>Ga0335073_10009033_pt1 | contig 13982 bp, 17 predicted proteins | sample Lox_Sample_22_FD_207093 | JGI IMG/M metagenome (GOLD analysis project Ga0335073, IMG submission 207093) | Soil microbial communities from Loxahatchee National Wildlife Refuge, Florida, United States - Lox_Sample_2.2 | ecosystem: Environmental > Terrestrial > Soil > Wetlands | place: USA... | reverse complement strand
AATCGACATGCCTTGATACTGACATCTCGCGCGGGTTCACGCCTCTTTGAAGTAGTGGCCCTCGTCCAGGTCGGCGACGAGCCCCGGGTGCACGGGCCGCCAGCCGAACCGCTCCCGCGTCACGGCGCTCGAGGCCGGGACGTCGAACGACGCGAAGACCGCGAACAGGCCGAAATGGCCCGCCGCGTCCGCCGCGGACAGCGCGGTCACGGGCACGTCCAGGTGCTTGCCGATGACCCCGGCGATCTCCCTGAAGGGCACGCCCTCGTCGCCGACGGCGTTGAGCCGCGTGCCCGCGGGGGCGCTCTCCGCCGCCAGCCGGAACAGGCGCGCGGCATCCAGCCGGTGCACGGCCGACCACCGGTTGGCCCCGTCGCCGATGTAGGCCGACGAGCCCTTCGCGCGGGCGATGCCGATGAGCGCGGGGACGAAACCGTGATCACCCTCGCCATGCACCGTCGGCGGCATGCGCACCACCGCGGCCCGCACGCCGCGCGCGGCGAACGCCAGCGCGGCGCCTTCTGACACCCGCGGATACGCCGGGTTGTCCGGCGCGGCGTCCTCTTCCGTGGTGCGACGCCCCGGCGCGGGCGCGGGCAGTCCCGCGGCGACGACGAGCGGCCGTCCGGAACCCGCCAGGGCCTCGCCCATCACCGCGATGGCCTGCCCGTCGATCCGGGCGTACGCCGCGGCGTCGTTGTTTTCCGAGAAGTCGTGGATATAGGCGGTGTGGATGACACCGTCGGACGCGGCGGCCCCGGCCCGCAGGCTGTCGAGGTCGGTGAGCGCGCCGGGGTGGGCGGCGGCGCCGCCGGCCGCCCGCGACTCGGCGGCCTTAGCCGAACGGGCCAGGCCGGTGACCTGATGCCCGGCGTCAAGAAGCTCGCGGACGACGGCCGAACCGATGAAGCCGGTCGCGCCGGTGACGAATACGCGCATGGTGCGCTCCTTCCCGATGGCCGGCCAGCGGATCGCCGGCCGGCCCTTTTTCAAAGGTGCCCGCGGCGGCAGTGTCACGTCCAAGACCTGTTCCGGACTGAGCGATACGGATCAGGCATCATCCAAGGTCACAGAGGTGAAGTTGAAGAATGAGCTATGGTTATGCCATGCCTGATCCGCAACACCCGGTTGACCTGGATCTGCGGCTGGTGCGCTACTTCACCGCCGTCGCGGAGCACCGGCATTTCGGCCGCGCCGCGGCCAGCCTGCGCGTCGCCCAGCCGTCGCTCAGCCGGCAGATCCGCCACCTCGAGCAGCAACTCGGCGCCCGCCTGCTCGACCGCACCCCGCAAGGCACCCGGCTGACCGAGGCCGGGGAGGTGTTCCTGCCCCGCGCCAGGGCGCTGCTGCGCTCCGCTGACCAGGCCGCGGCCGCCACCAGGGCCGCCGCCCAGCCCAGCCGGATCACGATCGGGTACACCCCTGGCCTGATCATCACCCCGGCGGTGCGGAGCCTGCGCCACCAGCAGCCCGACGCCGACGTCCAGTCCCTGCACCTGGACTGGAACGAGCCGCGCGAGGCCCTGCTCGATCACCGGGTGGACGCCGCCGTGACCCGGCTGCCACTGCGGACCGACGGCCTGCACGTGACGATCCTCTACGACGAGCCCCGGATGCTGCTCGTGCCGCTCGACCACCGGCTGGCCGGCAAGGAATCGGTCACGATCGACGACATCGCCGGCGAGCCGATCCCCCGGATGCCCGACCCGGCCTGGAACGCCTACTGGCGCATCGACCCGCGCCCTGACGGGAGCCCCGCGCCCGACGGCCCGCTGGTCGGCGCCATCGAGGACAAGAACGAGCTCATCGCCGCCGGGCAGGCGGTGGCGATCATCCCCGGCGGCCTGCCGGCCGGGGCCATCCGCCCCGACCTCACCACGATTCCGCTGCACGGCGTCGAGCCGAGCCACGTCGTGCTGGCCACCAGGGCCGGCGACCGCAGCCGCCTGGTCGCCGCCTTCCGCAAGGCCGCCCAGGACTGCCTTACCGGGCTCCCGGCGCTCCCGGCGCTTCCGGCGCAGTAGGCGGAGTATCCGGCCAGAGGCTTTCCAGGTTGACGACGATGCCCTCCTGGCTGCTGCGCGCGATCACGACCACGGCCTCCTCGGCGCCGGGGTTCTCCTCGCGGTGCGGAACGTACGGCGGTACGAAGATGTAGTCGCCCGGCTGGGTCTCCAGCCGGACTTCCTCGTCACCGTCGGCGAAGACGAAAGCTGGCGTTCCCGACAGGACGTAGATCGCCGTTTCCGCCTCGCCATGGTGGTGGTCTCCGGACTTGGTGCCGGGGGCGACGTGCGTCTGCCCCATCCAGAGCTTCTCCGCCCCGGTGGTCTTTCCCGAGATCGCCTCCCAGCGGGTCATCCCCGTGGTCTGACCGGTGTCGCCGCGCAGCGCGCCGCCGCGGATCTGCTTCAGCGGGCGGTGCCAGCGGTCGTCGTCGCTCATCGCGTCCCTTCAGAAAAGTTCCAGATCCGTATCGTAGGCCAGCGCCACCGCCCTGATCGCGGCCGGGGCAGCCGATAGTTCCCGACGAATGTCACCAATGACCGCATTTAGCTGCGCGCACCTGGGGAACCGCTGCAAAATCGCAGCATTCGGCTCATCGGCACACCTGAAACGGGGATTCGGAGGTAAGCGTGAGCACTCCCCACAGCCCATACGGCGCTGGCCAGGACCCGCCTGGCGCGCCGGGTGGCTACGGCCAGGGCGGATACGGTCAGGGCGGCGGCACAAGCGACGACGGATACGGCCGGGGCGGCGGTTACGCCCAGGGCGGCGGCTACGGCCAGGGTGGCGGTTATGGTCAGGGTGGCGGGCCCGGCCAGGGCGGCTACGGCCAGGGCGGCGGCTACCCCCAGGGTGGCGGCCAGGGCGGCTACGGCCAGGCGGGCGGCCCCGGCCAGGGCGGCGGTTACGGCCAGGGCGGTGGCGGCTACGGTCAGGGCAGTTACGGCCCCGGTCCTTACCAGCCGCAGGCCGACTACGGCCAGCAGCCCGGGTACGGGCAGCAGCAGCCCGGGTACGCCCCTTACCCGCAGCAGGGATACGGGCAGCAAGGCGGTTACCAGCCAGCCGGCGGCCCGGACGGCTACCTGCGGGGCGGTCCCGTCGGCTTCGGCGACGCGATCTCGCTGGCGTTCAAGAACGCGTTCACCTATACCGGCCGCGCGTCGCGCTCCGCGTACTGGTGGTTCGCCCTGTTCGCGGCCATCGTCTACGCCGTGCTCTTCGGCCTCGACGCGGCGCTCAAGGGATTCGGCCTCGTCCTGTTCGTGCTCGGCATGATCGCGCTGGCGGTGACCGGCATCCCGCTCGCGGTGCGGCGGCTGCACGACCAGGACAAGTCCGGGTTCTGGTATTTCATCGCGTTCGTGCCGATCATCGGCGGCATATGGCTGCTGGTCCTCATGCTGCTCGAGGGCACCCGCGGCCCGAACCGCTTCGGCTGACCGCCGGCCGCTGACCCTGGGGCCGCCGCGGGCCGGGAGCACGTGACCGGCCCCAGGACCGCTGGCAACCGCGCTAGTGCTCGAACAGCACGCTCACCGACTCCCCGCCGTGCGTCCGGCGGATGGCCTCGGCGAGCGCCGGCGCCACCGACAGCACCGTGAGCTTCGGGTGCGAGACGCCCGCGGGCACCGAGTTCGTGCAGACGATCTCGGTCACGTCCTCGGCGGCGGCCAGCTTCTCCAGCGCGCCGTCGGCGAACAGCCCGTGCGTGCACGCCACGCTGATCGACCGGACGTCCTGCCTGCGCAGCACCGACAGCAGCTCGATCACCGTCGTGCCGCGGGCGATCTCGTCGTCCACGACGATCACGTCGCGGTTCGCCACGTCACCGATGATCGCGGAGATCGAGACCCGCTCGTCGCTGATCCGCTCCTTCGCCCCTGCCGCGACCGGCAGCCCGAGCCGCCGCGCGAACGCGGCGGCGCTCTTGGCGTAACCGAGGTCGGGCGACACGACCACGGCGCGGGACAGGTCCCGCTGCCGGAAGTGCGCGGCCAGTTCGCGCAGCGCGTGCAGATGATCCACGGGGACAGAGAAGAACCCGTGTACCTCCATCGAGTGCAGCGTGAGCGTGAGCACCCGGTTGACGCCCGCGGTGACCAGCAGGTCGGCGACGAGCCTGCCGCCGATCGAGATCCGCGGCTCGTCCTTCTTATCCGAACGAGCGTAGGCATAATGCGACATCACCGCCGTGACCCGGGCGGCGGAGGCGCCCCGGGCGGCGTCGGCCATCAGCAGCAGCTCGACCAGGTTCTCCTGCACTGGCGGCACTAGCGGCTGGATGAGGTACACGTCCCGCTCCCGGCAGTTGGCCTGCAACTGCACCTGCAGGCAGTCGTTGGCGAACCGGGTCCGCCGCACCGGGCTGCGCGGCACGTTCAGGTACGCGCAGATCTCGTCGGCCAGCGCCGGGTGCGCGCTCCCGCCGAAGATGACGATCTCAGCGTCCACCGGCGACCCCCGCGGCGCTCGCCCGCGGCACGAACGCCGGCAGCGCGAGCTTGGACCTGATCTCCTGCTGCACCGCCTCCTTCGGGGCCGTGGCGTCCACGGTGATCACGTACTCCTTGCGCCGGAATATGTCGAGCACCGGGTTGGTCTTCTCGTGGTATTCCCGCAGGCGCACGGCGAGCGCCTCCTCGGTGTCGTCTTCTCTGGTCACGAGCACTCCCCCGCACGAATCACAGCGGCCTGGCACGGATGGGCTGTCCGCGATCAGGTTGTAGTCCATCCCGCACTTGGCGCACAGCCGGCGGTTCATCACCCGGCGGTGCACCTCGCTGTCCGGCAGGTCGAGCTGGATCACCCCGTCAATGTCATAGCTTTCCAGGAAGAACTCGGCCTGCCGCGCGTTGCGCGGGAACCCGTCGATGATGAAGCCGAAGTTCCAGTCGTGCTCGGCCAGCCGCCGCTGCACCACCGACTCGGCCAGATCGTCACCGACGAGCTGCCCGGCCGCCAGGACCCGCTGCACCTGGGCGCCCATCTTGGTGTGGTTGGTCACGTTCCACCGGAAGATGTCACCCACGCTGATGTGCACCAGGTCCAGGTCCGCCGCCAGCATCTCGCTCTGAGTGCCCTTCCCGCTGCCCTGCACGCCCATGATTACGTACTTCCGCATGAGATCACCTTGGCACATTGGCTGCCCAGGGACTTCACGAGCCGGCCGGCGAGCGCGATACGCTCATTACCATGGAAACCCCCGGCCCCGACGCGACCGCGCCGGCCGCCTCGGCCGCCGCCGGCCCCGTCTGGCGGTTCCTCATCACACCCCGCTGGCTGGGCTGGCACCTGCTGATGGTGGTGTCGTTCTGGGGCATGCTGTGGCTGGGCGACTGGCAGCTGCACCGGGCCCTGGGCGGCAACGGCCTGAGCTGGGCTTACACGTTCGAGTGGCCGCTGTTCGCCATCTTCGCCGTGGTGTTCTGGGCCAGGACGATCAGGGACGAGTTCCGGATCAGGCGGAACGGCGGCGAGATACCCGTCGACGCCGACGCGGTCAGCGCGGTGCGGAACCTGCCGGCCGGACTCGGGGTCGTCCAGGTGGAAGCGCCCGCCGACGACGCGGGGGACGAGGAACTCGCCAAGTACAACGCCTACCTCGCCCGGCTGAACGACGAGGTCAAGGGCACCCACGGCAAGCGCCGCGGGTTCGGCGGCCAGTAGGACGACAATGAGCAAGGAGGCGCCCCAGATGCGTGCGGCCGTACTGCGTTACCGGGTGATGGCGGTCATAACCGGATGTCTGATCATCATCGTGGTCTTCGTCGGGATCCCGCTGCAGATCTGGGGCCATAACACCGTCATCACCAACCAGGTCGGCACGGTGCACGGCGTCCTGTACATGGTCTACATAGTGTTCGCGTACATGCTGGCGAGCAAGCTGCACATGAAGGCGAAGCCCACCGTGCTCCTGCTGCTGGCGGGCACCGTCCCGGTGATGACGTTCGTCGTCGAACGGTGGATGACCCGCACCTACATCAACCCGGCACTCGCCGAGCAGCCTCCGCAGGCAGCACCAGTGAGCCGGTGACCTCCCAGCAGTACTTCGAGGCCCGGCCGGGTTCTGCGCACCGCCCGGGGCTCGTCCGCGTCGTGCTGCCTGACGTCTACCTGGAGCTCCAGACCGATTCCGGGGTGTTCTCCCCCAGCCGCCTCGACCCGGGAACCCGGCTGCTGCTCGAGCGCGCCCCCGCGCCGCCGCCGTCCGGCGACCTGGTCGACCTCGGCTGCGGCTACGGGCCCATCGCCTGCGTGCTGGCCGCCCGCTCGCCCGGCTCGGTCGTGTGGGCCGTCGACGTGAACGAGCGGGCGCTCGGCCTGTGCGCGCGCAACGCCGCGACGGCCGGCCTGCGCAACGTTCGCTGCGTCCTGCCCGGTGACCCGGACATCCCCCCGCGGTTCGCCGGGATCTGGTCCAATCCGCCGGTGCGGATCGGCAAGGTCCCGCTGCATGGCCTGCTCAGCACCTGGCTTCCCCGGCTCGCCCCCGGCGCCGGCGCGTCCCTCGTGATGGGCCGCAACCTGGGCGCCGATTCGCTGCACGCCTGGCTTGAAGAAGAAGGCTGGGCGGTGACGCGACTCGCCGCGCGCAGCGGTTACCGTCTCCTGCACGTCTCTTCCCATCATCCAGAACGGACCCGCGGTGACTCCGGTAACGCCTAACCCACCCGCGGGCGGGCCGCCGCGGCAGTTGCGCCCGACCGACGTGAAGCGGCTGAACCGCGAGTGGCGGCGGCGCACCGAGGGCCGCCTCGCGCTGCTGCTGGACTCGGTCGGCCAGCCGTTCAACGTCGGCTCGATCGTGCGCAGCGCCGCCGCGTTCGGGGCCGAGTGCGTCTGGCTGTGCGGCAACACTCCCGCGCTCGACGCGCCCTCGGTCGGCAAGACGGCGCTCGGCACCGACCGGTTCCTCGAGGCCTACCGCGAGCCGAGCCCGGCGGCGGCCGCGAAGGCCGCCGCCGGCGACGGGTTCCGGGTGGTCGCGGTGGAGCTCGCCTCCGGCGCGGTACCGCTCGCCGAGGCGCCGCTCGAGGGCGACGTGTGCCTGGCGATCGGCAACGAGGACCATGGCTGCTCCCCCGCGCTGCTTGCCGCCGTCCACGCCGTCGCCTACATCCCGCAGACCGGCCGCGTCGGCTCGCTGAACGTCGCGGTCGCCGCCGCGATCGCGATGGCGGAAACCCGCCGCCGCGAATGGCACCCGTCCCGCTAGGGCGCCCACCCGAGCGGCCCACAGGCCGCTTCTTGCTGTTATCAGCCGCGATCGGCGGAGCCCGGGGATAGCGGACCTCTCGGCGCGCGGCTCGCCCAAAGATAGCGGATCAGTAGGCACACCATAGGGTGCACAACGATCCATCGTATTCGCGGTGCAGCCGCTTCTTGCTGTTATCACATCCCGTGCGCTGACCCCTGCCCGTTCTTGCTGTTACGGCGAGGGGCGAGCGCAGGGTGCCGCGGAGCGAGCGCGCCGGACGCAGCGGGGCTGAGGCCGGGGCGGGAGCGGCGAGGCGGGAAACGGACATCGGGTCCTCAGGTCCCTGACATGCGGCGTTAACCGGGTGGGCCTGCTCAGCGGGGATAATCGTAAGCGTGGCGATTCCCTACCTGGACCACCCGAGGCCGGCTGCGTTCGCGCACCGCGGCGGGGCGGCGCATCACCCGGAGAACTCCTGGCCCGCCTTCGAGTACGCGGTCAAGCTCGGCTATGCCTACCTGGAGACCGACGCGCGCTCCACATCCGACGGCGCGCTGCTCTCCTTTCACGACGCGACACTGAACCGGGTCACCGACCGCACCGGGCAGGTCGCCAAGATGACCTATAAGCAGGTCGCGGCCGCGCGGGTCGCCGGCGCCGAGCCGATTCCGCTGATCGAGGACCTGCTTGGCACGTTCGGCGAGCTGCGCTTCAACATCGATCTCAAGGACTCGGGCACGATCGAGCCACTCGCACGGGTGCTGCGGCGCACCGGGGCCTGGGACCGGGTGTGCGTCACCTCCTTTTCCGGCCGGCGGCTGCTCGCGGCGCGGAAGATCCTCGACCGCCCGGTCTGCATGGCCGTCACGCCCGCCGCCATCGCGACCCTCAGGTACGCCGGCATCTCCGTCAAGGCGATGGCCGCCCCGCTGGCCCGGTCAGGCGCGCAGTGCGCCCAGGTGCCCAGGCAGATCGCGACCAGGGAGTTCATCAGGCGGGCACACGAGCTCGGGCTGCACGTGCACGTGTGGACGCTGAACACCCAGGCCGACATCGAACGCGCCCTGGAACTCGGCGCGGACGGCGTGATGACCGACAACATCGTGCTGCTGCGGGACATCCTCACCGAACGCGGCGAGTGGAACCCCCGCGTAGCGGCCTAGCCGCCGCGACAATCCCGCGCAGCAAGGGATTCTGGCGGGAAAACCCTCTGGGCAGCCGCTGAAACACGCCCGAAATGGGGTTGGCGACGTCCGGCAATGGGAATCTTGTCCGGGTGTCCAGTGTTGCCGATAGAGATCGCCAACCGCCTGGGAGGCAGTAAGTAATGGCCGAACGCGCACTTCGCGGAACCCGACTCGGCGCGACCAGCTACGAGAACGACCGGAACACCGACCTGGCACCCCGCCAGGACGTTCCTTTCGATTGCCCGAACGGACACCATTTTAGCGTGCCGTTCGCCGCCGAGGCGGAACTACCCCCCCTGTGGGAGTGCCGTGTCTGCGGGGCGATGGCCACGGCCAGCACCGGCGAGTCCCCCTCGCCCAAGAAGGCCAAGCCGCCGCGCAGCCACTGGGACATGCTGATGGAACGCCGCACCGTCGAGGACCTGGAAGCCGTCCTCGCCGAGCGCCTCGAGGTCATCAAGGAACGGCGCGCCATGGAAGGCCGCGTCATCGCCGAAGCCGCCAACCGTGAGCGGCGAAGCGCCTAAGTAAGCCTTGGGGGGCTCCGGGTTCATCCCCGGGAGAGATAACTGCTTTCGCGGCGACGCCGCGGAGCGGCCGTGCAGGCGGGCTGTGATGCCCCACTGGGCGACCCGGAAGAACGCCTCACGGATGACCGCGCTGCTCATCTTCGACGCGCCGCGCTCCCGTTCGACGAACGTGATCGGGACCTCGACGAGCTTCATGCCCGCCTGGAGCACGCGGAGCGTCATGTCGATCTGGAAGCAGTAGCCGGCCGACTCGATGTTGTTCAGGTCCAGCCTGCGCAGGGTCGACGCGCGGTACACCCGGAACCCGCCGGTCGCGTCCTTGATGCTGATGCCGAGCAGGACCCGGTTGTAGACGTTGGCGCCGCGGGAGAGGATTTCCCGCGACTTGGGCCAGTTGACGACCGTTCCGCCGGGCACGTAGCGGGAGCCGATCACCGCGTCCGCGCTCTCGAGCGCGGACAGCAGCCTGGGCAGGTCCTCCGGCCGGTGCGAGCCGTCGGCGTCCATCTCGACGATCACGTCGTAGCCGTGCTCGAGCGCCCAGCTGAACCCGGCGACGTACGCCCGGCCGAGCCCGGCCTTCTCGGTCCGGTGCATGACCTGGACGTGCCGGTCGGTCTCCGCCAGCTTGTCCGCCAGGTCTCCCGTGCCATCGGGGCTGTTGTCATCGACGACCAGCAGATCGGCGTCGGGTACGGACTCCCTGATCCGGCCGGCGATGATCTCCAGGTTCTGCCGCTCGTTGTAGGTCGGCATGACGATGATTACGCGCCCGGTCGGCCCGGCCGAGTCTTCCATCCGTGTCTTCACCTTCTCTGTCCGGCAATGTCAGTGTGGAAGAGGGCCCGGGAGGCGCCTTCGGTCCGGAGCCGGCTCGTCGGCCACGAGCACGGTCTCCGTTGTCTACTGAGCCGCCCGGGCCCTTTCCAGGCCCAACCCCCCTGACAGCCGGACGCCGCACCGGCCCGCCTGTTGCCGCCTGGCATCGGAGACTGGCTGCCTCCGCCCCCGAGTGGCGTTGCAACAATGCTACTGCTACAAGCCAGCCGATCCGGCCGGCGAGCGCGGTGCTGGACTGTGCCAAGAACTTACCGCTGATCAGTCTAATGTCAACTGCATGAGCCGCCTGAGCATATCTGTTAACTACGGATGGTATAGGTTCAATAACACTCGGTTGCATTATCAAGCGAGCTCGTGCGCACAGAGTCTTGGGGGGAGCACTGTGCCGCGACCCAGAATCAGGCGCCCCGCGCCGCTGCCGCGGCTGGCGCCAGCCGTCGCCGGGACGTGGCAGCGCAAGGGAGACACGGCGGTGTTCACGCCGCGGACGGGGATCCCGGCCGACACCACGGAGACAGTCAGGGTGAACGCGGGAGACGGGACGGTACGTTCAGAAGAATCGCCTTTTCGCACCGCCTCCTATGGCACGCCGGCTACGCGAGCGAGCTGCACGGATTCTGGCAGCAGGGCAGCGCCAACCTGATCGACCAGGAGGCGATCACCGGGTTCGAGGCCGATCACGGGATGACCACGAACGGCGTGGCCAGCCCGGCGGTCACCGTGACGCCGTAGTCCCGGTCAGCCAGCGGCGCTCAGGCTGGTGACGTCCGGGCCGACCGGGTGCGGCGCGAACCGGGTCCGCACCAGCGGGTCGTGGCCCGCGACCAGCCGGGTGCCTGGCTCGCTCGCCAGGCTCGCCAGCAGGTCGTAGGCGCGGTACATCGCGGGCACGTCGGCCACGATGGCGAAGGGGCGGTCCCGTTCCACTTCCTCGTAGAAGTGCACCGCGTCCGAGGCGAGCACGACGGTGCCCGTCGCGGTCGCCGCCGCGACGACCAGCTGGCCCGGGGTGTGACCGCCGACCTCGATGAGCTCGATGCCGTCGGCCAGCCGGTGCTGGCCCGTGACGAGGGTGAGCCTGTCCTGTTCGCGGGCCTGCTGCAGCCGCGCGATCTCGTCGGGCTCGGAGTGCGCGGCGAAGTGGGCGCGGCTGGCCATGGGCGAGGTCCAGAAGCCGTATTCGGCCTGGCTCATGACCAGCTGAGCGTGCGGGAACTGGTGCAGGTTACCCGTGTGATCCCAGTGCGCGTGAGTGACCACGATCGTGGCGACCTCCGCCGGGTCGACGCCGACGCCGGGGAGCGCGTCGGCCGGCGTGGTCCACCAGGTGCGGCGGCGCCGGTTCCCGGCGGCCGGGGCGAATCCGGTGTCGACCAGGGTCGTTCCGCTGGGATCGCGGATGACCCAGAAGTAGTAGTCGATCTCGAGGTCCGCGTCCGGCTCGCCGTACAGGTGATAGTTGAGGAAGCTCTCCGCGCGGGTGGTCGTCCTGTTGCCATAGCGGACCGCGAGCACCTCGCGCGTGCCGTGCCCGGTCACGGCCTACTCTTCCTTGAACGCCGCCTCGTAGCGGTCGCCGGGAACCTCCTCGTGCCAGGTGGTGACGCCGAGCGAGATCGCCGTGTGCATGATGGGTGCGTCAGGGGCCGCGCCATGCCAGTGCTCTTCGCCTGGCGGCGCCCACACCACGTCGCCCGGGTGCAGCGCGTGCCGGTCGCCGTCGCGCGTCTCGATCATCCCACGGCCGCTGTCCACGAGCAGCACCTGGCCGTTGGCGTGCGAATGCCAGTACGTGCGGCCGCCCGGCCCGAAGGAGACGTTGTTCACCCGGACGACGGACGTGTCGCCCGCTCCTTCGGCGAGCGCCACGTCGAGCGTCACCTGTCCGGTGAAGGTCCCGGGGTCTCCGGGGCTAGGCTGCTTGCCGTCCTGGCGTCCGTGCGCGTGCTTCATCTGACCGGTCCTCCCTGAGCGTCGCTGCCCCCGCACGCAACAGTAGACGCGCGGGCACGGCATGGCCATTGGGCACCGCGACGACATTCCGCGTCCCGGCCGCTGGTGAGACCCTATCGGCGCCACGCCCGGCGGGAAAAACCGGTTGCGGGCGCCGATCAGGCTGGACAGGGTGAGGCCATGCTGGTACGTCGTGAAGCGGCCGGAGACGCGGCGGCGATCCACGCGGTGACCGCGGCCGCGTTCGGCGAGCCTGGCGGGCGTCCGCCGGCGGAGGCGGCGCTCGTGGCCGAGCTTCGTGCTACCGACGCGTGGCTGCCGGCCTTGTCCCTGGTCGCGACCGGGCCGTCCGGCGAGGTGATCGGGCATGTGCTCTGCACCCGCGGGCATGTCGGGGACGCGCCGGTGCTCGCGCTCGGGCCGCTGTCCGTCCGCCCGGACGCGCAGCGGCGCGGTGTGGGCAGCGCGCTGGTGCACACGGTGCTCGGCGCGGGCGACGCGCTCGGCGAGCCCCTGGTCGCGCTGCTCGGCTCGCCGGCCTACTACGGCCGCTTCGGGTTCCGGCTCAGCGCCGAGTACGGCATCGACCCGCCGCGGCCGCGGTGGCGGCCGCACTTCCAGGTGCGTGTGCTGAGTGCCTACCGGCCCGGCGTGCGCGGCACTTTCGCCTACGCCGAGCCATTCGACCGGACATGACACCGCCGCCACCGGATGAGGTCTTCTGCATGACCTGCGGTCCCGCGGCGGTCGTGGACCGCGACCCCGCCGCCCCTGTGCTGCGCTGCGCGCGGTGCGGCGACGCGCAGCGAGTGCCCGCCCTGCCGCTGTTCGTGGTGACCGGCCCCAGCGGTGCCGGCAAGACCACGGTCACCGGGCCCTTGCGGCGCCTGCTGCCGGACTGTGCCGTCTTCGACGCCGACCTCACCTTGCACATCGCCGCCCTCGGCTGGGAGACCTGGCGCGACACGTGGCTGCGGCTGGTCTATGGGGAGGCGCTGAACGGCCGGGTGACGGTGCTCTGTGGGTCATCGCTGCCCGCGCAACTCGACGCTCTCCCGGCACGCAAGCTGCTCGGCCCGATCCACTTCTGCACCCTGGACTGCCCTGATGACGTCCTGGCGGCGCGGCTCCGCGCCCGCCCGTCCTGGCGGGACAGCTCGAGTGAGACCGTCATCGCCGAGCACCAGCGTTTCGCCGGCTGGCTCCGCACGCACATCCAGCCGTGCTTCGACACGAGCGTATCGACGCCGGACGAGGTGGCCGAACACATCGCGGCCTGGGTGCGGCTCGGGCGGTTAGCGGGTTGGCGCCGTATGCTCGGGTGGTGACGCCTGAGGCGCTGGTGCGGTCGGGCACGTCCTGGGCGGCGGTTCCGTTCGTGCCGGAGATCAGGCTGCTGACCGCGGCCGAGCCGTTCGGGCTGTGGGACATGAGCGAGCGGGACGCCCCGCCCTTCTGGGCCTTTCCCTGGGCGGGCGGGCAGGCGCTGGCGCGGTATGTCCTCGACCACCCGGATACCGTGCGAGGCCGCCGTGTGCTGGACGTCGCCTCGGGTTCCGGGCTGGTCGCGATCGCGGCGGCCAAGGCGGGCGCCGGGCGGGTGACCGCCGGGGACGTCGACCAGAACGCGGTGGCCGTGATCGGGATCAACGCCCGCGCCAACGGCGCGGCCGGTGTCACGGCCGCCGTCCTCGACTTGGCCGCGGACGGCGGTGGGCTGTCGCACGCGGCGGTCGTCCTCGCCGCCGACGTCTTCTACCAGCGCGAACTCGCCGCGATCGCGCTGCGCTTCCTCCGCCGCGCGGCCGACCGGGGTGCTGACGTTCTCGTCGCCGATCCGGGCCGGGCGTTCCTCCCGGCCGCTGAGCTGACCCCGGTCGCCGACTACGAGGTCCCGGTCCTGGCCGTGCTCGAGGACGCGGCCGTCAAGACCGTGACCGTGTACCGCCTGGCCTGAAGGCCAGGTTTTCCATGATCACGAAGCATTAGTGCACCTATTCGATACTTTTCTTACATCAGGAAAAAAGCTTCGTGATCATGAGTTGCGGGAGCGGTGGCTGCTCTTTCTGGGAACGCCGGGGAGCGGGTGGTGTGACGCGGAGAACCACCCGGGCCGGTCGCCCAGCCTCGGGGCGGCCAGGGTTAGTACGGCTGGTTGGCGGCACGCAGTGCCGGGGACAGCACCTCGCCGACCGCCTCGACCAGTCGGCTCATCTCGTAGGAGACCAGGTCCGTGTCGCATTCCAGGGCCGCGAGAACGCACAG
>Ga0335073_10009031_pt1 | contig 13982 bp, 13 predicted proteins | sample Lox_Sample_22_FD_207093 | JGI IMG/M metagenome (GOLD analysis project Ga0335073, IMG submission 207093) | Soil microbial communities from Loxahatchee National Wildlife Refuge, Florida, United States - Lox_Sample_2.2 | ecosystem: Environmental > Terrestrial > Soil > Wetlands | place: USA... | reverse complement strand
AGCGAGATGGTCAACAAGTTCAACGCCACTCACCCGGGCATCCACGTCACCGAGTCCAGCATCCCGAGTGCCACCGGCGATGCCAAGCTGCTGTCCGAGATCGCGGCCGGCGACCCGCCGGACGTGTTCACGGAGTGGAACCCGGTGCTCGGCGAGTACGCGGCCGACGGGTCGATCCAGTCGTTCGCGCCGTACCTGACCGGGTCCTACTCGGGCCTGAAGAGCTGGCTGTACCCGATCGCGCTGCAGGGCGGCGAATACAACGGGACGCTGTACGCGCTGCCGATGTCAATGAACTCCTGGGCGCTCTACTACAACAAGTCAATGCTGAAGGCGGCCGGGATCTCCTCCCCGCCCACCACGCTCGCGCAGCTCTACACCGACCAGGCCAAGGAGTGGAAGATCTCCGGCGGCAAGCTGGAGCAGATCGGCTTCTACCCGCTGTATGAGTCGGCGGGCTCGGCCTTCGAGTACTTCGGCAGCTTCTTCGGCGCGGTCAACTGCTTCAGCTCGGCGGGCCAGTACGACCTCGCGGGCTGCCCGGCGGCCAAGTCCGAGGCAAACTTCTTTGCCCAGTACGACACGTACCCGTTCTCGCAGGTCGATGCTATGGAGACCGCGTACGGCTCGGTGGCCGGGGGCGACGACGACGCGTTCGTGGCGGGCAAGGAAGGGTTCAACATGGACGGGCCGTGGGAGGGCGCGCAGAACATCCCGGTCACCAACCCGTCGATGACGCACAACTTCGGCGTGGTGCCGTTCCCGAACACGGTGGGCGGGCCGAGCACATTCGGCCAGGGCAACTTCAACATCATCCCCAAGGGCGCGGCGCACCCGAAGCAGGCCTTCGAGTTCATCGCCTGGCTGGCCGGCTACGACAACGAGGCGTTCAACTCGCAGATGGACCCCAAGGGCGGCTGGATGCCGGCCTCGCCCTCGATCGTCTCGCAGCCCGCCTACCAGGCCTGGCTCAAGGCCAACCCGTGGCTTGACGTGTTCGTCGAGCAGATGTCGAGCCCGCGCTCGGTCACGCCGAAGCTCACCAAGACCGAGTCGGAGTTCCTGACCGCCGAGGCCACGGCGGCCGAGGACATCGCCGAGCACAGCATGACAACGCAGCAGGCGCTGGCCTACATCGACCAGCAGGCCAACAGCGGCGCGGGCGGCTGACGGCAAGGAGGGGTAGAGGTAGGCATGCAGGCAGCAACTCCCGCGACAGCCCGAGGCACCCGCAGGCTGCGCTCCTCCCGGGTGCGCCGACTGCGGGCCGGGCTGCTGTTCGTGAGCCCCTGGATCGTCGGGTACTGCGTGTTCTACCTCTATCCCTTCCTGGCCACCTTCTACTACAGCCTGACCAGGTTCACCGGGATCGGGAACCCGGTGTTCACCGGGCTGTCCAACTATTCCGGCCTGCTGCACGACGTGATGTTCCGTACCGCGCTGTTCAACACGCTCTACTACACGATCATCGAGGTCCCGTTCTCCACCGTGCTGGCGCTCGGGCTGGCGCTGCTGCTGAACCTGAACGTGCGCGGCCAGGCCGTCTACCGGACGCTGTTCTATATTCCGTCGATCGTGCCCGTCGTCGCCTCGTCGCTGATCTTCGTGTGGATCTTCCAGCCGTCGTTCGGCATCGTGAACTCGCTGCTCTCCGACATCCACATCACGGGCCCGGCCTGGTTCTTCTCGATCACATGGTCCAAGCCGACGTTCATCCTGCTCGGGCTGTGGGGCGTCGGCCAGCCCATGGTGATCTATCTCGCGGCCCTGCAGGGGGTGCCGAAGGAGCTGTACGAGGTGGCCGCGCTGGAAGGGGCGGGGCCCTGGTCGCGGCTGCGCCACGTGACGGTCCCGATGATCAGCCCGGTCATCCTGTTCAACGTGATCCTGTCCCTGGTGCTGTCCATCCAGTACTTCACCCAGGCCCAGGTGATCGAGAGCCCGCCGGGCAGCCCCGGCACGTCCACGATGTTCTACGTGACCTACTACTACCAGCAGGCCTTCCAGGACCTGCACTTCGGGTACGCGTCGGCGATGGCGTTCCTGCTGTTCATCGGGGTGCTCATCATCACCGTCGTGCTGCTCAGAACCTCGTCACGCTGGGTGTACTACGAGAACGAGAACAGGTAAGCGGCGATGCAGACCGTTCCCGCGCGGGTAACCCCCCGTGAGGCCGCGCAGCAGCCGGGCCGGCCGCCCGGCCGGCGCCGGGCCCGCCGGGCCTTCGGCGCCAGCGTGAGCAAGCACGCCGTGCTGATCGCGCTGTCGGCCATGTTCGCGCTGCCGCTGGTGTGGATGGCCGGCACGTCGTTCAAGACGGCTCAGCAGGCGCTCGAACTGCCCGTGGTCTGGTGGCCGCACCCGTTCCTGTGGGCCAATTACCCGGATCTGTTCGCCGCGCTGCCGTACTTCAGGTTCTTCCTCAACACGTTCCTGTACGCCGGCATCACGATCGTGGGGGTTTGCTTGTCGAGCAGCCTGGTGGCCTACGGTTTCTCCCGGCTGCGCTGGCCCGGCCGGGATGCCGTCTTCTACGTGATGCTGATGACGCTGATCCTGCCGTTCGTGTGCACGCTGATCCCGCTGTTCGTGATGTACAAGCGGTTCGGCTGGGACGGCACCTACCTGCCGCTGGAAGTGCCCACGTTCTTCGGCAGCTCGGTGTTCAGCACCTTCCTGCTGCGGCAGTTCTTCATGACGATCCCGCAGTCGTACTCGGAGGCCGCGCGCATCGACGGCGCCAGCGAGTTCTACATCTACCGGAAGATCATCCTGCCCCTGGCCAAGCCGGCCATGGCGGCCGTCGTCTTGTTCCAGTTCGTGTACTGCTGGAACGACTACCTGGGGCCGCTGGTCTACATCAGCAACCAGAATTCCTACCCGCTGTCGCTGGGCCTGGCGCTGATCCTCGGTGACTACACGACGAACTGGGCCTGGGTCATGGCGGGCGCCACCGCGGCGACGGCCCCGATCGTGATCCTGTTCTTCCTCACCCAGCGCACGTTCATCCAGGGGATCACCCTCACCGGCACGAAGGGATGACGCCGTGACCAGCGGTATCTTCGGGACCAGGATCATGGCCTGGCTGACCACTCTGGGCAACGTGCTGCTGCTGAACCTGGCGCTGATCGTCGCGTCGCTGCCGCTGATCACCGCGCCGACCGCCATCAGCGCGGCGTCGGCCACACTCGACCAGTGGCGTCGCCACGGGGAGGACCAGGTCGTCCGCCAGTTCCTGATCGAGTTCCGCAGCCGGTGGTCGATGCGGACGACGCTCAGCACCGGGGTCCCCATGGCGGCCGTCGTGCTCGGCCTGGCCGAGATACGCCACTTCGCGCGGGAGACGACGCTGTCCGGGAGAGCTGGGCTCATCCTTGGCGGCGGCGCGCTGCTGGTCACCCTGGCCGCCCTCGGCTACCTCTTCCAGCTCACTGCTGACCAGCCCGGCCTGTCCCCGGTGGAACTTTGGTCGCTGTCCGCGCGGCTAGCGGTCAGGAACCTGCTCGTCGCCGGGCCGCTGTCGGCCGCCCCGATCGCCGGCGTAGCCATCCTCGCCGGGAGCGACCCCGCCGTGCTGCTTCTGGGTCTGCCGGTGTTCCTGCTGCACGCGCTGAAGCTGATCGCCCGGCCGGGGCTGCGCCGGGCTGGCCTAGCTGCGGCAGCCCGCCAGCCGCCCCAGGCTTAACTGGGCTGCGGGCACCCCGATGCGCGACCCGGACTAGCGGGGCTGGGCCGCTCTTGCGCGCGCCGGGCATGCGCGGTCAGGGCCGGGTTGCCAAGCCGATGACAGCCGCGGCAAGCGTGGCGGCCACGGTGACCACGGTGACCGCGGCGAGGAAGGCCAGGTGGGTGCCGGTGCCCCAGATGCCGTCCGGGACACCCAGCGCCACCGCCAGGCCTATCGCGAACAGGCCAGTCAGTCCGGTGAGGATCCAGCGGCCCGTGAGCAGCACGCTGCAGGGCCCGACGATCAGCAGCCCGATGAGCACGACCCGGTGGCCCAGTCCGGCGTCGGCGGCGGCGACCGCGGCGGTCAGGGTCAGGCCGCGAGCCCACAGCCGCCCGGCCGTCCACCTGCGCTGGGAACCGGCCGTGGCGGGCCTCGCCAGCCCGGCCGCGAGCGCGCCAGGCCTCCGGCCTGGCCGGCGACGGGCGAGAACCGGGCCGGCGAACGCGCCCGCCAGCGCCAGCCCGGTCGCGCCGGCCAGCCAGGACGCTGCGGCCGGCGCCAGCAAGGCAGCCGTGAAGGCCAGGTAAGCGGCCACGATCACCGCTCCGGCTGGACGTCCCAGGCCACGGTCGCGGTAGGCGAAGGCCAAGGCAGCAGCGGTGAGCCCGGCATACCACGCGGCGGTCAGGGCGGACGAGGCCGCTGGCCGGCCCAGGCCGATCACGGCGCCCGGGATCAGCAAGCCAGCGGTGACGTTGAGGGTGTTGCTGTTCAGCGCGGTGCTGAGCGTCGCGGCACCCCGGCCGCGCGCGGCCAGGTACACGGCGGCGACGGCATTGGGCAGGCTGGTCGCCGCAGCCAGCACCAGCCCGCCGACCACGATCTGCGGCACCGCGAGCCGCGACCCCAGCGCCGCCGCCGACCGTTCCATCAGCACGCTCGCGGCCACCACCACCAGCACCGCCCCGGCCGCCTCGGCCACGTCGCGGCGGGTGGCCGGCCGGGGCCTGATCGCCTCCAGGAGTTCCAGTTCCTCCTCGGCCACTGCCGAGCGCAGCCAGGACAGCCAGCCAGGCGGCAGGCTCAGCCGTTCCATGCGGCGCTCGCTCGCGCCGAGCAGCGCCGCGTACAGGCCCACCACCGCGACGGCCAGGGCCATTCCGGCGACGGCGGGAACCAGGCCCGTGACCACGGCTACGCACACGGCCGCCACCCAGACTGCGACGGCGCCGCCGAGGACGACCGCCCCGCGGTGCAGCCCAATCCGCCCGGCCACCAGGGCTCCCAGCCCGAGCAGCGCGGCCAGGTTGAACACATTCGACCCGATGACTACCCCGGCGCCCAGCCCCTGATGCCGCGAGGTCATCGCTGCTACGGCCGAGGTGACCTCGGGCGCGTCCGCTGCCAGCGCCGCCACCAGGCCCAGCAGCGCCTCCGACAGTCCCAGCCGTTCCCCGGCCCGCTCAAGCCGGCTCACCAGCACCCAGCTGGCGGTGAGGCTGACCGCCGCCGCGATCGCGAACAGCACCGCGGCGGCCGTCAGCGACATGCCGTTCTCCTTTTCCTGACCTTGTGCCCGCGCTGCCAGCCCGGCCCGCCCCTGCCTCACCGGCTGCGAACCCAACCAGGAAGATTATTTGCTTATTGCTATTGTTAGTCTATGCGTATTGACCGGATGGCCGGGCCGGGCCAGGCGGGTGCCGGGGGGACGGTCGGCCTCGCGGATGACGTCGCAGCGATGGCCGCCGGCGCGGACGAGGCCGCGGTGGACGCGGTGCTGACCGCGAGCCGGACGATGGTCGCGGTGGCCACGATGTCGCTGGGCACGGCCGCTGAGGAGACGACGATCGCGCAGTACCGGGCACTGGTGGTGCTCGCCTCGCGGGGCCCGCAGCGGCTGGTGGACCTGGCCGGGGCCCTGGGGGTCATGCCCTCGACGGCCGGGCGGATGTGCGACCGACTGGTGCGCAAAAGCCTGATCCGCCGCCACCGGGCCCGGGCCGACCGGCGCGCGGTGCAGGTGTCCATCACTGCGGCCGGCCGGGACGTTGTCGACCAGGCCACCGCCCGCCGGCGGGCGCTGATCGCCGCGATCCTGGGCCGGCTTCCCGCCGACCGCCAGGCCGCGGTGGCCGACGCGCTGCGCGCCTTCGCCGAGGCGGCCGACGAGGTCCCCGACAGCCGGTGGCCGGCCAGCCAGCCAGAAAACTAGCCCAGCGTCCGCCATTGCCCGTCGTCCGGGCCGCCGCCACCGGCGCCGCTGCTGCGGCGGGTTCGCTGGCTGACGCGGCCGCCGTCTGGGCATACCGGGCCCGGTCCCGGCTGGTCGTGCTCGAGCACACCAGCCGGACTCAGGGCCGTCAGGAGGGACCGAAGTCGGTGAACACCCGGCGGGAGACGACACCGTGCCCTGCGCATTCACCCCACAGCGTGAACGTCTGACCCGGGCTGAAATAGGTAGGCGCCTGATCGTCGGTCACGGTGATGGTCACGACCGTGGGTTTGCCCGGCTGAACCGGGAGCCCGTTTTCTCCGGCTATCGTCGCGGGGAAGTACTTGTCGCATGACGGCTGGCCGGTACGCCGGGCGTGCACCATCAGCGAATGTGTCCCGCTGGCGTATTGCCGGCCAGCGCGGTTGCCGGCCGGCGGGCCTAGGGTGACCCATGCCCTGAACCTGAACGGTTTCATTGTGCTAACTCCCTTCTGGGTCGGCTCGTGCTGGGGGTCTGTGGCTGGGGCGAAGCTGGTGGCGCTGGCATCGGGGCCAGCAAGTTGACCCGGTCGCCGGGCTCGAGCGTGAGTTCCGGTTCGGGTTCTTGCAGGCTGCGGCCTCGCAGAATGGAAACGGGGAGGCAGCCGGGCGGCCAGGCGGCCGCGCCGAGTGTCTTGCCCGCAGCGGGCGAGCCGGGCCCGATGGCTATCTCAAGGACCTGGTATCCGGGCAGCGGGGTGGGCGGCTGCGTGGCCAGGCCCCGGGCGCGGTGCGGGGGCGCGGAGCCATTGCTTCCCGGCCCGGCGGGCCGCCGCGGGGATGTGCCGATTTCGCGGGCGACGGCCTGCAGCACGCTGTCGTTGGTGATCCACCCGCGCACCTGCCCGCCGTCGGTGGACAGGACCGGCAGGCCGTCGCGGCCGTAGGCGTCGAGCTGGCGCATGGTCTGGGCCAGGGACTCGTCAGCGAAGACGGCCTGCGGGTCGCGCCGGTAGGTGACCGGGCCGGGCAGGGACGCAGGAACGGCATCCGAGCCGTCGTGGCCGTCCGGGACCAAGATCGGCTTTCGGAACTGGCGCATGGCATCGGCGGCCTTCAGGTCGCCGAAGGCACGCCACGGCGCGGCGCGGTCGACGTCCTGGCCACGGCGCAGCAGCTTGGTCGTGTAGATCGTGCCGTAGCTCAGCGCCCGCGATGTGGCGGTGGCTATGGCCACCGCCAGCATCACCGGCAGCGTCAAGGTGTAGTCACCGGTCATCTCGACCACGCTGGCCACCGACGTCAGCGGCGCCCGGGCCGCGGACGCGAACACCGCACCCATCGCCACCACCGCGTACAGGGCCGGCTGGCCCGCGCCCGGCCCGAGCACGTGGTCGGCGATCTCACCGAAGGCCATGCCCGAGGTAACCCCGACGAACAGCGACGGCGCGAAGATCCCGCCGGACCCGCCGATGCCCAGGGTCAGGCTGCACGCGATGATCTTCCCGGCCGCCAGCACCAGCAAAAACCACAGCACGTAGTTGCCGGCCACGGCCTTGTACATGACCGGGTAGCCGACGCCATACATCTGCGGCAAGACCAGCAGCAGCAGGCCAAGTACCACCCCGCCGATGGCGGGCCGGGCCCACTCGGGCCGGCTGCGCCAGACCAGGTCCCACAGGTCCTCCATCTTGTAGACGACCTTGGCGAACAGCAGCCCGATCAGCGCGGCCACCACGGCCAGCACCGCGATAAGCAGGTAGTTGCGGGGATGATGCAGCGCGATGCCGGGCGGGAAGCCGCGCAGGAACGGCGCGCTGCCCAGGAACGGGATCGCGACCGCGTCGGCGAGCATCGCCGACAGCATCACGGTGAACAGCGCGTCAATGGAGAACTCCCGCAAGATGATCTCCACGCCGAAGAAAACCCCGGTGATCGGCGCGTTGAACGTCGCAGCGATGCCCCCGCCCGCGCCACAGGCGACCAGGATCCGCATCCGGTTCTCCGGCATCCGCACCCACTGGCCGAAGCTGGATGCCAGCGCCGAGCCGATCTGCACGATCGGGCCCTCCCGGCCCACCGACCCGCCGGTGCCGATACAGATCGCCGAGGCCAGCGCCTTGACCACGCTGACCTGCGGCCGGATCCGGCCGCCGTTCTCCGCGACCGCGATCATCACCTCGGGCACCCCGTGCCCGCGGGCCTCACGTGCCCACCGGTAGATGACCGGCCCGTACACCAGGCCGCCAAGCACCGGGATCAGCACGAAGAAACCCAGGCCCAGCCAGGGCAGATGCGAGCTGCCCAGGTAACCTGCCTGGCCGAACTGCGAGTGCCCCGTAGCCAGCCACGTGACGAAATAGATCAGGTACCGGAAGGCGACGGCGCCGAAGCCGGAACCCACGCCCACCAGTACCGCGATCGGGAACAGGCCGGCCCGCGAACTGCGCATCCAGCCGGCCAGCCGGGCGGTCCACGGCAGGCCCGGCGCGTGCCCGTTCGCAGCGTTCCTGCTGGGGGCCATCATCTCCGCCCTTTCCCCGTATAAGCCGGCTGTGAGTTCGCCGCGGCGCTCGTGCCAGCCGTCGCCAGGTGCGGTTGGTGTTCGGTCATGCGCATGCCACCTCAGCTATCCTTGCCTCATGCAATTATATCGCATTGCGTTTATTGACTACAGCAACGGTGGTGGTGACCGGGCCTGCGGCATCCCGCTGGACGCGGTGGTGGCCCGCTCGGGCATGAACCGCCGCGTCGCTCGCAGCAAGCTAGGTCAGCCGGACAGCGCGGCTGGCAGATGGCTGAGGGAGGGCACGGTTATCTCTGGCGGCGAGCCGATCGTGTCGAACGGGCCGCCCGACCGGTTGACCCAGGCGGTGCGCAGGCCGGCGGCGGACGCTCCGGCGCTGTCGAAGGCATTGGATGACACCAGGCGTATCTGCTGGACTGGCCGGGCGAGGCGCTGGGCCGCGTGCCGGTACAAGAGCGCCGAGGGCTTGAACGCGCGGATCTCGTCCGCGCTGATCCGCTGCGCGAAGTAAGCGTCCAGGCCGCTGCTGGCGAGGCAGTTCTGGATCATGCTGGGAGCGCCGTTGGAAAGCACGGCCAGCTGGTAACCGAGGTCGGTGAGTGACCGCAGGGCCGGTTCCGCGTCGGGAAACGGCGGCAGCTGGTCATACCGGTCGGCAAGCTGGCTGAGCTGCCTGCTGGGCAGGCTGAGGCCGGCCGAGGCGAGCGCGAAGGCGAGCGCGCGCTCGGTCACGTAGCGGAAGTCCTGATAGCGGTCCATCACGGTGAGCCGGAATGAGTACTCCAGCTGCTTGAGCCGCCACTGGCGGGCTACCTCACCGCCGTCGCTGAGGCCAAGCGCGCGGGCCAGGTCAGCGGAGATGGCGATCGGATCGACCAGCGTCCCGTACAGGTCAAACGCGAGGGCCTCAGCCATGCTTCCGTCCGGCACCCCTTATGACCCTCCCCGGCCTGTCCTCTAGATGCAGTAGCTGATAGAAGCACTATAAGATGACCGCACTATGCAATTACGCGGAGGGCCCATGATCATCGCGATAGTTGGCGGCGTGCTCGGGCTCGTGATCGGCGCCGCATGCCTGGCCATCCCGCAGCTGGTGCGCATCCGGCACACCGAGCCGGACAACGACGACACGCAGGCCTACTTGAAGCAAACCGGCCGGTCGGCACGCGAGATCGCCAATGCCAACGCCTCGCTGAGAACACAGCAGCAGAACGCGGTCAGACCACAGCAGACGGGCGGCTCAGACGATGCTCCAGCCCCGCGCGGCGCAGGCTGAGGCGAAGCAAGCCAGCTCGTGGCGCCGACGCCAGCGGCGCCGCGCGACGAGCCGGTCCGCGATGCCTTCCTGCCCAGCAACGATCCGGCCGTCTTAAGGAGATGCACAGGCATGACCGGTGTCATCGAGACCGCCGGGCTGACGAAACGGTACCGCAGCGTTACCGCGGTCAGTGACCTGAACCTGCGCGTTGAACCGGGCCAGGTTTTCGGTTTCCTCGGCCCCAACGGGGCAGGCAAGTCGACGACCATCCGGATGCTCCTGGCGCTGCAGCGGCCGACAAAGGGCCGCGCGACACTCCTCGGCCTCGACAGTGCCGCGGACAGCGTCGAGATCCATCGTCGTACCGGGTACCTGCCCGGAGACCTGGAGCTGTTTCCGCGGCTGACCGGGCGTCAGCACATCGCCTGGTTCGCCGGAAGCCGTGGCCGTGCTGACAGCTCTTTCATACGGCGCCTGCTCGAACGGTTCCAGGTGGTGGCCGACCGTCCGCTGCGCGAGCTGTCCAAAGGCAACCGCCAGAAGATAGGCCTGGTTCTGGCTTTCATGCACCAGCCGGAGCTGCTGGTGCTCGACGAGCCGACGTCCGGGCTTGACCCCCTGATGCAGCACGAGTTCGAGAACCTGCTGCGGGAGACAACCGCCGAAGGGCGGTCGGTCTTTCTGTCCTCACACGAGCTGGGCGAGGTTCAGCGCATCGCCGACCGGATCGCCATTATCCGGGAAGGCAAGCTGGTAGCTGAGGACACGGTGGAGGGCCTCAGGCAGGCGGCGCCCAGGAAGATGGAGATCCGCTTCCGCCGTCCGGTCGACACGGCAGAACTGGCCGCGCTGCGCGGCGTCACCGTCACCGGCGCGCACGGCCCGCGGCTGACACTCGAGGTGACCGGCGAGATCGGGCCCGTCCTGAAGGTCATCGCCCGCCACGACCCCGTCGACCTCACCTCCCGGCCAGCTGATCTGGACGAGCTCTTCCTCAGCTTCTACCGCCCACCGCCCACCAAGGAGGTGTCGCATGCTGGCTAACATCACCCGGCTGGATCTCAGACTGCGGCGGCGCAGCCTCATCGGCTACGCGGCCGGGATGGCCCTCTACAGCTTCCTGGTGGTGGCTTTGTACCCGTCGTTCAGGAACTCGGCCTCCCTGGACAGCCTGAGCGGCTCGACAGCCGCCGCCTTGTTCGGCATCACCGGCAAGCTGACCTCGTCCAGCGGCTGGCTCAACGGCAATATCTACGGCAACTTCTTCCCGCTCATCATGCTCCTGCTGACGATCGGCTACGGCGCGGCGGCCCTGGCCGGACAAGATGAAGATGGCACGCTGGCGCTCATCGCAGCCCTGCCAGTCCGCCGTCGCACGATCGTCTTCCAGAAAGCCTCGGCGATGGCCGCACAGGCACTTATCCTGGCCGCGGCTGTGACAATCTGCGTCGTGGTCGGCCGCGGCTTCCAGCTGACCGTCGGCGCGGGCGACGCGGTGGCCACCGCCGCCGCCCTGGCCCTGATGGGGCTGGACTTCGGGCTGGTGACGATGGCCATCGGCGCTGCCACCGGCCGGCGCGCAACGGCCCTGGGCATCACGTCAAGCCTGGCCGTCGGCTCGTACGTGCTTGGCTCGCTGGCCACGACGGTCTCCGGAATCCGGCCCGGGCGATACCTGTCGCTGTTCTACTGGTCGGTTGGCAACGACCAGATAAGCCGCGGCGTCAGCCCCGGCGACTTCACCGTCTTGATCCTGGTCGGCTTGTCTGCGCTAGCGGCCGCGTTGCTTGCCTTTCGCCGGGCTGACCTGAATTAGTGGCAACGGCCTCAGCTCGGGCCGGTGCCGACGTCCCAGATGGTGCCATTGTCGTCCCCGCTCAGGTGGCCGACCAGGACCGAGGCCGAGTACTCGGGCGTGATCAGCGTGCCGTCAGCGTAGCTGCGGCTGAACCGGTCGTGCAGGGCGGCGCCGATACGGGCGGGGTCCTGGCCGCGGATCCAGGCCTGCATGGCGGTGTCGACCCCGCCGGGCCGGTAGGCGTTGACGGTGACACCGGTGCCGGCCAGTTCGGCGGCGAGGTTGACGGTGTGGGCCTCCAGCGCGGCCTTGGTGGCGGCGTAGGCGTTGCCACCGACCATGCTGGCCGGGCGGGCGGCGATGCCACTGGAAACATTGACGATACGGCCCCAGCCGGTGTCCAGCATGCCGGGCAGCACCGCGGCGCTCAGCACGGCGGGCGCGATGACGTTGATCTCGAAGGCGCGGCGCAGCTCGGCGGCCGGGATGCCGACGGTCGGGCCGAGGGGCTCGACGGTGGCCGCGTTGTTGACCAGGATGTCCACGCCCGGCGTGCCGCTCGCAGCCGCCGCGGCGGCGGTGAGCTGTTCGGAGTCACCCAGATCAGCGGGAACGATATGGATCTGGCCGGGCGGGGCGCCCTGGGCCACGGCCATGGCCGCGGTCTGTGCGAGCTGGCTGGCCGAGCGGGCAATCAGGATGAGGCTGGCTCCGGCCGCGGCAAGCTGCAGGGCGGCGGCCTGGCCAATGCCGCGCCCCGCACCGGTGACCAGCGCTGTCCGGCCGGCGAACTGAGTTGTCACCCAGGCTCCTTTGTGGATCGTGTCGGTTATCCCGGCTGCCAGCTGCACCGGCGGACGTCACCACCCAGCCTGCGGGCAGCACAGGTTCGTAGTGTTAGCGGCAGCCGAAAGCTGGGTCTTACCGCTCCGGGACAGTCGGCTGGCTCGGACGTCACCCACTCGTACGGGTAAGGAGAAAAGCCGGATGATCCCCACGCAGTGGCGTGCGGCCAAGCGCTTCGTACCGGTTCTGGGGCGCCAGATGGCCTGCGTCGAAGCCGGGGCCGGGCGGCCCATCGTACTGCTGCACGGCAACCCGACCTCGTCGTACTTGTGGCGTTCGGTGCTGCCGGAGTTGGAGGGCCTGGGCCGGTGCATCGTCCCGGACCTGATCGGCATGGGCGACTCGGACAAGCTGCCGGATGGCGACCCGGGCCGGTACACCTTCGCGCGGCACCGCGAGTTCCTCGACGCCCTGCTGGACGCGCTCGGCGTAGGCGGCGACGTCGTCCTGGTCGTGCACGACTGGGGCAGTGCGCTGGGCTTCGACTGGGCCCGCCGCCACCCCGGGCAGGTCCGGGCCATCGCCTACATGGAGGCGCTGGTCCGGCCCATCGCCGGCTGGGACGAATGGCCGCAGGCGGCACGGTCGATCTTCCAGCGGCTGCGCTCGCCGGCCGGCGAGGAGCTGATCCTGGACCGGAACGTGTTCGTGGAGCGCATCCTGCCCGCCTCGGTACTGCGCCCGCTCTCCGAGGAGGAGATGGGCGAGTACCGCCGGCCGTTCGCCGATCCCGGGAATGGCCGGCTGCCCACCCTGGTGTGGCCCCGGCAGATTCCCATCGACGGCCAGCCCGCCGAGGTGCACGCGGTCTGCGCTGCCTACGCCGCATGGCTGGCGTCAGAGCGCGGGCTGCCGAAGCTGTTCGTCAACGCAGCGCCGGGCAGCATCCTGACCGGCCCCGTCCGGGACTTCTGCCGCACCTGGCCCGATCAAGCCGAGGTCACCGTGCCGGGCATCCACTTCCTCCAAGAAGACTCCGGCGCCGACATCGGCCGCGCCATCGCCGCCTGGCTGCGGCAGCTTCCGAGGCCCACGGGGACTCCCCCGTAGCATCGCAGCCCGGATGTAGGCGCGGCCCGCGTGCCGCCATTGGCCCATGACGTGCAGGCCGGCCTCGGCGGTGGCGCGCCCGAGGGCGGCCGTGCCCATGCGGGCCCACGCGAAGACCGGGCCGCGTCGGCCGTCGGGGTGCTCGAGCCATCCGGTCAGCTGCTCGTCGACGTCACCGGGCTCGGCTTCGATCAGGATCTGGCCGCCCGGTGCCAGCAGCTGGGTGCAGCGGTGCAGCAGACGGGCCGGCTGGCCGCCGATACCGATGTTGCCGTCCGCGAGCAGCACGGTGACCCACCGGCCCAGTCCGGGCAGCGGATCGAACACCGAGCGGTGCAGGGCTGGCGCCCCGGCCCGGCGCGCCCAGGCCACTGCAGCCCGCGAGATGTCCACGCCCAGCGCCGGGATCCCGCGCTCGGCGAGCGCCACGGTGAGCCGCCCGGGGCCGCAGCCCACGTCGAGGACCGGGCCGCGGCAGTGCCGGAGCAGTTCCTCGTCGGCGGCATCGGGTGCTCCGCACCACCGGGACACTTCGAGCGGCAGCGCCCGGCCGTCAGCGGTCCGCAGGACCAGCGCCGTGGCCTGCTCGCGCAGCGCCTCTTCGTACAGGGCGATCGCCCCCGCCCTCATCCCGTTGTCC
>Ga0335073_10009030_pt1 | contig 13982 bp, 15 predicted proteins | sample Lox_Sample_22_FD_207093 | JGI IMG/M metagenome (GOLD analysis project Ga0335073, IMG submission 207093) | Soil microbial communities from Loxahatchee National Wildlife Refuge, Florida, United States - Lox_Sample_2.2 | ecosystem: Environmental > Terrestrial > Soil > Wetlands | place: USA... | reverse complement strand
GACCCCGATGATGCGCGTGCCCCAGTTCTCGAAGATGACCTCGATGGCGTGGCCGAAGCCGCTGCCGTAGGCCATCAGCAGGACCACCGTCGCGATGCCCCATGCCATACCGAGCATGGTCAGCGTGGTGCGGCGGCGATTGTAGCGCATGGCGCTGTACGCTTGCGATAACAGATCACGCATCATGATTAACTACCTTTTCGCTATTCGCCCTTCGCCCTCCGCTATTCGCCAGAGGAACTGATCGCTATGTTCTGGCGAAAAGCGAAGAGCGAAAGGCGACCTCTCTACTCCTGCCGCAGCGCTTCCACCGGCTGCAGCATGGCCGCCTTGCGCGCGGGATAGATGCCGGCGACGATTCCCGCCACCGCCAGCGTGCCGATGGCCAGCGTCGCCGACATCAGCGACATGGTCGGCGGGTCGAACCCCGGAACTTCGCCCACGCCGCGCATCATGAACATCAGCAATCCGGCCCCGCCCATGCCGATGGCGCCACTCAGCAGCGTAAGAAATGCGCCTTCCAGAAAGAACTGCAACAGGATGCTGCGATTGGTGGCGCCCAGCGCCTTGCGCAGTCCGATCTCGCGCGTGCGCTCGCTGACGGCGACCAGCATGATGTTGATGACCCCGATCGCTCCCAGCGTCAGCGTCACAATGCCGACTCCGCCAAGAAAAATGTCCATCGCGTCGAAGATCTTCGCCACGGTTTCGGAACTCTTGATGGTGTCCCAATCGTCAAAAGCGTCTTCGTCATGCCAATCGAAGCCGTGATTGCGCGCGATGATCTTGCGCACCTGCTCGCGCGCCGTCGCATGATCCTCGCGGGTGATCGGCCGGTAGTTGATGAACGAAACCGCATCTTCTTGCCCTTCCTTGGTCAGCGGGAAGAATTCGCGCATGGTGCTGAACGGCAGGAAGACGCGATTGTTGGTGGAGTTGTTGTCGCCGTGGCCAACGCGCTGCACCACTCCGACCACCTGGAAGCGAATGCCGTTGAGCAGAATCGTGTTTCCCACCGCCGGCCGGCCGGGAAACAGGTTCTTCAACATCTCGTCGCCTAATACGACCACCAGGTGCTTCTGCGATTCGTCATCCTGATTCAGCCAGCGTCCGTCCGCCATCGGCAGATAGCGGATGGTGTTGTACTTCGGCGGAACGCCGCTCACCTCGCCGTTGGTGTTGCCGAAGTCGCTGACCTCGCGAATGTCCTCGCGCGACAGCACCGGCGCGACCGCGCGTACCGCGGGAGCTTCTTTCAAAATGTCTTCGTAATCCTGGTCCGTCAGGTTATAGCTGCGGCCGGAGCTCATGTTGCCGGCCACTGCGGGCGCGCGGGCGGGAAAGATGAACATGATGTCTTCGCCCAGCGAGTTCAACTCGCGCCGGTTGCCGGAGCGAAAGCCCTCACCGAGTCCCACCAGCAGCAGCAGCGATCCCACCCCCCACGCGATGCCGAACATGGTGAGGAACGAGCGCAGCTTGTGCGCCCACAGCGTCCGTAACATATCGCGAAGAATCTCGAGGAAGACCATAACGAACAGTGGTCAGTTATCGGTTGTCAGTTGCGTACCAGCTTCTTCGACATCATCTCGAGCTGAGCGCTGAGAGCTGACAAACTGACGGCCGCTTCACCTGACCGGATATACGAAGACATAACAAACTTGGTTCCGGCAAACCTGCACACTCACTCCATTGGACACAACTAAGCGGCGAATTGGTAGCAGCTTACGAGCTGATGAGATTCGTTGCCGTGCTCTGTTACAGAGTGGTTGAAAGTTGTGGAAATTGCCCGCAAGGGTCGCACAACGGCCATCGGATTGGTTATAGTGGGTTTAATACATGGGGCTGGCCGATGGTTCTGCCGGTCAATGTAATTTCCCACTAGGGTTGAGGAGTGAAGTACGATGCCGAAAGCACCACGGGACCAGAATAGCGCGACGCCGAAAAAGCAGACCCGCAAGGCCGCAGTAACCAGCGGCAATGGGGTTCGCGCGAAGAATGGAAACGGCGCTGCGGAAACGTCCGTGATTGTGGCCGCCGAATCCGCCAGTGAGAAGCCGTTCTCGCCCAGCCTGGAAGAGCAGATTCGCGTGCGTGCCTATCAGCTTTACCTGGAACGCGGCGGTAATGGAGGTTCTCCGGAACAGGATTGGTTCCGAGCGCAACAGGAGATCCGCGGCCGCCAGAGTGTCGCGTAAGAGTGAAAGCGAAAATCCGGTTGCGGTTTTTGGATCGGCAAGAGGTCCAGGCGCGCAAAATTATAGAGGTTGCGTCGTCGAAGGATAGGCCGGGACTCCCGATAAGCTGCTCGTGGGCAGAAAGGCGTTGAACCAAGGCCAGGTGATTTGAAACAGATCCTTTTGATCGACGACAATCCCCTGCAGTTGAAGGTGCGGGAGACGGTTTTGCGCGGCGCCGGCTTTCTGGTCTCGGTGGCCACCACCCCCGAGAGCGCGCTGGCCACTCTGCGAGCCTTGCCCGACCGTGTGGGGCTGGTGGTGACCGACCATATCATGCCGGGATGCAGCGGCTCCGAGCTGGTTCGGAAGATTCGCAACTTCAATTCCGAGCTCCCCGTCATCGTGCTGAGCGGGTTGCCGGAAGCGGAGTCGGAATATCAGGGACTGAAGGTAATTTTCCGCAGCAAGCCGTTCCCTCCTCCCGAGCTTATCGAACTGGTGCGCGAGAATTTGGCGCAGGATGAGGATGCCCGCGGCGCCGCCTAGGCCGCCGGGCACTCGCCGGCAAGTCGCATCTCCATGTGACTAAAGTCACATGGCATTGTGCGCCTAATGGCGTTATCCTGAATGCATCCAGTGCACCCGCATCTTGCACCGGAACAGGGATGGCAGGAATGTCGGAACAGGGACGCAGATATGTGCGCTTCGGAGCGGTCATGGCCGTCATCGTGATCGCCCTCGGTTATCTCGCCTACACCGGAGTGCAGGACAGCAAGAGCTATTACGTCACCATCAAGGAACTGAACGGCATGGGCAACGGCGCCTATACGAAACGGCTGCGGGTCGCCGGCAATGTCGAGCCGGGTTCCATCAAGCGCCAGGGCACGCACCTGGAATTTGTGCTGGTGGAGCAGGACCGCACGCTGCCCGTCGTTTACAGCGGCATGGAAGCTCCGCCGGACACGTTCAAAGACAACGCGCAGGCTTTAGCCGAAGGTAAGTTTGGCCACGACGGCGTCTTCCACGCGACCAACATTCAGGCCAAGTGCGCCTCCAAGTACGCTCCCCAGCAGAATGGCCAGCCGGCGGCAGCGCCGGCTCAGAAAGCAGCCTTGAGCGGAGCGCCCAGCGGGATGGGCCAGTAGTATTGCAAGCGTCTCCTACGGAATCGCACCACATGGCAGGGACCAGCGAACCTTCTCCATCGCCTGTCATCGTCCTCGATAATCTGGTGAAATTCTTTGGCCGGTTCGCCGCCCTGCGTGGCGTTTCCGCCAGCTTCGCTCCCGGACGTCTCTACGTGATCCTGGGCGACAACGGCGCCGGCAAGAGCACCTTGCTGCGCGTCATCAGCGGATTGACGGAACCGAGCCAGGGCAGCTTCACATTGCTGGGCGCGAAGCGGGTTCGCGAGGTTGCCGATCGGGTCGGTTACATGGGACACGCGCCGCTGCTCTATGACGAGCTGAACGGCATGGAAAATCTTCGTTACTTCGGCGGCCTTTACGGCATTCACAACGACGAGGTCAGTCGTAAAGCCATGCTGATGGTTGGCCTCGATCCCAACCTTATGCGACGCGTCGGCCAGTACTCGCAGGGCATGCGGCAGCGGCTCTCGCTGGCGCGGGCGGTGTTGCACGATCCCGAGCTGATGCTGCTCGACGAGCCGTTCTCTAATGTCGACGTCCGTTCCGCGCGCGACATGGCTGCCGTGCTGGGACGCGTGCGCGATCAGGGCAAGACGATTTTTGTCGTGACTCACCAGGCGCAGCTGATGGAGGGCGTCGCCGACGAATTCGTCCACATGGCAGCGGGAAAGATCGAGAGCCGGGAAGAGTTAAAGGGGCGCGGCTTCAGCCGCGCCGAAGGAAGTCAAAAGGAACTCGGGGCTTTAGCCCCTTAGGTAACGCCAGTCAAGGTATGAGCACCGCATCCCTCACGCGCGCGACGCTGGTCAAAGACCTGCGAATGGAATGGCGCTCGAAAGACGCCATCAACTCCATGCTGTTCTTCGCGCTGCTGGTGGTGGTGATCTTCAGCTTCGCCTTCAACCCCACGGCGGAAGAATCGCGGCACATCGCGGGCGGGCTGATCTGGGTGGCGTTTTTGTTCGCGGCCGTGGTGGCGCTCAACCAGACGTGGGCGCGCGAGCTGCGCAACCAGGTGCTGGACGCCTATCGTGTCTCGCCGGCTCCGCCGAATGCGCTGTTCCTGGCGAAGGCGATCGGCAATTTTCTGTTTGTAGTCGTTCTGGAATGCCTGATGACGCCGCTGTTCGTGATTTTTTACGAGCTGCGCTCGATCGGGCCGGTGTGGCAGCTGATCGTGGTCGCGCTGCTGGGCACGTGGGCGCTGGTGGTGAACGGCACGTTCTTCGCCGCGCTGTCGATTCGCACCCGCAGCCGCGAGATCATGCTGCCGCTGATTCTGTTTCCGATCTCGATACCGGCGCTGCTGGGCATGGTCGATGCGACTACGTCGATCCTGACGGGCGAGGCTTCACCCGATTTCTGGATCAAGATGCTCGGGGTTTACGATCTGGTGTTTACCTCGATTTGTCTACTGCTGTTTGAGACGGTATTGAATGCGGAATAAGAGGCGCTTGGAAAGCGATTGTATCTCGGACTTGAAAGGGCACGGCTTCAGCCGTGCCGCCAAGAGCCAAGACCTACTCGCCTTTAGGCGCTGCGGGCGACGCCCTCAGCGGCTGAAGCCGATCCGCCCCCGCGGTACGGCACGCCCGAAGGCGTGCCCTTTCAAAAAACGATTACGCAAGCCGCAAGGCGCACAATGAAAAAACTCGCAACAACTTCGATTCTTCTTACGATTGCGTTGCTCGCTGTGACGAGTTACCTCGCGCTTGAGGTTGCTCCCACCGAAGCGACCATGGGCGATGTGCAGCGGATCTTCTATTATCACGTGCCGTCCGCCTGGGTTGCCGGCCTGTGCTTTTTCGTCAACTTCCTGGCGTCGATCTGGTACCTGTGGAAGCGCAGTGCCGCGAGCGACGCACTGGCGGCGGCGTCGGCTGAGGTGGGCGTGGTGTTCTGTAGCGTCGTGCTGCTCACTGGTCCGATCTGGGCGCGGCCGGTGTGGGGTATCTGGTGGACGTGGGACGCACGCCTGACGACCACGCTGGTGCTCTGGCTCATTTATGTCAGCTACCTCGTCCTGCGGCGCTTTGCCGTCGAAGGCCAGACGCAGGTGCTGGCGGCTGCATTGGCCGTCTTTGGGTTTGCCGACGTGCCCATCGTTTACATGTCGATCCGCTGGTTCCGGACGCAGCATCCGTCGCCAGTCATGGGCGGCGGTGCAAACTCAGGACTCGCGCCGGCGATGCTGCACGTCTTTCTCATCAATCTCGCCATATTCACCGTGCTGGGCCTGGTCTTCCTCGGGTTGCGCTACAAATTGCAGATGAGTCAGAACGCTCTGGAATCGGCCCACGCGCAGGCGGCGCTGAAAGGGGTGGCGTAATGAGCTCGATCGGATTTCTGAAGCTGGCGTACGTTGTGGCGTGGTTGGCGTATCTGGGATACCTGGCGCGAATCCTGCTGGGGATGAAGAAGGTTCAGGAGGAGCGGCAGGAACTCGATCGCACAATGGCCGCGAATGGTGCAGCGCCGGCAGCGCTCAAGCGCTCGGCAGGATAACGTGCCAATCAACCAGCCCAAAGGGCGGCATTTGCGTTAACCGTGGGCGTCAGCCCGCGGGAATCGGAGTTGGGGCTCTCGACGCCCACGGCTAAAACAAATGACGCCGCTGACGCGGCTCCTGGAACAGGCCGACCCGAATGTCTCCGGTGAACACCACTCGCCGCAGCACGCTGCAGGTCGTCGGCGTGGCCTGCTTCATCATCGGCGTGCTCTTTGCTATGCTCAGCATCCCGTTCTTCTGGGGACAGATTCGCGTTCTGCAATCGTGGCCGGTACGGCAGGCAGAGGTCATCTCCAGCCAGGTCGTCACCCAACCCGCCGGCAAGCACGATCAGCTCTATTCGGCGCAGATCAGGATTGTTTATGCCGTAAACGGCCGTCCGGTTACTGCCGAGCTGACCAGCTATCAAAGCGAAAACTATGCGGAGACGGTGCGACGGGCGGAGGAGTTTCCTGCCGGCAGCCGGCACGCGATCCGCTACGATCCCAACAATCCGTCACAGGCGCGCATCGGCGCCGGCTGGAACCGCCGCTTTTTTGCCGTGCCGCTGATCACGCTGGGCTGCGGGGTGTGTTTCGGATTGCTGGCCGCCGGCTTTTTCATCGGCGCAAGAATATTCTCTTCATGGGGCCGCCCTGCGGCCGAATAGCCGGGGCTGCGGGTATGCGGTCCCGTCCAATGCGCAAATTTCTCGTACCTTTTCTCGATCCGGCTACATCCAAAGCCCTCAGGAGTGTCCGATGAAATGTCGCGCGCTTGCTTCGCTGGTGGTCTTGTCCCTACTGTCCGTGGCCGCTGCGCAATCCGCTGCGCCCGCCAAGCAGAGTTTCAGCCCGCCTTCCCGCACGTTCCGCTTCACCTACTCCTTTACGGTGAAGAACATTCCCACGGGTGCGAAGCTGGTGCGAATTTGGGTTCCGGTGGCGCACAGCGATGAACATCAGACGGTGCGACTGGTCAGCGTCAAGGCGCCGGTGCAAACCACCATGAGTGAGGATCCGGAATACGGCAATCAGATCCTGTATGCCGAAATTCGCAATCCTGCGCAAGCCACTGCCGACTTCACCGTGGAATATGAGGTGACGCGGCGCGAATATGCGCGCGGCGACTACGCCCAGTTGGAAACGAAAGACACCAAGCCGGGCGTGGTACCGGTAACGATGCAACGCTATGTCGCTCCCGACCGGCTGATTCCCACGACCGGAGAGATCAAGCAGCTGGCCGCTCAGGTGACCGCGAACCAGCCAGGCACCGTCGCCAAAGCCAAGGCTGCCTACGATTACCTGTTCGAAACCATGCGCTACGACAAGACCGGCACCGGCTGGGGACGCGGCGATGCCGTCTGGGCCTGCGATTCCAAGCACGGCAACTGCACCGACTTCCACTCCGTCTTTATCGGCATGATGCGCGCCGATGACATCCCCGCCCGCTTCGATATCGGCTTTCCGCTTCCCGAAAATGCGCAGCGCGGCGACATCCCCGGCTATCACTGCTGGGCCGAGTTCTTCGCCCGCAATATCGGCTGGGTACCGGTGGATATCTCCGAGGCATGGCAGGCGAAGGAAAAGAAGGATTATTTCTTCGGAACGGTTGATGCCAACCGCGTTCAGTTCTCGACGGGACGCGACATTACTCTCGCACCCAAGCAGGACGGACCACCGGTCAACTACTTCGTCTATCCCTATGTAGAGATCGACGGCAAGAGCTTTGACGGCGTCAGCCGCCAGTTCAGCTTTGTCGCCATGACCGGCGAAGAGAACACGGCGGATTCGGGACCTGCTCCCGCGCCGGCGATGTGAAGAGAGCAACAACCAGCAACTCGTAGGAGAGCGGTTGGCAACGGCGCGCAGGCGACATCGACTGCACATCGCAGCTGGTCTTCGCTGAATGCCAGCTTCTCTTTATCCCGACCCTCACAAATCACATTCGCTTGTGACGTACGCACTTGTTCGATGTGCGCCCTGAATGTTCCGCTAGAGTGTATCTGGAACAAAGCCTGGAATGCCGAAAGTGATCAAGAAAGCGCGCAGAACCTTTGTTCATGCGGCTTTGGGGCGAAAAATGCTGATCACCGACGCCGGTGATCGTCGGCACTCCGCAGAGTGTGCCGGCCGAATGATAGCACGACACTGACGTTCCTGGTCCCACGGAGCGGCTCGCACACGCTCCGGCCGCAGAATGCGGGGGTACGATTAGAAGTTTCAGGGGGTGTCCGTGCTTACACCATACGGGTTGGACATTATAGAAAGCTGCCTCGCCTGCAAGATGCGGGCAGAACATATCTTTTGCGATCTTCCACCAGCCGCCTTACAAGTTTTCGAAACGATCAAATACGCGACCGCCTATCCGCGGGGAGCCGTGCTGTTTGTCGAGGGCCAGACGCCGCGCGGTATTTTTGTCCTGTGCAAAGGCCGGGTGAAGCTCTCGATCTGCTCGACCGACGGCAAAACGCTCATCCTGAAGATTGCCGAGCCCGGCGAAGTATTGGGCCTGAGCGCGACGGTCAGCGGCAAGCCCTACGAACTGACTGCCGAGACCGTGGATCCCTGTCAGGTGAACTTCGTGAAGCGCGAGGATTTTCTGCGCTTCCTGCGCGACCACAGCGAGGCTTGCCTGCGCGTGGCCGAGCAGCTCAGCGACAAATACAACTCGGCCTGCCGGGAGATACGCGCGCTGGGGCTTTCGCACTCGGCCAGCGAGAAACTGGCCAAGCTGCTGCTGGAGTGGAGCGTGCGCAACGGCGAAGCCACAAAGCTGGAACCGCGCGTCAAGCTGGCGCTGACCCACGAAGAGATCGCGCAGATGATCGGCACGTCACGTGAAACCGTGACGCGACTGTTTGCCGATCTGAAGAAGCGGCAGATCGTGCAGGCCAAGGGCTCGACGTTGCTGATTCGCAATAAAGCGGCGCTGAAGGCGATGGCGATCACGCAGTAAGCGAAGACAGCGGCCTGCTGAGCCCTCCTGTCTGCTGTGCCGGAGGATTCTTGTCTCCAGGTCCGGGTAAGTACCTCAATGTAAGAAACTTGCTGATGGGTTGTGAATACGGTCACGAAAACGGGTGACTGCAGTCACTGCGAAATCGCTATAACGGCGGTATCTCTGCACTATGGAGAGCACACATCAGTCGAGTTGCTTGACCTGCGATTTCCGACCCGATCGCCTCTTTTGCGACATGCCCGCGGAGTCGCTGAAGGCGTTCGACGAGATCAAACTGCTCGCCTCCTATCCCCGGTCCGCCTTGCTGTTTGCCGAGGGACGCCCGGTGCGAGGCATTTACATCTTGTGTGATGGACGCGCCAAGCTGACCATCTGCGCCGAAAATAGCAAGCGCCTCACCTTGCGGATCGCTAATCCCGGCGAAGTGCTGGGGCTGGGAGCGACGCTCTCCAACACCCCCTACGAGGTCAGCGCCGAGTTGCTGGACAATTCGCAGGTGGTCTTCGTGCGCCGCAAGGAGCTGTTGCGCTTCCTGCGCGAGCATCCGCTGGTGTGCATGGAAGTGGTGCGCATGCTGAGCCAGGACCTGCATGGCGCCTACGAACGGGTGCGCAGCATCGCCATGGTGCGCACGCGCCGTCCGCGCATCAGCTTCCGACCGCGTCCCATGCTGGTGTGACCTGCGCGGGCGTTGTGGTGATTTCGCGCCACTTTCCAAGCTCGTACTAAAATCCATCCGAGGAAATTCTTGCCTAATCGATTCTGGGTGGCTGCGGCGTTTCTCTTCGTCTGCATAGGAGTTTCGGACGGTCAGGGCCCTGCCTGGGTACCTGATAATTCTGATTGGTGGTCGCTTCTGCGGGAGAACAACTATCTGGGATCTGTCTCGCCCAGCGAAACACAAGCTGCGGCGACAAACTTCCGTATTGCCGATGTGAGCTTAGGTGAGCCACTTGAGACGATTGAGAAACGGTTTGGGATGGCGCACGAGATTCAACGGGGCGATGCATCAACGGGGCGAAGTCAGATTTGTTACGTGTCGCCCTCCGGGGATATTCATCTTATCTTCGAGGAGGGAGAAGTCGACTTTCTGGCGTATCTGTTCCGGGGAGGGCCGCAGTGGAGTGGAAGCGATTCTTGTGTGGTTTCGACGTCCCTGACTTCTCGCCTTGCGACTGCGAGCGGCTTGAGATTAGGCATGAGCAAGAAGCAGGTAACCGAGATTCTTGGTAAACCGAACGCGCGAAGCAACGATAAACTGATCTACGATTTCAAGTTCCAGAAGAGAACCGCCGCGGAGCAACTAGCCCAGATGCGGCAAAGCAGTCCACGCATGAGTGAGGAAGAATTTCATCGCAACTACGACTATTACACTGTGAGCCAATATATCGAGGCGCGGTTTGTCCGGGACCGCCTGACTTACCTCGCGCTGTCGACCGCTGAAACCTATTAGGCAGACCACCCGGCTTCAGCCACGCAATCCTCCTTACAAATTCCTTATTAACGTTTTAGCTGCGCCTTATGCACTCCGATATCCAATATCAGCATGGAAGCGTGGCGAAACCGTAGCGAATCGTTAGGAGAGCAAGGCAGGTGGGGTGAGGCATGAATTTCGCAACCATTGCCGTAGTTGTTGTGGTTGCCGTCAGCTATCTGGTCGGCTCGCTGACCAGCTCAGTGGAAACAGAGAAACAACTGCCACATCGCTATTGAGGACTTGCGCGATCACCACGAGTCACGGAGTGAGCAGCCATGGGAATCTCGAAAGTAAACCACCTTCGTGATTCGACCTACATCATCCGTCCTGCTTTGGTGGAAGCCAAACTGATGACGGAGAAACAGGGGCGAGACGCAGTCTACGTGGTCACGTTAAAGGAAGAATTGCAGAAGATCGAGGCAATGATCGCGGAGATGGAGAGCCGGCTGCATCTGGAAAATCCGGCCGGTCAAGACACTTCCTGCGGTTTGGCCGGTGACGGCTCGAACACGAATTGGATTCGCGCCAAATCCAGCGAACTGGACCTGCGGTTCAAGCGAATCGAACAAGCGGAGAACGCGACCAGCGATTCTCGCCGCGGCAGAGTTTTGATGACAAGCGCTCGAAGCAACGCGAGGTTGCGATGAGCCTCTGGGAAAATTCCTCGAAACCACCACGCTGGGACGCGGAGGATCTGACTTTACCGCTGCCCTGGTAGCCGCCGCGCTCGATGCTCAACGGGTAGAGATCTGGACCGAGCGCGGCACAGTCATCCCGCAGCATTTCTCATCCCGATTACCGACGGGCTGCGGTTGATAGTCTCAATCTCACCTCGAACGAACGTTCGAGGATTTTGGCGTTCTATCCGAGATTGCCAGCACCCTTCCCGCTCGCAGTGGTCAATTGTGCGGCCGTTGCCTGCTTCGCAGGCGCGTCAATCCACCGCTTCCCCAATTCTCAAAACGGGCCGAATTAGAGTGACGCAGCTCACGCGTGCCAGTGAGAGCAACGCCGCATGTGATCACAATCACATGCGGACGTGAGTACACTCACTGCCGTTTGGTGCCTATCTCGGCGATGTTGGATTGTTGCCTGGTATGTCTCAGTCCGGGCTCGAAGCGAGGGGGTACTGTGAGGCGTTACGCTCTGCTATTCGTTGCTGTCCTGTTGCTGGCGACGGCGGCGACTCCTCAACCATCCCAACCAGCGGCGGCAAAATCCGCCCAACCCGGTGCGAAGCAAGGCTCCTCGACGGCACAAGCGGCGCCAGCCAAGGCTCCAGCCGCGAAGCATTCCGTCAAGCTGTCCAACGACGAGTGTCTAGCCTGCCATGGCGATGCCAGCCTGACCAAAGACGAAAACGGCAAGCCGATCAGCCTGCATGTGGATAGCGACAAGTTCAAGGCCTCGATCCATAGCACCTTTGGCTGCGTCGATTGCCACAGCGATATCAAGGCATTTCCTCACGACCCCACGCCGGTAATGCCCAAGTGCTCAACCTGCCACGCCGACGAGCAGACAGCCTATGATCACGGCATTCACGCCAAAGCGGCAGCGGCCGGAAACATCAATGCCGCGAAGTGCCAGGATTGTCACGGCAGCGTGCACGAGATTCTGCCGGCCAGCGATCCGAAGTCCAAGGTCGCGCATAACAATATTCCGCAGACCTGCGGCGCCTGCCACGGCCAGAAACTGGTGATGGCGTCGAGCGGCATGAGTACCGCCCCCTTCGCGTCCTATGAGGACAGCGTGCACGGCAAGGCGGTATCGGGCGGAAACGATAAGGCTGCCGTCTGCACCGACTGCCACGGCGAGCACGACATCCTGAGCGCCGCCGATCCCAAGTCGCCGATCAACAAGTTCAACGTTCCGACGACCTGCGCCAAGTGCCATAGCAATATCAAGCAGCAGTACATGCAGAGCATTCACGGGGAGGCAATCGCGCGCGGCAACTGGAAGGCGCCGGTCTGCACCGACTGCCACGGCATTCACACCATCCAGGCGCCGAGCAACCCGAATTCCTCGGTGGCTGCCGCCAACGTGAAAAATACCTGCGCCCAATGTCACGCGGGCGTGACCCTGTCCAACGAATTTGGCGTCCCCGGCGGGCGGGTATCGTCGTACCTGGCCAGCTATCACGGAATGGCGCAAGAGGTGGGCTCCAACACCGTCGCCAACTGCGCCAGTTGTCACGGAGTACACAATATTCTTCCGTCAAGCGACCCGCGGTCGACCATCAACCCGGCCAACCTGGCGAAGACTTGCGGCCAGTGCCATCCCGGGGCGAATGGTAAGTTCATCGCCTATAAAGTCCACTTCGACGGCGTCGCCAAAGCTGACGTAGGAACGAAAGTCCTGGCGCTGATCCGGAAGTTTTATGTGTGGATGATCGTGTGCGTCATCGGCGGGATGATCCTGCACAACCTGATCGTGTGGCGCAAGAAGCTCATCCTGCACCGTATCGGGCAGCCGCGGATGCTGTTCCGCATGACCCTGGCGCAGCGCATCCAGCACCTCACGCTGCTGATCAGTTTCTTTACCCTGGTGCTGACGGGATTTGCTCTCCGCTACCCGACGTCGTGGCTGGCGGTCATCTTCGTCAACGAGCTGGTGCGCAGCTACATTCACCGCATCGCCGGCGTGGTGCTGATCAGCGTCAGCCTGTTCCACCTCTGGTACGTCGTCACCAAACCCGATGGCCGGCGCCTGCTGAAAGATATGCTGCCCGACTGGAAAGATGTTCTGGATGCGCGCGATGCCTTCCGTTACTATCTCGGCTATAGCGACAAACGGCCGATGTTCGGGCGCTTTACCTACGCCGAGAAGATGGAGTACTGGGCGCTGGTATGGGGCATGTTCGTCATGGCCAGCACCGGACTGATGGCCTGGTTCAAAGTCGCCATCGGCAATCGTGTCCCGGGATGGTGGATTGACGCCGCCATAACGATCCACTTTTACGAGGCGGTTTTAGCCACGCTTGCAATCGTTGTGTGGCACCTGTATGGCGTCATCTTCGATCCCGATGCCTACCCGATGAACTGGGCATGGTTCGACGGCAAGATGTCGATCGAGCAGTACGAGCACGAACATCCGCTGGACATGCTGGCGATCGAAAAAGCGCGCGGCTCGGAAGAAGAGCCCTCAGCGACCGAGCCGGTGAAAGAGCAGGAACCAGCGGAAACAAGATAAAGCAGTGGTCAGAGGAAAGTGGTAAGCGGAGCAGTTTCGATCAGTGGCGATCCGGATTTGCCGGCCACTCGTCACTGATCCCCAGCCACTCTCTGCGAGGGGTGAGATAAAACAAATGAGTGAGGACATGAAGCAAGATCCTCTAAGCGATCATCCGCCGGTTTCAAAAGGGCTCGTCAAGAATCCGATCAGCCTGATCGGCATTGCGTTGGCATCGGTGGCAATTGCCAACATCGTCTTCCTGGTTCTCATCGATCTGCTTTCCAGCCAGCCGTCACCTTATATCGGGATTCTCGCCTACATGGTGGCGCCGGCATTTCTGATCGTCGGGCTGATTCTGATTCCGCTCGGAATCGTATGGGAACGGCGGCGGCGGCTTCGCACCGTGGGAGCACCGTTCCATTTCGCGCGACTGGACCTCAATAATCCCGCACAACGCAGCACGGTCGCATTCGTGCTGAGCTTTGTGGTGATGTTCTCGCTGATCAGCGCGGTGGGCAGCTATAAAGCGTACGAATTCACCGACTCGGTGCAATTTT
>Ga0335073_10009028_pt1 | contig 13984 bp, 10 predicted proteins | sample Lox_Sample_22_FD_207093 | JGI IMG/M metagenome (GOLD analysis project Ga0335073, IMG submission 207093) | Soil microbial communities from Loxahatchee National Wildlife Refuge, Florida, United States - Lox_Sample_2.2 | ecosystem: Environmental > Terrestrial > Soil > Wetlands | place: USA... | reverse complement strand
CGGTGAGTCCTTCATAAACCCAGATGAGGCGTGCGCGCATGGTGTCTTGATAGGTGCTGATATCGAGGCCGCGCGGAGCTCGGTATTTGCCATTCCAGGCATGTATGTACTCGTGCGGAATCAAGCTCGCGCTGGTGCGCAGCACCCGATCATCGAGGAAGCCGCGCGTCGGCAATCGATTCTCGCTCGACTCTCGATGCTCGAGCGTGTAATGGTCGATCGAGTCGCCGAGCGAGACCAGCAGATGATATTGGGAATAGCGCGGACCATCGAACAAAGTCTCCGCCTCCGCGATCAAGCGGCGGAAGCTCTCGAGGACTGCCGGGGGCACCTCGAGCGCTTGCACGGTTTCCGCCGACAGGTCGAGTGTCGCCGCGCGGGCGCCGCCCAGTGCAAAGCTCTCGAGATGCTCCGCGGCGATCAGCGGCGAATCCACCAGTGTCTCGAGGGAGGTGGTTCGGAACTCGACCGTGCCGTCCTCCGCGCTGCGCTCGACCGGCAACGCGCTCGCATATCGCCAGCCCGCCGGCAGGCGGATGCTCGCGCTGAAAGGATCGCGCGCGTTCGGCACCTCCACTGGATAGAGAACCACCTGCCACCAATTCACGACCAGCTGGTCGTACGAGGTGCAAATGTCGGAACGAAAGCCGCTCTCGCCGAGCACGCAGGCGAAGTCGAGGTCTGCCTCGACCGTGCGCGCCGCGGCTGGTACCTCGACGTGGAACACGTAGATGTCGTCATCGTCCCGATGCCATCGGATGCGCTGGCCGTTCGCTGTGAAGACCAGCCTGATCATCTGGGCGAGCGGACCACCGGGCGCGTGCTCGCCCGGAATCCACTTCGGATAGGCGAGCGTCATCTCGCGGCCCGCCACGGGGAAGGTGAGGTGGGCGTGCAGAACGCCCGTCGGGGCGGCCCGGGCGTCGAGCTCGACATGAATGGGCGGGGCGAGCCCTGACGGCGTCTGCGCGAGCGACCGGGGAGTCGGGAAGAGAGCGAGCGCCAGAGCGAGGACGACGGCTATCGTGCGGCCGGCAAAATCCAACGGATGCATCAGGACAGGCTCGCGTGAGTCATCGATCGATCCCAATATATTTCATCTCGCAAGCGTCAACAACAAAGGGGCGACCACGGCTTGTGAGCTGCCGGCGCGGGCCGCGTCCTCGCCGAGGGTACCTGATCTCGACGTTCCGAGCAGGTATGATCGGATCGCACAGCCTGCATCTGGCGCCATGGCACGGGATTCACAACCATGATGAAACGTTCGAGCATGACCCTCGCCCTACTCGCCCTGCTCGCGCTCGGGGCGCAAGCCGCCGCCAAGCCGCGCGCCCGCGACCTCGGTGTACCTTTCGATGGAACGCCCGGGCGCTGGAATGCAATCACCGACGTGCCCGGAGTCGCCGTTGGGTTCACGACCCTGATCGAGGGTCAACCCCCGCTCAAGGAGGGCATCGGCCCGGTGCGTACCGGGGTCACGGCGATTCTGCCGCGCGGCAAGTCCTCGTATCGCGATCCGGTTTTTGCAGGGTGGTTTCGCTTGAACGGCAACGGCGAGATGACCGGCACCACCTGGGTCGAGGAAAGCGGACTGCTCTCGGGACCCGTCATGGTCACCAACACTCACAGCGTCGGCGTCGTCCGTGATGCGGTCATCGATTGGCTCAAGGTGAACGACCTGCTCAAGGAGGGCAACTATCCATGGGCGCTACCCGTCGTGGCCGAAACCTGGGATGGAGCGTTGAACGATCTCAACGGCTTTCATGTGCGGCCCGAGCACGTGTTCGCAGCGCTGAACTCGGCGGCGCCCGGGCCCGTTGCCGAGGGCAACGTCGGCGGCGGTACCGGCATGGTGTGCTATCAATTCAAGGGTGGCACCGGGACCTCCTCGCGAGTGGTCGAGCAAAAGTACGGCGGTTACACGGTCGGCGTGCTGGTCCAGTGCAACTGCGGCGGCTTCGACGAGCTACGCGTTGCCGGCGTGCCGGTCGGGCGAGAGATCCAGCGCATCAACGTCTGGGGCAATCTCGAGTCTCCGACCCGCGAATCGGCCATGGGCTCGATCATCATCGTGGTGGCCACCGATGCGCCGCTTCTTCCCACCCAGCTCCGGCGCATGGCGCGGCGCGCGGCGATCGGGCTCGCCCGCACCGGCACCACCGTGAGCGATGGGGATGGGGACATCTTCATCGCTTTCTCCACGGGCAACGCGGGAGTTGCCAAGGATGCCGGCTTCGAGGCGCCCTTCTCGGTGCGCAACGCCCAGCTGGTGCCGGACGACTACATCGATCCGCTGTTCGCCGCCACGGTCGAGGCGACGGAGGAGGCGATCATCAATGCCATGGTGGCCGCCGAAGACATGACCCTGCTCGACGGACGCCGTCTCATCGCCCTGCCGCACGATCAGCTGCGGGCACTGTTGAAGAAGTACGGCCGCTTGCAACACTGAGGCGCCCGCCCTACCCCAGAAAATCCTAATCAGCGCCCAACGAAATATGACTTTGCAAGCCTGGACCCGGCGGCGATACTGGTGCCGCCAAAGCAGGGATTGATGCGGCGACTTCCCGGCTCATCGCCAAAGGCTCGAGAATGACAGCAGTGAACGTGGAAACGCTCATCATCGGCGGTGGTCAAGCGGGCCTCGCGATGAGCGAGCACCTGAGCAAGCGGGGCCAACCTCATCTCATCGTCGAGCGTCAGCGGATCGCCGAGCGCTGGCGCTCGGAACGCTGGGACTCCCTGGTGGCCAACGGACCCGCCTGGCACGACCGCTTTCCCAGCAAGACCTTCCCCTGCGATCCGGATGGCTTTGCCACCAAGCAGCAGATCGTCGAGTACTTCGAGGGCTATGCCGCGCAGATCGCAGCGCCGATCCGCTGCGGCGTCGAGGTCAAGGCGCTGCGCAGGCAGGGCGACCGCCCGGGCTTTTGCGCCGAGACCTCGGAGGGCATCATCGAAGCCACGAACGTCGTGGTCGCGACCGGACCGTTTCAGCGCCCGATCATTCCGACCGTGGTTCCTTCCCACTGCGGCATCGAGCAAATGCATTCGGCCCATTACCGCAACTCCGCCCAGCTGCCCGAGGGCGCGGTTCTCGTGGTGGGCGCGGGTTCCTCCGGCGTGCAGATCGCCGACGAGCTCGCGCGTGCGGGGCGAGGTGTGTACCTCTCGGTCGGCCCGCACAATCGCCCGCCGCGCCGCTATCGCGGACGCGACTTCGTCTGGTGGCTCGGTGTGCTGGGCGAGTGGGACACGAAAGTCCTGGCGCCGGGCACGGAGCACGTGACCATCGCCGTGAGCGGCGCCCACGGCGGCCATACGGTCGACTTTCGAGACCTCGCGGCGCGCGGCATCACGCTGCTCGGGAGCGCGGCGAATTTCAGCGACGGCGTGATGTGGTTCTCGGCGGATCTTGCCGGGAACCTTGCACGGGGAGATGCCAATTATCTGTCGGTGCTGGATGCCGCGGACGCCTATGTCGCGAAGAGCGGCATCGACTTGCCTCATGAGCCGCAGGCCCGCGAGATTCGGCCCGATCCGCAATGTGTGACTCATCCGATTCTTCATCTGGATCTTGCGGCTGCGGGCGTCACCTCGATCGTCTGGGCGACGGGCTACGCGCTCGACTTCGGCTGGATCAAGGTCGATACGTTCGACGAGAAGGGCCGCCCCGCTCATCTCCGGGGTGTCTCGGCGGTGCCCGGACTTTACTTCCTGGGGCTCGCTTGGCTATCGCGCCGCGCCTCGCCCTTCATCTGGGGCGTCTGGCACGATGCCGAGTATTTGGCCGCCCAAATCGCGGCGCTCCGCCCGCGCGGGGAGTCACGACCAGCGGTGTCCGCGTAACCAGAGCCAGCAGCGCACCCGTCTCACGGCGTGTCTGCGAAGGCCATGATGGCGCCGTGTGGTTCGCTCGTCGCGCGCAAGGCCGACACGAAGCGCTCGTGCCAGTCGGCGATGGAGTTCTTGCGTAACGACTCGAGCATCTGCCGGTGGCGCGACTGCCGCTCCTCGAGCGGCATCACCAGCGCCTGCTTGAGCGTGCGGCCCACGGCCATGTTGTCGTAGGGGTTCACGAGCAAAGCGCCCTCGCCCAGCTCCTTCGCCGCCCCGGCCAGGGTCGACAGCACCAGGACCCCGGGACGCTCCGCGTCCTGCGCGGCGACGTACTCCTTGGCGACGAGGTTCATGCCATCGCGCACCGGTGTCACCACGGCAACGTCGGCCACGCGCAGGAAGCCGCTCAACGTTTCGTGCGAGAAGTCCTTGTTCAGATAGCGGATGGGGGTCCAGTCGGCATCCGCGAACCGGCCGTTGATGTGTCCGGCGGTACCTTCGAGGGCATCGCGGATGTTTGCGTAGGCGGCGACATTGATCCGACTCAAGGGCGCGATCTGGATGAATGTGACATTGCCCTGAAGCTCGGGTGAGGCCTCGAGCAGCGATTGGTAGGAGTTGAAGCGCTCGATCAAGCCTTTGCTGTAGTCGAGCCGGTCCACTCCCAGGAGGAGCTGCCGCCCGAGAAGGCTCGACACCAGCCGCGCCACCTGCTCATCCTCCTGACGCGCCTTGCGGGCCTGGCGGTTGACGGCCTCAACATCGACGCCGATCGGGAACACGCCGAGATGAACGGGGCGGCTTCCCACCATGATCGATGCTGGGCGGCGCGGCTGATCGACACCGTACACGCTCTCGACGGCCGACAGGAATCCATCGAGATCGTCGTCGGTTTGAAACCCCACCAAGTCGTATTCGCACAGGTCCCTGACCAGTTGCTCATAGGGAGGCAGCAGCCGGAACACCGCGATGTTCGGAAAAGGGATATGCAGAAAAAAGCCGATGGGATTGTCGAGACCGGCTTCGCGCAGCATGCGCCCGAGCGGCATCAGCTGATAGTCGTGGATCCAGATGATGTCGTCGCGGCGCGCCACATTACACAGGGAGTCGGCATAGAAGCGATTGACCGCGAGATATGCCTCGTACTCGGCCGCGTCGTAGCGGAAAGTGCTGGTGAAGTAATGATGGACCGGCCAGAGCGAGCTGTTGCAAAAGCCGTTGTAGTACGCATCGAAGCGCTCGCTCGGCAGATCGACCGTGGCGAATTCGATGCCCTCCTCCTCTTGAACGGCAGGCACGGAAGACGGATTCTCAGCGGTCTTACCGCTCCAGCCGAGCCAGACCCCTCCGCCGGGGCTCTTGAGCGCCGCGAGCACGCCCACGGCGAGCCCGCCGGTCGGCGCACCTTGGTCCGGCAAAGCCACCCGGTTCGATACGGCGATGAGACGCGGCATCAATGCGCTTTTGGGCCTGTCGCGATCGGCCGCGCACCCCGCGACATCGGGCATTTTTTCGCTGTCCCTGCCATGCACCCGTTATAGCAGCGATGCAGCGCAACGGCGTCGGACATTGCCGTCTCGTTTTGTCGGACGCACCCATCACTCGCCTCGAACCAACCCCACACGCCGCCGCGTGTGACGGTTGCCGGGCCGGCGTTCGTCGACATCGCCCGGCAGGTGCCGGCAATGCGTCGACGGCCGGCCTGCCTCGGGCATCAGAGCGGCTCCAGGTAGCTCTCCCAGAGATCGAGGTAGACCGCATCTCGCGCGTTCGTCTGACTGCCCCACAGCTCCTGCGCGGCGAATCGCACCGAGTACAGGTGGCGGGGTTGCTCCCCCTGAAAGAGGGCATTGCTGTCGGGGTAGACGAACACGCCGTGGTTGCGCGCGACGATTCCGGACTTGCCGCGCGCGTAGCGTGGCAGCCGGGTGTGCCCTTCGGGATGCATGTTGCGCGCACGTACCGGTTGGCCCACCTCAAACGCGGCCTGCGAGCGCAGGTCGCGGTTGGCTGGAGCACCGCGCGCGAGCAAAGGGCCGACCTTGTCGGGCGTCAGGGGCGGCGTGAGCTTGACCGCTCCGGGTGCGGCTCGGCCCGATTCGATCTCGCTCCGCGTGACCAGTTGCGTCTTTACCAGCATCTCGATGAGCGCCTCGAGCCAGCGCTCGTAGTAGCTCATTCGCAAATACTCGGCGGGCGGTATCAGCTCTCGCTGAAACCGCGAGGCATCGATGTTCCACTTGCGCCAGGCACTCGTCGCACGATTCAGGGCAAAGACGCGTCCCTCCCAGGACTCGTGAAAGACCGGCTCGGCCTTCTCATAGGGGACAGGCCCCATATCCTGCATACCACCGAGATCATGAATACCGTTCATGACGGCTGCCGCCTCATCCGATTCGGAGTCTGTCCGCGCCGATCATCGAGTCCCGGGTCACGCATGCGGCCAGCTCGGGCTCGCTCCAGTGCTCGGTCCCCGCCGGCCGCTCCGGCAGCACGAGATAGCGAATCTCGGCGGTGCTGTCCCACACCCGTACTTCGATGTCCTCCGGCAGATCGAGTCCGAGCTCCCTGAGCACGCCGCGCGGGTCGATGACGGCACGGGCGCGGTAGGCCTGGGACTTGTACCACACCGGGGGCAGCCCGAGCAGGGGCAATGGATAGCAAGAGCATAGCGTGCAGACCACGAGGTTGTGCAGCTTGGGCGTATTCTCCACAACCACCATGTGCTCGCCCTGCGCGCCTGTGAAGCCGAGCTCCGCAATCGCGCTGGTGGAATCGGTGAGGAGGCGCCGCTTGTAGGCTGCATCGACCCATGCGCGGGCGACGACACGCGCCCCGTTACGCGGCCCGATCCGGTGCTCGTAGGCCTCGACGATCGCATCGAGCGCCGACGCATCGACCAATCCTTTTTCCACCAAGAGCGATTCGAGCGATCTCACCCGCAGGGCAAGATCCGAGGGTACCTTTTGATGTATTGGGTCGTGATCGTGATCATGACCGGCTTGCGGCTTTGGGGTCGTGGACGTCATGGCAGCTCCGCCTGCGAATGTTACTCCGCCCGGCGGATGCGCCCAAATGCCACCCGCCGGCGTTGTTGGTTCTTTATCATCGAAGCATGACCGGCAGGCTCAGACAAGTGCTCGACTGGGCACTTTTCGTAGGACTCACACTGTCGTTCGTGCCGGCGCTGGAGTTGTTGCGCCTGCCGGCTTCATTGCGTCCCTGCGCTGACATGGCTGTGGCGCGGCGCAGCCGCCGTCAGCGCACATCGGGCACCCTATTTCGCACTTCCACAAGCTCGGTCACTTCCCGGAGGAACGGCACTCCATCGCCGGGCGGCGCCGGTGCATCGAACTCCTCCGCGTAGCGCCGCCCGGCATAGGTCGCATGGGCGATCGTGGCCGGCGCCAGCGCATCGCCAATCCGCCGAACGTCGGTCAGGCCGGAATCTTCCCACTCGGGCCGCCGGGCCTCGAGCTCGATCGCCAGCTCGTCATTGGGCAGCCGGGCCGTGACCACGATCACCGAATCTGCCTCGATCTCTTCCCGAGCTGCGGTGAACACACAGGCGAGCACGGCGTGTCGATCCTCGATGCGCTCGAGCGCTCGAAACGTGCGGACCTCGACGCCCTTGCGCAGCAGCCGAGTGTGGATGAACGCCTGCTCCAGGGTTGCGCGGGTCCAGCTCGAAACCTCGGATGCAGGCGTGACGTAGGTTGTTTGAAGTCCCGCTTCGACGCAGAGCTCCGCGATCACACCGCCCATGTAGTAGTGGTCGTCATCCCATACGATCACGCGCGAGCCACGCGGCCGCCGGCCTGCCAGGAGGTCGTTCGGGGTCAGCACCTCGGCGCCCGGCGCGACCGGGATCGGCCGCAGGTGGTGACGGCCAACGCCATCGGAACGCCATCGGGACCCCGTGGCCAGCACCACGCACGGATGCCCCAGACCCAGAATATCGCCCGCCGACAGCTGATTATCGAGATACACCTCGACGTTCGGCAGCCGCTCGATCTGGCCGCGCCGGTAATCGCGCACGCGGATCCACGCCGCGAGCCCGGGCAGCCTCGCTTCGAGCGCGACGCGGCCCCCGAGCTCGCGCCTGGCCTCCGCGAGCACCACGGCATAGCCGCGCTTGCCGAGCACCTGCGCCGCTTCGAGTCCCGCGGGCCCCGCGCCCACGATCAAGATGGAGCGGTCGGACTTTTTCGGTTGCACGCGCTCAGGATGCCAGCCTCGGCGCCATTCCTCGGCCATCGTGGGATTCTGGGTGCAGCGAATCGGCGACTGGGTAAAATCTCCCGACACGCAGATGTTGCAGCCGATGCACTCGCGGATATCCTCGATCCGGCCCTCCTCGATTTTGCGCGGGAGCCAGGGGTCGGCAATCGAGGGGCGGGCGGCGCCGATCAGGTCGAGCACGCCTCCGCGCACCAGGCTCACCATCCGATCCACCGATGTGTAGCGACCCACGCCGACGACCGGCTTCGTGGTCAGCCGCTTGATGCCGCGGGTGAAGGGCTCCTCGTGGCCCTCCTCGGCAAACCTCGAGGTGCGGGAATCGTTCTCCCAGCCGGCGAGCGTCACGTCCCACAAATCCGGAACCTCGGCCATCAGCCCGATCATGTCCTCGGCCTCGGAGTGGGTAAGGCCCGTCGGACCGAGCAGTTCGTCCACGGAGATTCGGATGGGAATTGCACAGGTATCGCCGACGGCCGAGCGTGCATCTTCGGTGAGCTCGCGCAACAGCCGAATGCGATTCTCGAGCGATCCTCCATACTCGTCGGTACGATCGTTGTAGCGGCTGCACAGGAAGTAGTGCAGGAACCCCAGGCCGTGAGCGGCGTACACGTAGATGAGATCGAATCCGGCACGCTTCGCGCGGCGCACGGCCTCGAGGTGCCAGCGACGCACATTGCGGATGTCGCTGCGGTCCATGCGCCGCGCTTGCACGGGCTCGTACGTGAAAGTCGCCACGGGCAGGTGCGCCGGTCCCATGGGCACCTCGCGGCTGTAGAGGTTCGGTCCGTTCATGCCGTTGTAGCACAGCTCGATTCCGGCCAACGACCCGTGCTCGTGGATGGCCTCGCACATACGCGCCAATGCGGGAACGTCACGCTCATCCCACAGCCGCAGCTCGATGAACGGAGTGATCTCCGAGCTATAGTGAATCTCCGCTTGCTCGGTGCACACCACGGCCCAGCCGCCCTCCGCTTTAATACCGCGCATCACCGAGAGCGCCGTCGGATCGCGATACCCGAGCCCGTTGCAGTGCGGAACCTGATAGAAGCGATTGCGGGCGGTCAGCGGACCAATGCGAACCGGCTCGAACAGGATGTCGTAGCGGGAATCGCGCGCGCTGCGAGGCTGCGGCGTCGCAAAGTCGATCAAGAATCTCTCCTCAAAAGCCCTTCTCGGGCACTTGGGCGGAATCCATGACGGGGAGCGGCTTGCGAAACACTCCCGTCAAATAGACGATATACATGAACCCGATGGCCAACCAGGACATTCCGACGGTCAGCGCCATGTGTCCGAGGTTCACCAGCAGCGCCGCCGAGGCCGCCGCTCCCAATCCCGCGACGATCAGCTTGCCTACGCCACCGCCGAGCTGCCGCCGGGCGCCGAAATGATCGCCGAGAACGCACAGGTTGACGGCGACGAAGGCAGTGAACGCGCCGAAGTTGACGCAGGTCGTTGCGGTCTCGATATCGAAGAAATATCCCGCCAGCATCAGTGCCCCCATTGCGGCGATGCCGTAGCTCGGAGTCCGATATCGCGGATGCAGATACCCGAAGAAGCGCCGGGGCAGCACGCCTGAGCGGCCCATCACGTATAGCAGGCGCGAGGAGCCCGCCTGCGCGCACATCGCGGCGGCTAAGTTGGACACGATCAGGATCACACCGAAGATCACATTGAAAGCCGGGCCCGCAGCCTGCCGCAGGACCTCGAATCCCGCGTTGTCCACATCGCTGAAATCGAGCGCCGGATGGACCTCGCCCATCAGGTACGCGATCACGATGAATATCAGTCCCGCCGCTCCCGCCGCGAGAACCGTGGCCCGGGGGATGCTGCGCGCCGGATCGTGTGTCTCCTCCGCGAGCGTCGCGACCGCATCGAATCCCAGGAACGAGTAGCAGGCAACGGCCGCTCCGCCCAGGACCGCCGGCAGGCTGAACGACCCGACTTCGTGGCTCGATGGCATCGGCCCGTGCTTCAAGAACAGCACGCACACGATGCCAAGTGCCGCCATCCCCAGGAGCTGGGCCGCCATGATGGCGAGGTTGACGCGGTCGGCTATCTTGATGCCGAGCAAGTTCACCCCGGTCGCGAACGCGGCGATGATCGGCAGCCACGCCCGATGCGAGATCGAGGGAAGCAGTGCCTCGCAGGCCTGCGCCGTGATCAGGCAGATCACCATCGGGATGAAGAAGTAATCGAGCATCAGGATCCAGCCAACGAACAGGCCGGCCACGGGATTGGCGCTCCTGGACACGTAGGTATAAGCCGATCCCGCCTCCTGATAGCGGGCGGCCATGCGGCCGTAGCTCGCGGCCGTGAGCACCATGGCAATGGTCGCAATCAGGTAGGCGAGCGCGGTAGCGCCACGCGACTTGGTCGCGATCACGCCGAAGGTGCTCACGATCACCACGGGACAAATGTAAGACAGCCCGAATAGAGCAGCCGAAGTCGTCGACAAGCGCCGGCTCAAGGTGACCGAATGGGCGGGCAAGCAACACCCCTCTACTCGATGATCGCACGATGATACTAGGTACGGCATTCAGTACGATTCCATCTTTCCGAAGCACCACCTCCGTTTTTGCGTCGATTCGGCTATGCTGGTGACCGGAGTCATCCAGATGCCTCTCCCCGCCGCCCGCCTGCCGCTCGACCTGCTCCGCGGATTCGTCGCCGTTGGCCGGCGAATGAGCATCACGCTCGCGTCCCAGGATCTCTGTCTCTCCCAGTCGGCCGTCAGCCGGCAAATCCGCACCCTCGAACAGCTTCTGGGCGCCCAGCTGCTGGTGCGCGGCCATCGCACGATCGCATTCACGCCGGCCGGCGCGCAGCTGTTCAGCAAGGCCAACGCTCCCCTGCAACAGCTTCAAGAGGCCATCAGTTCGGGACGGCCGGGCGAGCCACGCCGCCCGGTCACCATCACCTGCACCATCGGCATCGCCGGACTGTGGCTACTGCCGCGCCTGTCGCACTTTCAAAGTGAGCATCCGGATGTGGACATCAGGGTGGCGGCGAGCGATCGAGTCGAGGATCTGTCCGGCGATGGAATCGACCTGGCAATCCGCTACAGCACACAAGATGCCGTTCCGGCAACGGCAGAGCGGCTCCTGGACGAGGTGATCGCGCCGGTCGCACATCCTGCGCTCGGTCTCGAGGCGCTAGACTCCGCGGGCGACGTCGCCGGGCATTTCCTGCTCGAGTTCGATATGCCGAGCTTTCCATGGCTGCAATGGCCGGAATGGGCCAGCGCTCAGGGCTGGGCGCCTCTCAAGCCCAGGGGAACGTTGCGCTTCAACCAGTATGATCAGGTGATCCGCGCCGCCACCGCAGGTCAGGGGATCGCGCTGGGCCGGCTGCGTCTTCTGGGGCCGATGCTGGCGGCGGGACAGTTGCGTGAGCTGGCGGCGCCGCACCCCAGTACACCGACCGCCTATGCCTATTGGCTCATTCGCGCGAAGTCCAAGCCTCGGCCCGAGGTGCTGGCCGCGGCCAGCTGGATTCGCGCCCAGGCGCACGCCGAATAGCGCTGCGCGCCTTGCTCGCGGCCGTTTCGCATGCATCCGAGTCATGCGAGCGGTGCGCACTTTGCGCTTGAGCACGGGTGATCCGCGCGGTTGTAATCTCCTCATGAAGCTTCCCTGCATGGGGCCTGCACGCGTCTCCCTTCGGGACGGCCGCTGCGCCTCGATCCGCCCGGTCCGGCCCGCCGATCTCGACGGCCTGCGGGCATTTTTCGCGGCGCTTGCACCGCTGACGCTCAAGATGCGCTTCCATCTTCCGCTGCGCGAGGTCGACGAGGCTCAATTGCGCGCGTTCACGCAGGTCGATCATCGCAATCATGTCGCGCTCGTGGCAGAGTCGTGTGGCACCCCGCATGGGCGGACCGCGATCATCGCCGATGCGCGTTATGCCTGCGCAGCCGGCGCAGATTCGGCCGAGTTTGCCGTGGTCGTGGCCGAAGAGTGGCGGCGGATCGGGCTCGGGACGCACCTCGCACGCGCGCTGTTGACCGCGGCGCACCTGGCCGGCCTCAAGCGCCTCTGCGGCGACACGCTCGTCGACAACACGGGTGTTCGAGCCTTCCTGCGTTCGCTCGGTGAGCGCTCCGCCACCTTCAAGGGCGCCGATGTGATCGAGCGTTGCCTCGAGACCGCATCGCGCACCCTGCCTTTCACCCATCCCGGAGAATCGCCATGAGCTCTCGTGCGCAACTTCTCGTCGTCGTCGCGGCGGCTTCTATCGCTTTTGCTCTGGCGCGGGCCGCCGCGGCGTGGAAGCACGCGCGCGCCGGGGAGTGAGGCGCCATGGCCACCGAGAGGCATCGCATCAGAAGCAGCTGCCACTGCGGCAACGTCCGCGCCGAGTTCGAGCCAAAGCGCTCCCTGCCGAGGACAGGATACGACGCTGGCAACGCCTGTGGTTCTCGCAGGTCGAGATCACGAGTTGAGCTTTGCGGCCGAGAGCAGCGCAATCCCGATCAGCATGACAGCGGCGGCGATGTAGAGACCGCCCTCGTAGCTACCGGCATGCTCCGCGAGGATGCCGGTGATCGCCGGCGCGATGACCTGCGCGAGACCGTATGCGATCGTCATCTGGCCCATCACCTTGGCTGGGCGCGCCGGATAGTAGCGACCCACCATCGTCAGGATGAGACTGACGATGCCCAAGACGCTCGCGCCAAACAGCGCTGCACCCCACAACGTAGGAGCAAAACCCCGCATGAACAGCGGAACAAGGATACCCGCAACCTGCACCGCCGCCGCCAGGATCAAGGTATTGAGCATGCCCATGCGTCTCGCGACGAGATCCCACAGCACGCAGGACGCCGCCGCCGTCGAGCCTATGACCAGAAATGCAAGGGTGCCATGCCCCGCGCCATCGGCCACTTGATCGACGATCGCGACGATGAACGTCGCGCTGATGACGTAGCCCACCCCGGCGCAGAAGTACGCGGCGATCAGCAGCCATAGGAATGCGCGGGAAGGCGGGGCGTCCGGCCGAACTTTAGCCGCTGCGAGCGCGCCCGCCGCGGGTCTCGGCAGCCAGCCGAGCGCGGGCAGCATCAGCAGGACCCCCAAGGCACTGAATGCATACCACTGCTCGCGCCAATCGAGCCCCCATCGGGTCATGAGCATCACCACCCCGGCGCTGACGACGATGGCGAGGCCGACCCCGGCGAAGTGAATGCCGAGCTCGGCGCGCAGGTCGTGGCGGATGAGCCAGTTGAGAATCAAGCCACTGCCGAGGAGCATGCCGGCCACACCGCAGAGCCCGGCCAGGTAGCGCGAGATGGCCCACACCGTCAAGCTCGTGGTACAGCCCATCATCCACGTCGTCACCACCGCCAGCAGCAGTCCGGCCTGATAGAGCCGATACTTGAGCTGCAGATCATCGATCGAGGAAGCCAGCAACGCACCGCTCAAGTAGCCGAGGTAGTTGATGGAGGCCAGCCAGCCGGCGGCCGCGACCCCAAGATGCGCCTGCTGCTGCATGAGCGGGAACAGCGGCGTGTACGCAAAGCGCGCGGGACCCAAGCTCAGGATGAGGCTGAAAAGTCCGGCGGTCAGCACCTTGTAGCGATCCGGCGCCGAGGGACTCGCCGGCTCGCGATGCCCGGGCACGGAGTCAGTCAAGGCTCGCATCTGCAATCGTCACCTCGCCCAAGCCGGGTATCGACACGCCAGCCCAGGATAGCGCTCACGCTTGTTGCTCGTATAATGAATAATCCAGAGCATGATATTCTCATTTTGAGTACACCTGCCGGCGAGGCCAGATCCATGGAGCTTTCCGATCTCAAGATCTTCAAGTCGGTCGTCACCGAAGGCGGCATCCTCCGGGCTGGCCGAGCGCTGCATCGCGTACCATCGAACGTCAGCGCGCGCATCAGGCAACTCGAGCAGTCCATCGGCAC
>Ga0335073_10009027_pt1 | contig 13985 bp, 8 predicted proteins | sample Lox_Sample_22_FD_207093 | JGI IMG/M metagenome (GOLD analysis project Ga0335073, IMG submission 207093) | Soil microbial communities from Loxahatchee National Wildlife Refuge, Florida, United States - Lox_Sample_2.2 | ecosystem: Environmental > Terrestrial > Soil > Wetlands | place: USA: Florida... | reverse complement strand
CGGACTTTCGGCACCGTGGCGATCACGGGCAACGCGGCCTGGAAGGCGTCCAGCAACGACCCGTTCGGTACCCATTACCTGCACGGCACCGACCGGAACCTGGCGGCTTACCGCGACCTGAGCAACGCGGACTACATCAAGGCCTGCGTGGAGGACCTGCGCGCGCTGCTCGCCGCGGCCATCCACCCCGCCGATGTCGGCGCGCTGATCGCCGAACCGATCCAGGGTGTCGGCGGCTTCACCATGGCGCCCGACGGTCTGTTCGCCGCCTACAAGGAAGTGCTCGACGAGCACGGCATCCTGTTCATCTCCGACGAGGTGCAGACCGGCTGGGGCCGCACCGGCGAGAACTTCTGGGGCATCCAGGCGCACGGCGTCACCCCGGACATGATGACGTTCGCCAAGGGCCTCGGCAACGGGTTCGCGATCGGCGGCGTCGTCGGCCGCGGCGACCTGCTCGACGGCATCCGCGGCAACGGCGTGTCCACCTTCGGCGGCAACCCGATCTCCACGACCGCGGCCAACGCCACGCTCGACTACGTGCTGAACCATGATCTCCAGAAGAACGCCGCCGTCTGCGGCGAGATCATCATCGGCGGCCTCAAGGATGCCGCGGCCGGCCTGAAGACCGTCGCCGACGTGCGCGGCAAGGGCCTGATGTTCGCCGTGGACCTGGCTGACCCGGCCACCGGCGCCCCGAGCCCCGCGCTCGCCGGCAAGGTGCTCGAGGCGACCCGCGAGCGCGGCCTGCTGATCGGCAAGGGCGGCCTGTACGGTGCGTCGCTGCGCATGGCCCCGCCGCTCACGATCACCGCTGATGAGTCGCGTGAAGGCCTTGGCCTGCTCGTGGACGCGCTCCGGGCCGTCGACGCCGCGGCATCTAACTAGGGAAGCAGCTGCATCACCATGACTAAGCACGTCACGCACTGGATCGGCGGCAAGCCGTGGACGGGCACCGCCGAGCGCCAGGGCGACATCTACGACCCGTCGACCGGTCAGGTGACCGGCTCCGTCGACTTCGCCACGACGGCGATCGTCGACGACGCGGTCGCCGCCGCTAGCCAGGCGGCGAAGACCTGGGGCCGCACCTCGCTCGCCAAGCGGACCTCGGTCCTGTTCGCCTTCCGCGAGCTCGTCAAGAGCCACGCCGGCGAGATCGCCGCGCTCATCACCGCCGAGCACGGCAAGGTCGCCGCCGACGCGGCGGGCGAAGTCGCCCGCGGCCTTGAGGTCGTCGAGTTCGCCTGCGGCATCCCGCACCTGCTCAAGGGCGGTTTCTCGGAGAACGTGTCCACCGGAGTGGATTCCTACTCCATCCGCCAGCCGCTCGGTGTCGTCGCCGGGATCACCCCGTTCAACTTCCCGGCCATGGTGCCGATGTGGATGTTCCCGGTGGCGATCGCGACCGGCAACGCCTTCGTGCTCAAGCCGTCGGAGAAGGACCCGTCGGCCTCTCTGCTGCTCGCCCGGCTCTGGGCCGAGGCGGGACTGCCGGACGGCGTGTTCAACGTCGTGCACGGCGACAAGGCCGCGGTCGACGCGATCCTGCACCACCCGGACGTCGCCGCGGTGAGCTTCGTCGGCTCCACGCCGATCGCCCGCTACGTGTACGAGACGGGCACCGCGCGCGGCAAGCGCGTCCAGGCGCTCGGCGGCGCGAAGAACCACATGGTCGTGCTGCCCGACGCGGACCTGGACCTGGCGGCGGACGCCGCGGTCTCGGCCGGCTACGGGAGCGCGGGGGAGCGCTGCATGGCCATCTCCGCGCTCGTCGCCGTCGACCCGATCGGCGACGAGCTCATCGAGAAGATCAAGGAGCGGGTCGCCAAGCTGACCATCGGCCCCGGCACCGACGAACGCTCCGAGATGGGACCGCTGGTCACCGGACCGCACCGGGACAAGGTGGCCTCCTACCTGGAGACCGGCGTGTCGCACGGTGCCACATTGGAGATCGACGGCCGCGACCACGCGGTCACCAGCGACGACGCGGCGGCGACGGCGAACGGTTTCTGGCTCGGCCCGTCACTGCTCGACCACGTGACGCCGGACAACGCCGCGTACACCGACGAGATCTTCGGCCCGGTGCTCTCGGTCGTCCGCGCGCGGTCGTACGAGGACGCGGTCGGCCTGGTCAACGGCAGCCCTTACGGCAACGGCGTGGCGATCTTCACGAACGACGGGGGAGCGGCCCGCCGCTTCGTCTCCGAGTGCGAGATCGGCATGGTCGGCGTCAACGTGCCGATCCCGGTGCCGATGGCGTACTACTCGTTCGGCGGCTGGAAGGCCAGCCTGTTCGGCGACACCCACATGCACGGCACCGAGGGCGTCCACTTCTACACCAGGGGCAAAGTCGTCACCTCACGCTGGCTCGACCCGTCTCACGGCGGCGTCAACCTGGGCTTCCCGGTCAACTCCTGACGCGTCCCTTACCTGCGTACTTCGGTCGGCGACGTTCCCAACTACGCACGTAGCTCGCCCCATGGCCGCAATTTGCCCGGATATATCACCATATTTCCGGCGCAGATTTTCCCGATCCTGCTTGAATGCGTAGTTTGGCGTCATAATGGCTCCAAACTACGCACTTAGGCATATCAGACAGATAACAGCAAGAAATTAGGCGGATAACAGCAACAAAAGGACCGCAATTCCAGCTCCGTGTGTAGTTTGGCGCGACGTTAGGCCAAACTACACAGCTAAGCGCGGGCTCCAGGCGGCTAGTAAGCGAAGCCTCGAGGCGGGCTTGTGGACGCGGCCTCGAGGCGCCTACGGGTTGTTCCCGCCGCCGTCCCCGGGCGATCCGAAGTCCGAGGGCGCGTTGGTCGACGGTGCGTTGTCCGCCGGAGACCCGCTGCTGGCGTTCGGCACCACGGTCAGCTGGAGCGAAGACACGAGCGTCGACACGTTGCTCTCGTTCAGCGACCCGGGGACCGATGTGAAGAACACCGCGGGCGTGTTGCCGTCCCCCGTGTCGGCCACGATCACCGCGGCCTGCTCGTCGGTCCAGGTCGCCCCCTGCGCGGTCGCGTCCGTGTAGCTGACCTGGTAGGTGACCTCCCACCCGGCGTGCCCGCTGACCGAGACCGGCTGGCTCACCTCCGGGGTGATCGTGTGCTGTAGCGCCGTGTAGTACGCGTTCTGGAACGTGGTCGCCAGGTTGGCGGTGACCGTCTGGAGGTCCTGGACCCCGGTGTATGCGTACTGCTGCGGCAGCGGCCCCGAGCACGCCTCCCCGTACCAGGTCTGCTGCCCGCCGTTGATCTGCCCGGCGATCGCGGACTCGCCCGCCGTCCAGGTAAACGCCCCGTTGTTCAAGTCGGTCGGGCACGTCGGCTGCCACGGCGCGGGCAGCTCCGTGTAGGCGAGGCCCGACTGCCCGTCCGACAGCAGCGAGCCGCCCGTCGTGGCCGAAGTGCTCGGCGACGCGGACGGGCTGGTCGTGGGCGCCTGGGTGGTCGGCGTGGGCGGCGGCGTCGTCGCCGCCTGGTTCGCGTCATTCGAGGACGACGAGTTGCCGAGCGATGCGACGATGAGCGCGATGATCGCGACCGCGGCCGCCGTCCCGACGACGAGCCCGCCCATCATCCAGCGGCGCCGCCGCTGTGCCTGCTGGTAGCCGTACCGGTTGCCTGCCTGCGGCCCGCCCTGCCCCGGCCCGCCCTGCCCCGGCCCGCCCTGCCCCGGCCCGCCCTGGCCCGGCCCGCCCGGCACCTGCCAGCTGTCACCGCCAAGGAAGAGCACCTGGGTGCCGCTGCCATCACCCCCGGCGGCACCGCCGGCCGCCGGCGGCACGTGCCAGCCGCCCGGTCGCTGTGCCGGGTCCACGGTGGTGGCCGCCCCCGAGACAGCCTGGTCGACCGTAGTCGGCTGTACAGTGGTCGGCTGCACGCTTGGCTGCACCGTAGTCGGCTGCACGGCTGGCTGAACAGTGGTCGGCAGTACGGCCGGCTGAACTCGGGTCACTCCCGGCTGGCCCGCGGTCGGCTGGCCCGTGGTCGGCTGCCCCGTAGTGTGCTGAACGGATGGCTGCACGGTGGTGTTCGGCAGTGCGGGTTGCGGCTGCGTGCGCGGCCCCTTCGGCGGCTGCGTCGTCAGCGGCGATGTCGTCAGCGACTGGCCCTGCCGCAGGTTCGCCGTGGACCCGTTCGCGCCGCCGTTCCCGGCGGCCCCGTTCCCGCCGGCCCCGTTCGCGGCGCCGCCAGTCACCACCGTCTGTTCGGCGCCGGCCGCCTCCTTCGCCGCCGCCCCCGGGTCCGGATGCGTGTGATGTGTCCACTGCGCACCGTCCCACCAGCGCAGCAGTCCTGGCGTCTGGTACGGGTCGGGATACCAACCTGAGGGGGGCAAGTCCATGGGGAAAGGGTAGAAGAAGTACCCCCATGCATATCGCGTGAATCGGGCGCGTTACCAGTTTGTTGACTGCGGAGAGGTTTCAGCTGGCACAGAGGTGTTATCGGTAATCATCGCTGTGTACACAGTGGCGTCTGTGATCACCGGCGCTCCTGAGGCGAATCTCACAAGCTCCTCACCCGCCACCACCCGCGCGGGGAAGGGGTCGCCCGCCGTGGCCCGCGCCAGCGCCGCCTCCGGCAGCGGCTGGTCGCTCGCGACAAGCACGAGGTTTCCGCGCCTTCTGCCCCGGAGCAGGCTCGCCTCGGCGATCACGCACGTCGCCTTGAATATCGAACGGACCGTAGCGACCGCGGACCGCGCCCCCGCCAGCTGTGGTCCGGCGGCGACGTTCACGGCGAGCACGCCGCCCGGCCGCAGCGCGCGGGCCGCCGCCGCGGTGAACTCCGCCGTCGTCAGGTGCCCGGGCGTCTCCGCCCCGGCGAACACGTCGCTAACGATCAGGTCGTAGCTCGCGGCCCGCGCCGATTCGACCACGGCGCGCGCGTCCGCCGCCCGCACCCGGATCCGGTGCCCGGTCGGCAGCGGCAGGTGCGCGCGCACCAGGTCGGTCAGCAAGTCGTCGACCTCGGCGACGAGCTGCCGCGAGCCGGGCCGGGTGCGCGCGAGGTAACGGGGCAGGGTCAGCGCCCCGCCGCCGAGATGCAGCGCGCGCAGCGGTTCGGTCGCCGGGAAGGCGAGGTCGGCGACGTGCCCGATGCGCCGGATGTACTCGAACTCCAGGTACTCCGGGTCAGCGAGGTCGACGCCGCTCTGCGGCACGCTGTCGAGGAACAGGAGCCACGAGTCCGTTCGGTCGATATCGGGGACGAGCTCGGCCGCGCCCAGCCGCACCTGGCGATGGACGGCGAGCCGCTGGCCGCCTGCTTTCCCGGCTCTGCCCTCTCTTCCGGCCAGTGCTGGCCGCCGTCCCCGGTCTGTCACGCCTCAATTATCGGGCAGGGTCAGCGCACGTTCGCGGTCCGCCGCGTGACGCGGTCGACGATGACGGCCGCGAGCAGGACCAGCGCCGTCCACATCAGCTGCGCCGCCGCGGACAGGCCGAGCAGTTCCAGGCCGTTGTAGATGACGCCGACGACGAGGCCGCCGAGAACCGCGTTCAGCATCTTGCCGCGGCCGCCGAACAGGCTGGTGCCGCCGATGACCGCCGCCGCCACCGCGTTCAGCACGTTCTGGCCGCCGTTGACGTTGGTGGAGATCGACCCCAGGTAGGAGGCGTAGATAATGCCGGTGATGCCCGCGGTGAGACCGCAGAGCGCGAACGCGATCGTGCGGATCCGCACGATGCCGACACCGGCCCGGCGGGCGGCCTCGGCGTTGCCGCCGATCGCGTAGATGTACCGGCCGAACTTGGTCCGGCCCAGGAGCATCGTCCAGAGGAACAGGATCGCGAGCACGACGAGCACGCCCCAGGGCATGCCCTCGAGGACGATCGCCCGGCCGCGGTTCTGGTTCGCGATCGCGGCCACGATGATGCAGCCCCCGATCACCGCGATGCCCTTCAGCAGGGTCACGGAGACCGGCGCCGCGACGAGGCCCGCCGACCGTCGCCGGAAGTCGCCGTAGAACAGGAACACCGCCGCGAGCACGCCGATGACGATCATGACGATCCAGGTGGCGGTCGGGCTGAGCTGGCCGCCTTCGATGTCATTGATGGTCGAGTTGTGCAGCGAGATCACGCCGCCGACGCCGATGCTGCCGGTCGCGTTGACCAGGTACAGCAGGACGCCGGACAGGCCGAGCTGTCCGGCCAGCGTGACCACGAACGAGGGCAGTCCGAGTCTGGCGATGATGATGCCTTGCAGCGCGCCGTAGGCGGCGCACGCGGCCAGCGCGGCGAGCACCGCGGCCCACCACGGGTCGTTGAGTGCCAGCATCCACAAGGCGATCACCGCGCCGCAGGCCGCGGTGTACCCGGCGGCCAGGTCGATGTCGCCGAGCAGGAGCACGAAGATCTCCGCCATGCCGAGCGTGATGATGAACGCCGACTGCGCCATCAGGTTGACCAGGTTGCCCGCGCTCAGGAAGAGGGAGTTCTTCACCTGGAAGATGATGACGATGACGATCAGGCCGACGACGACCGGCAGCGCGCCGGACTCGCCGCTGCGGATCCGCCTGCCGACGATCCGCAGGTAGTCGCCCATGTTGTTGGCGAGCAGGTCGGCCGAGGCGTCCGGGCTGGTGACGACATCGACGGGCTCCTGGCTGGTGGGCTCCTGATTCACGGAGGTCACGGGTTCACCCCCTCTGCGTTCTGCGGTACGCCGGCCTTCGCGCCGGGGGCGGTGCCGGTCGTCATCCAGTGCACCGCCGAGCTGGTGCTGTAGTCGGACGCCGGGCCGACTGCGGCCAGGCGGCCGAGGTAGAGCACCGCGATCCGGTCGGCGACGGCGAAGACGTCGGTCAGGTTGTGCGAGATCACCAGCACGGCGATGCCGCGGCTGGAGAGCTGCTTGATGGTGTCCAGGACGAGCGCGGTCTGCGACACCCCGAGCGCGGCCGTCGGCTCGTCCATGATCACGAGCCTGGCGTCGAGCATGACGGCCTTGGCGACGGCGACCGCCTGCCGCTGCCCGCCGGACAGCGAGCCGACCGGCTGGCGGATGTTGCGGACGGTGGTGACCCGCAGGTCAGCGAGGGTCTTCTTGGCCGTCTTCTCCATCGTGATCTCATCGAGCAGGCCAGCCTTGGTCACCTCGTGGCCGAGCAGCATGTTCTGCACGATGTCGAGGTTGTCGCACAGGGCCAGGTCCTGGTACACGGTGGCGATGCCGGCGTTGGTCGCGTCCTTGGGGGAGTGGAAATGCACAGCCTTGCCTTGCCAGATCAGCTCGCCGTGGGAGGGCTCCCAGATCCCGGAGATCGTCTTGATCATCGTCGACTTGCCCGCGCCGTTGTCGCCGACGAGGGCGGTGACCTGCCCCGCGGGGATGTCGAGGTTAATGTCTGTCAGTGCGCGCACGGGTCCGAAATTCTTCCCGATGCCACGCAGCCGCAGCAGCGGTTCAGCGTCGTTCACGGTCACTTCCTTGAGCCTTCAGGTCGCTGTCCTTCCTCCGCTGTCTCACGTGTCGCGCGCCAGCGGCTCACCGTCGTCCTTCCTCTCATCATGCGCCCCACATGTTTACATCCTCCTCATGCCTACCACGTCCAGGGGGTGCGAGCAGGTGCGCCCCGCACCCCCGGACGGGGTAACGCTTCCCGCGGTCTGGCGGAGAGCGGTGCCTCGGTTACGGGGTGATCCCCGCGGCCGTGCAGTCGGCGGCGTACTGCCCGGCGCATAGCTGGGAGGCCGGCACGAACTTGTCAGCGATGACCGTGGCGTTCATGTTGGCCGTGGTCACCCACTTCGGGATCAGCAGCACCGACGGCACCGCGACGTGCGCCGTGGTGTCTTGGGTCGTGCCGTTCACCAGCGAGGACGGCGGGGTCTGGCCGGCTCGCACGTAGAGCGCGAGCGCGGCGGCGGCCTGCGCCTCCAGGTAGATCGGCTTGTAGACCGTGCCGCACTGGTAGCCGGACAGCACGTTCTGGAGGCCGGTCAGCGTGGCGTCCTGGCCCGTGGTCGGGAAGGTCTTCGCCTTGATGCCCTGGGTTTGCAAGTAGTGGATGATCGGGGCGCCGTTCTCGTCGTTCGGGATCAGCGCCGCGTTGATGTTCTTGTGCGCGGTGTACTGCTGCTCGAACTCCGACAGGGCCGTCGGCGGGTCCCAGGTTCCGGCCGGCTGTGACACTTCCTTCCACTTGCCGGAGGAGAAGAACGGCGCCATGACGGCGGTGTAACCGTCCGCGAACAGCGTCGCGTTGTTGTCGGTCGGCGCGCCCCGCATCACGATGACGTTCGGGTTGTGCACGCCCCACGCGGTGACGCACGCGGCTAGGCCCTCACCCAGCAAGGTGCCGACCTTCACGTTGTTGAACGAGACGTAGTAGGAGCGGGTGCCGCCAAGGGTCAGCCGGTCGTAGTCGATGACGGCCACGCCATGGCTCTTGGCGTAGGACTCGATGCTGGCTCCGACGCCGGAGTCGAGCGGGTCAACGACGAGCACGCTCGCGCCCTTGGTGATGTCCGACTGGGCGTCGGACAGCTGCGTCGCGTCCGAGCCGAGCGCGTTCTGGACGATGAGGTCCGAGCTGGCCAGGCCGGCGGTGGAGAAGGCCTGCTTCAAGTACGGCGCGTCGAACTCGACGTAGCGGGTGGAGGAGACGGTGTCCGGCAGTATCACCGCCACCAAGCCGTGGCCCGCGGCGGTGACGGACGTGAGCCCCTTCATCGCGTCGAAGGTGTTGTTGAGATCGGTGGCGGAGATCGACGCGCTGCTGGTCGACGTCCCGGTGCCAGTCGGCGTCGACGTCGACGTGGTCGGCGGCGTCGTCGTGGTGGTCGTGGTGGAGCTGCACGCGGCGGCGCCGAGCAGCACGGCTGCTGCTGCCGCCGTCAGTCCCGCCTTTGCTGATACGGAATACAACGGTGTACCTCGCTTATCAGTCGAGACATGCCCCCCGGCATGTGCGAGATCAGATCCGTGTGCACTCGGTCTGCTGACCGGGCGCTTCGAGCGGAGGTCGTAGGACGATGAGGCAGAAACGTTGCCGTTAGCACTTTCGTAAAAGCCGTTAAAAAGCGTTAACGCACGGAAGTAGTCACTAAGATCGCGGTAATGTTCGAGACCTTTTCGTGACCATTCTGTTTGCTATGCGTTAGCTTTCTCATCATCACGATCCGTTTACGCTACGATACCGCATCGTCACGTAAGGTAGTCGAAACGCCCGGCCGTTGTCAGTCCCCGGCGATCCGGTAGCCGGCCCGCGGCTGGGTGACGATCAGCGGCGGGCTGCCGGAGCGCTCGAGCTTGGCGCGCAGTCGTCTGATGTAGACCCGGACGTACTCGGTCTCCGTCTCGTACCCGTGGCCCCACACCCGTCGGAGCAGGTGCGCGCGCGATAGCAGCTTGCCCTGGTTCAGCGCCAGCTCACGCAGCAGCGCGAATTCGGTCGGGGTGAGATGCACCTGCTCGCCAGACACCCGGACGAGTTGGGCGGCCAGGTCGATCTCGATGTCGCCGATCGTGATGACCGGCGGGGCCGACCCGGGCATGCCCTCGGCGGGACGAGTCCGCCGGAGGGTCGCGAGGATCCGGGCGAGCAGTTCCTCGATACCGAACGGTTTGGTCATGTAGTCATCGGCGCCCATGTTCAGCGCGGTCACCTTGTCCCGCTCACCGCCGCGCGCCGACACCACGATGATGGCCACCGAAGACCGCTCGCGGATCTGCCGGCAGAGCTCGAACCCATCGGCCTCCGGCAGCATCAGGTCGAGCAGCACCATGTCGGGCTCTTGCGTCTCGAGCAGGGTCAGCACCTTGCTCCCGTCCGTGGACACCAGCGTGTCAAAGCCGCGGACAGCGAGGTTCGACCTGATGAGGTCCACGATGTTCGGGTCGTCCTCGACGATGAGCACCTTGGTCACCAGCGATGGCTGGGTCACGTGGCGGCTCCGCTGAGTTCGTCCGGGGCAGGCTCTATCGTCTGCCCTGTCGTCTGCCCAGCCGTCTGCCCAGCCGTCTGCCCTGTCGTCTGCCCAGCCGTCGGCACCGCCTTCGGCGGTATCGCCTCCTGCACGGGGGCCTCCACCGGGAGGGTGACCAGGAAGCACGTGCCGCGCTCGGTGGGCTCGAGCTCAAGCCGGCCCCCGTGGGCGGCCAGGATCCCGCTGGCGATGGACAGTCCGATCCCGGCGCCCGACCCGCGCCGCCGCGGCGCGCCGCCGGACGCGAGCGCGGTCGGCAGCCGCGGGTCGCGCCCTTGCCCGGCCTCGGTGACAGCACGGACCAGTTCCGGATGCAACCCGTCGCCGTCGTCGGCGACCCGCACGGTCACCTCGGCCGCCCCGGCCGGCGCGGCCGTGACCGTCACCCGGGTTTCCGGCGGGTTGTGCCCGAGCGCGTTGGACAGCAGGTTGACGAACACCTGCTCAAGCCGGTCGTGGTCGGCCCAGATCGCCGGCAGTCCCGGCGTCTCGCGCACCTCTACCCGCGCCGCGGCCTCGCGCGGCAGCACCGCGACCGCCGCGTCCACGACCAGCGGGATGTCGCACCAGTCGCTCTGTAGCCGAAGGATGCCCGACTCGATCGCGGAGAAGTCGAGCAGGTCGTTGACCAGACGGCCGAGCCTGGCGGACTCGGCCGCGATCCGCGAGAGGAACCGCTGTTCGGAGTCGGCGTCCCAGGTCACGTCCTGCTGGAGCAGCGTGGTCGCGTACCCGGTGATCGCGGTCAGCGGGGTGCGCAGCTCATGGCTGAGGCGGCGCAGGAACGCGTGCTGAAGTTCCCGCGACTGCCGGAGCGCCATCGCCTCCTGGTGCGCCGCGAGCGCTCGCTCCCGTTCGAGCGCGAGCCGTAGCGAGTGGGCGGCGTCCTCGAGCAGGTCTGCCGCGTCGTCCAGGCGCTGCCCGTTCGCCCAGGCCGCCAGCAGCACGGTTCGCCCCCCGGGGACCGCGAACGTCACCAGGCGGAAGCGGCCGTCACCGACCGTGCCACCACGGCCTTCGCCACCACGGCCTTCGCCACCACGGCCTTCGTCACCACGGCCTTCGTCACCACGGCCTTCGTCACCACGGCCTTCGCCACCACGGCCTTCGCCACCACGGCCTTCGCCACCACGGCCTTCGCCGCTGCCGTCAGCTTCGCCACCGCGGCCTTCGCCGCTGCCGTCAGCGTTGCCTTCGCCACCGCGGGCGACGCCGTCCGGGCCGTCGTCGGCGAGGGCGGCACGCGCCACCGCCAGCGTGTCGGCCGGGATCGCGGCGGCAGGCGCGCCCGCCACGCATGCCCCGGAGTAGGCGCGGACGGTTTCCGTGCCGTCCGGGGCCATGGTGACGAGCGCCGCCTCGTCGGCGGCCAGTCCCCGGCGCAGCGCCTGGAGGGCGATCGCGAGGCCGCCCGCCACCGGCACCGCCCCCGCCAGCGTCTGCAGCATTTCCCGGATGGTCTCCAGCAGCCGGTTCCGGGCGGTGAGCTGCTCAAGCAGACGGTCCCGTTCGATCGCGCTCGCCGCGTAGCCGGCGTACAGGCCCGCCAGGTCCAGGTCGTCACGGCGCGGTTTGCCGGGAATCGCGCGGAACACGGTAATCACGCCGAGCAGTCCGCCCGGCCCGAGCACCGGCACCGACCACGAACTGGCGACCCGCGCGGACCCGGCGAGGTCGCCGAAGACCCGCCAAGACCCCGGCTCGACCCTGAGGTTGTCCTCGATGACCGGCGCCTGCGTTTCCGCCGCGAGCCCCACCGGGCCGCCAGCCGCCCCGGCCGGCAGCCGCGCCCACGCCGCGACCACCTGCTCCGGCACCCCGAACGAGGCCGAGCCGAGCAGCGAGCTTCCCTCGAGCACATGGATGCACAGGCGTTCGCTGCCGAGCGCGGCGCCGAGGGCGGACAGGATCAGCGACAGGCTGGAGGACGGGTCCGAGGACACGAGGCGGCCGGTCAGGCCGTGCAGCCGGGTGAGCTGATGGCGAGCGGTGGAGTCCACCGGCTGGCCGGAGATCAGCGCTACCACGTCGTCGGGGCGCACCTCGCTCGGCGAGACCTCGGTGACGACCCGGCCGTGCCGCAGCACCACGATCCGGTCCGCCAGCTGGAACATCAGTTCCGCGTTGTGCCCGGACAGCACGATCGTGGTGCCCTGCTCGCGGAGCCGGGTGATCAGCCGCTCGATGAGCGCCGCCTCTTGCACGCCGAGCGAGGCCGTCGGCTCGTCGAGCAGCAGCAGCCTGGGGTCGTGCGCCATGGCCCGCGCGACCGCCACCATCTGTCGCTGGACACCCGACAGCGACTTGACTGGCCGGGCGGTGTCCAGCAGTGGAGCACCGAGCCGGGTGAGCACCTGGCTGGCCTCGTTGTGCAGCGCGACCTCGGACAGCAGGCGCCAGCGGCGCTCGTTGCCCAGCATCACGTTGGACGCCACGTCAAGGTTGTCCGCCAGCGCCAGGTCCTGCCAGACGATGCGGATGCCAAGCCTGGCGGCGGCCACGGGATCGGGTGCTACCGGCCGGCCGTCCATCCTGATGGTCCCCGACGTCGGCGCGACATCGCCGCCGATGGCGCGGATCAGCGTAGTCTTGCCCGCGCCGTTCTCCCCGGCGAGCGCGACGACCTCGCCGGATCGCACCGTGAAGCTGACGTTCTCCAGGGCGATCGCATCCCCGAAGCGCACCGAGAGCGACGACACCGTGAGCTCCGGTGCCGCCCCCGCCGAGCTGGAGCCCACACTGGCTGTCATGGTCACCATTGTTAACCACGCACGGACCTGATCCACCCAACCCCGACTTCGGGTAGGGCACGTCGAACGCGAAGTACCGGCTGGAGGAATACGCCGGTGCGGCCCGTTTATTCAGTTGACAGATGCCCGAGCATGTGCATACCAGATCCGTGCGCGGTCCCCGGCGACCGGGCTTCTCCCGGAGATCAAGTCGGTGATGAAACCGGACCGTTAATTTTTCCATAAAGCGGTTAAAAAAGAGTGAACAAGCGGAAGTCGCCACTCCGATTCGCGGACCCCGAATGAGCTGGTCGAGCAGCCGGTCCCGCTCGATCGCGCTCGCCGGACCGCACCGTGAGGCCGACGTCCTTGAGCGCGGTGTGCGCCGTAGCAGGCCGTCAGAGGTGGCACCGCGACCGTCGCCCCGGTTCCTGAGCTGCGAGAGCGCCCGCCTGAGCCGAAAGCTTATCGAAAGGCGACATAACCGAGTCCATTTCGACATCATCACACTGGTGGATTGCCGGACGAGGGCGGATGCCCCCGTTAACGAGACGGACTTTCGGCCCTTGATATCTCATGTCAAACCATCTACGTTCCTCGCAACGAGACACATGCGTCGCATGTTGTCCTGCACGGCTTATTCGCGCTTTCATGCGAGAGGGGTATAGGGCATGCGGTTGAGTAACAGGGGAGAGGCACGCCGGCGTTTCGGCCGGCTGAGCTGGGTGGCTGTAGGGTCACTGGCTGTCGCCATGGCGGCTGCGGGCTGCTCATCGTCATCTTCATCGTCATCGTCCACGACCACGACGCCAACCACGCCGTCGTCCTCGGCGACCTCGTCGGCAACGGCGCAAAACAGCTCGGCGGCGGTTCCCCCGCTGACCACCAGCTCCTTCGTCGTCAACATCGCGACGGCGATGTCCCAGCTCAAGCCACTTACCGCGGCCGCGACCGCCGGAACCAGCGGCCTGCTGGTCGGCGTGGTCCTGCCGGACACCACATCATCGACGCGGTGGGTTGACTTCGACGCGCCGTACCTGAAGACGGCCCTCACCGACGCCGGGTACACCTCGTCGCAGTACCGGATCCAGAACGCGCAGGGAAGCGACGCGACGCAGCTGAGCGACGCCACCGCCGACATCAACCTGGGCGCAAAGATCCTTATCGTGTGCCCGCTCGACGCGCCGACCGGCACGGCGATCGCGCAGCTCGCCCAGTCCAAGGGCGTCAAGCTGATCAGCTACGACCGCGCCACCTTCGCGGGCACGAACACCTACTACGTCAGCTTCAACAACGAGCTGGTCGGTCAGCTGATCGGC
>Ga0335073_10009026_pt1 | contig 13985 bp, 12 predicted proteins | sample Lox_Sample_22_FD_207093 | JGI IMG/M metagenome (GOLD analysis project Ga0335073, IMG submission 207093) | Soil microbial communities from Loxahatchee National Wildlife Refuge, Florida, United States - Lox_Sample_2.2 | ecosystem: Environmental > Terrestrial > Soil > Wetlands | place: USA... | reverse complement strand
GGGGACCATGGGTAGCGAACCGAGCGGAGAGGAATGAATGCCGTCTCCCACTGTATGCTGGAAAGGGTGGCCTGGTGTCCGGTCTTGAAGAAGTGGAAGGAGCCGAGTAGGGCTAGACTAACGGGACCGATGGCAGAGTCCTGCAGCTTCGTCGCGTGCAGCATCTCCAGCAGCGAAAGCGTCTGCCACAGCATCAGCGCCATGCTGCCACTGCCCATCGGCTTTTGCACTAGGATGATGCCCACCGCCCAGATCGTTACCAGGAGGAAATACCGGCTGCCCTGCGCGTTCATGTAGCCAAGAACGCGCGTCACTGTGCTGCGGTCTTCGGAGATGAAGCCAAGTTGTTGGGACTGGGATGAAGAAATGTTGGCATTGCCATTGCTGCTTTTCTTTCCATCCTTTATCTCTTCGGCTGGTTGCTTCTTTTCTGTTTGAAGGCCGAGAAAGGGTCCTGACCAGGCATATGTTGAGTAGCCTGCGGCAAAAGCAACGGCCAACACAATTTGAGCGAGTACAACCTTAACTGTCTTGAGTGTATCTTTATCGGACGACATAAACCAGTCATTGTCATCTGCAGCATCGAGTGTCCAGAATGAAGCACTCAGTGAAAGACCAAAGCGGAACCCGTAGCTGATCCAAGTCTCTGCAGAATTATGGAAGGAGTTGGTGTTGGTGTAGAATTGCTTGACGACCACCGGTAATATGAAAGAAACTAGGTACGGTATGGCGAGCTGCCATATTGCAGACGTCGATGATGCAGAAGATGCGTAGTAGCTGGAAACGCAGTATGGCATCTGCTCCTCACGGCAAAGGCGAGAGAACGATGCGAGACGAGTAAATAATACAAAGAGAATCGAATGGTATGCTCCAAGTGCCCTGTCCACCATGTTTTCCTGGCGAAAAGACATGATAAACATCATACATCCAAAGGTACAGAGAAAGAACAGAAGGATCTGATCTTCCCAGATTGTGTAGGAGTTCGATGCAAATCCGATCGATAATGAAACTGTAAACAAAATGCTCATGATGGACCATGCCGATCTGGGTATCGGAAATGTGAGGCGTCGACGGACGATATACAAGGCTGATACGATACCGAAATCACCAGCAATTGCTGAGCCGTACACAGTGCTATGGATTAGTGGAAGCGAAGGTACTGTGTATCCAAGGGTGACACCTGCTAGGGCACCAACAGTGGTGCCAATAACACCTCGAGTGAGAAGCAATGGGACTAACTCAGTGGTATCTCCTTTGATGCCTTGAGCGTAGACGATCAAGACAGCCAGAGCCAGTATCAGGATTTCAATTCCATGCAACATGCTAGGAATGTCAAATCGAGCCCATAGAGATCGGCAGACAGCAAGCGTGGCTTTCTGGTAAGCTGAATATTTTGTATATAGGTGTTCCCAAACCGAAGGAGGAGATTTCGAAGTTACACCTTTCCAAGCATCGGATGCGGACTCCCATGTTTTCGTAGGCTTGTCGATCGCGGATACATCAAGTTTTCGAACAGCAGCGTAGTTCTCTATGTACCGATGGATTTGAGCAGCGGTGACTCGATTGACACGGGCAAGGTTTTTGTATTCCTTCCCTAGAATGCCTATAAAAGCTTCCTTGATCGGCGCACCAAGATTGTTAAATGGAATAGGAAGGCCAAGGAGAAGCGAAAGAGTAGGTACGAGATCGATTTGTGATACGGATCGCTCCTTGGCATGTCCTGGAGGGCGATGTTCGAAAGGATGTCGACCGAAAAAAGGTCGCTTCGAATACATCCAGATTGCGGCCTCGATCTCGTCATCAGATTCACCTCCATGGTCTCCTTTTGCATCCATTCCATGATCGCCCATGACAATAAGAATGGTGTTTTCATCGATGAGGTCCATGGCCTGCTGAAATACGCTTTCCATTTGTTGCAACTTAGCAGTCATTGCAGGGTGATCAGGTCCATACCGGTGGCCTGCGTGGTCCACGCCCAAATAATGGCCTATGATAACATCCCACTTGCTGGTATTTGTGGGATGGAGGAGCGGAAAGAGATGCTCAGTTACACCGTTATCAACAGTATGGAGATCCCAAACATTGAATGAATCATACGAGCGTGTCAAATTGGGTTCGAAGTAACCTGGGAAGAGAGAGTGCCAAGTGTCATCACCTATATGCACAATACGCTTGCCAGCACTTCTCATCTGTCCGAGCAGGTTGTCTTCCTCGATAGCTGTACCCGCGAAGTTTGTCCCAATATCTATGAAAGTAGGTAATGTTCCCGTTGTCAAGCCCTTTAGTCGCTGCAAGGTAGAGGTAGGAGGATCTGCGATGAATGGGAGAAGAAGTCCATGTCGGGGCTGTTGAAATGATGTGTCGGCGAAAAGCCGGAGAGCGTTGTGATAATGTCGTGGTTTATCATCTCTTGTTTTAGGACGGAATGGTACGGTGAAGTCATAGCGGAGTGCATCTACAACTATGATCACAGCTTTGTCGAACTGCTTTGGATGCCAGCATCCCTTCTCGAATGATCCCAGAACATCTTTGCCTTGGTCCAAAGCAATTGGCGGTTCTTGACATTCAGATTTGTTGTCCAGGACAAGTCTTGTAAGGAGAAAGCCGCTCGTGAAGAGGTATAAGCCAAGGGCATGTTGGATGCTGGAAATGTTAGCAATGTCTGGAAAATTGAGATGAGAGGGGATACTCACAAGATCCACACGAAGAATGCAATCAACAGCCCGTGAATGGCTTTGAACTGGATTTCTCTTCTTTTGTTCTCGTCTCTCGATGAACGGTCTAGAAATCCTTTGGCTTCTTCCTCTTGTCGTTTGGCTTTCGCTTTTGCAAATTCGGCTGCGATGCCCGCGTACTCGGACTGAGGTTCTCCATCGCTCATATTGATGGAATATGCTACCGAAAGGTCATTGTGGAGTTAACGAATTTGAATGAAAGCCTGTCAAGAGGACTTTGAGTTCAAAGCAATTCCAAGCGCGATCTCAAGTCGAAATGGACGATTTAAAGGTGATGGTAAGCTGGACTTATAAGTAGTACGCGACGTCGCGCTGAATGTGAGGCAACAAGGCCTCTTCAGTCTTTGACTTCTTGCAAGCACCAAACCGAGTATAATCTCAGTGTCGCAACCTTCCCCGCCGAGTTTGGCGGCATCGAACCTTACTGTCCCCGAAGCTTGTCTACTATCGCCGCTTTTGCTCAAGTAGGACTGTGTACAAGACTTCCCGCACGCCTGTAAGGCGAAGCCTACGGAGCCACTACCGTCTAATTGGCAGTAAGGTACAAGCGACAATAACCTAATAAAGCTGGACGAAAAACGGCGGCGTGGACATCTCTGGAGAGCTAACTCGGCAAATTGCTCGCCGCCCTTAATAGTCTACGGAGTACGAAGCAATAAGGCTTCAAGTCACATGTGCGGGGACGGACTAATCCAACCACCCGGTTATCGTACGTTCCTCTAAATCTGAGCACGCAGCTCTTTAACGTTGTTTCTCCCAGTTGAAAGTTGATGCACTAGCTACAAGGCTCGAAGTCCACAGAACAACATCGTCTGTCGCAACCGACTTTACGTTCAACCATCATGACCGCGGAAAAGAAAAGAATTGCCATCATTGGCGCCGGCCCCGTAGGCTGCGCCTTTGCGGTGCATCTTGTTAAGGCAGGACACGATGTCACGATCGTAGGCCGTGGTCAGCGACTTGCAAATCTCGAGAAGAATGGCAGTGTCCTGACGAAGAAATCGGAGAAAGCTAAGGAAATCTCGAAGACTCCTGTCAAAGCTGTCGGATCCCTCGATACCGCGCAACCCTGGGACCTGGTCCTCCTTGCCGTTACGGAGCATCAATTTGACGAGCCATTATTCGCTGCACTTAAGGCTTGTCCAAAAACAACAGAGTTTCTGTTCATGTTTAATACTTTCGCATCGCTGGATAAGTACTTCGACGTCCTGGGAAAGGAACGCTGCATTATGGGATTTCCGGCGATCATGGCATCCTTCTACGATGGAGCTTTAGTGCACCAATTCATCAGCTTTGGCCAAATCACCATTATCTCATCACCGGAATGGCGCTCCATCTTCTCTTCCGCAGGAATTACGTGTGTGCACGAACCTGATATGCAAAGCTGGCTACGCACACATGCCGCCATAATCGTTGGTATAATGAGCGCGGCCGCTGCGGCTGCTAAGAGGAAGTCGGGAGTGACATGGGCGGAAGCACAGCTCAGTGCCGGGGCTGCCAGGGAGGGTTTGGCGCTGGTCAAGAAGCTTGGGAATAATATCACGCCCACATTCATATACTATCTTGGTGTTGCAGCGCCGAGTTTCGTGCTCACCGGGTTGATTTGGGTTTTGACAAGGGTCCCTAGTATACGCAATAACCCACAAGTGCCGAACTGGGAACGAGAGATGCTTGGTATGGCTGACAGCATAATTGGAGCAGCGCCTTCCAGTGATGACGTACGACTGATTAGCCAGCTAAGGTCGAAGTATGTATGAACGAAACGTGTATCTGCCTAACTGATATAAAATCTACCTGATGGTGGAACAAGGGGGCAGTGGTCGACGTCGCCTAGAGCGGCGTCAAAAACCGCTGGATTGGGCGGCCGAAATTGCGACACTCAGCTTTATTGTATATTTCCACTGAAAGTCCTCAGACGACATGGAGGTGCGCATGTTAAGCAAACACAATTACTACCATCTATTGTTTACCACTAGACAAAAATAGGGCACGCCGTACTCAATCATAGTGTGTGGCGGTTTACATTCAACACCATCGAGTGAATATCAGTAGACGACAGCTTTGAACCCTCTAATACTCGTTATAAAAGTAACCCGCAAACGGCATAGATGACACTAGTCTGAACACTGCAGGAATTCAACAACTGCAATCCACATATCTAGCCATGCTTGTCAGTCCTCGTGTGATAATACCACCACATGTTCGAAGCGAGCTCGCACAGAAAGCACTACGTGCTCTGCATCGAACCAGCAAGATCGAGAAAGGAGATCTTATGCGCCTGGCCAACCACCTATACCAAATTTCTAACAATGAAATATATTATCGACGCGGTTGTGACGATAAAAGCAATATCGATGACCGTCTCTAGTGGTTATGTGCAGAGGACTGGTTTTCTCAAATTGCATTCAATCCATACGCTCTTTACCCTTCGGAGTCATGCATATATCTGGATCTGGGCCCTTCGCGATCGCTTCCCACAATTCATTGACGATTGAGTATTTATGTACGATCTAGGCTGGATTTTCCGAGACGCAGACTTGCACGACCACGCCCACTCTCTTTACGTTATCTGTTTTGAGCAACTTACACGTATGCAGCGTCGGTCAGTATTGCATCCGTCGGCCTTACGAGTTCTCGGCGACATTGCGTACGAACGCCTCCGCCAGGGAATGGAACCCGAAGCATCCGCTATAGACGTGTATCTTTCGATTGCCCGAGGCAGAGTTCTCGGCCAAAAGCATGGTGCGACTGCTGCTGCACTACTTGATCTTCCGAAGCTAGGACTAAAGCCCTTGGATCCATTGATCAATTATAATTTGAGATTTTCACAACTTTACAAGGCATTCGAAATGCAAGAAGCCCTTCTTGGAACTGAGAACATCTTAATAAGAAATGTTCTCATACAATTAATGAACGCCGCTCTCATCCTTGGGCCACCGGAGAACTGTGTACTTAAAAAAGCCAAGAATCCCTTTGCAATTATTCTACAACAACTGACCCGGGAACATGATGAACTAACGAGCTTATACGGCGAGCATTCCACGCAAGTCACAGATGCGACGGCTAAGTTTGCAAGCGGACAAGCTTGCTTTGGAACGAGCAGCGCGGCAGAAGAAATGCTTCAAAAATTAGATCTCCGTGCCATGTCCCGCGGCGGTCGATTTTACTATATCTTTGGCCTGATAAACTTAGCAAGGAGATCAATGACCCATACTAAATACAGAGAGGGCGCATAATTTCTTCTCACGGGCAGTTGCAGGGATGATATGGTTCGGTATGATTCTGCCCTGGGACATGTTGGAATATGAGAGGCTCGCTGGTTTCTATCTCCGGGACGACATGATGGAAAAAGCGGTCGAAATCCACTACGAGATTATATGGTTTGAGAACATCCGGAATTCTTCATATTTTGCAATGGATAGGGAACTCTCTTTCGTCAGAGCCATTTTTGCACTTCTACCAAACGAGGATGCGCCTCTTGGAGATAATTTCTTTAGCCACAGTGATTATGTGGCAAGACTTCTTGTAGTTCGAACAACAGATGACTGGTTCAAGAGCTTGTTGACTATGTTGCACGGCATGGCGCAGTATTTGAAAAGGGAAGTCGCTGATGTGAGCAGTTTGCTTGAACACGCGTACCAACGGATGACGAAAAATGAGTGCCTCTTGCAGAAGAATCGGCCGGCGTATTTCTACTTTTTCCTTGGTCAAATTAGTAGGTTCCTCGGGCATGTTCACTTTCAAAGCAATAGGGAGGAAGAAGCAATCGCAAAAATGCTAGAAGCATCTAGGTACGATAGGCTGGTGTTTATCGCGGACGTGGGCTTCAAAGACATGGGCGCTTATGCCGAAATCTGTTCAGACCTTTTACGTTTCCTTGCAAGCCCACAAGATGAGCTTGCTCTTATCGGCACCTCTGATGGCTTCAGCAGTCGAACTAGTCACGGTATCAATGATGAGACGTCATGGGTCGTCGATGTCTACAATGATGTACTCAACCAGGCGTACTACTACGAAAATGGCGCAGAGGAGCTTTGGAGATCCAGAGCTGCGGTACTTGAGAGTCTTCGTATTGATCATACGCAATTTTGTCCTGTACGGCGGTCTATTTTTGACCAGTTTTACTGTCCTGTATAGCAACGAATACTACTAGCATCATTTATAGCTCATTCTTAGCTTAGGTACCTGGATGAAAAAATAAGCCATGGACTCGTTTTAACCGTTGGAGCATGTATACAAACCCAGCCTGCCTCCCGAAATGCATCACTTACCTAGAAGTTGAGTGATAAAACTGTCCACATAACAAGGTAGACTCTCCAGAGAGGATTGAAGGCAAGCACGAAGACCTAAACATTCGGCTTCGATTCTCCCGGGGCGGGTCCATCACGCAGGGTGGGAGCTCCGACTATTGCAATGGATTCTGTGGCAATTGTCTAACAAGAAACTAAAACGTGCAGCATTGGGATCTAGAATCAACAGCTTTCATTGATATCATCCTCAGCCGTAGCCAAAGAAAGCGCCATACCCGCAGCCAGAAAGATGGCAATTAGCGGATGACAATTTCTATAATACACTACACAGTTATGGAAGTTAAGTAAGGTATCTATAAAAGTACTTGAGAAGACAACAATGCCCGTCCGCGATTAGCAAGGGTAGCCAAATGGTCGTGGGGGGTATATCAAAACGAAGCCAAAAGGTCGTGATGCAATGTGTCGTCAATGAACAATCGGCATCAATTCCACTTTTGTTACACAGAAGCAGGAAGAGTTGCTATGGGTGAGGAAGGCCGTGACAAGTCGATCATTGTAAGCTCGTGCATTCGCTTGAAGAGTGAGATTGAGGTAGGTGTAGTTTCGGATTGGTGCTGTTTAACAAGCGTGCTCGAGGTGGAGATCGATTACGGATGGTGCCCGTCGACGAGAAATTAAATCCATCTATTCTCACGAGTTTTCTCCTGCAGACCACCAATTCTTTCAAGGTCGAGAGAGTCAAATCGATCAGGCGCGCTCTCTTGGTAAGATGGGAGAGGTTCAAGACCAACGCCACCACGGTCGCCTACCCGCACGACAACGACTCGACCAGAATGACGCTTTCCGTTCTCGTCGACATCTTCGGGGAAGGTGATGTGAATCTCAGGGATTGGACTTGGTGGGGGACTCGAAGAATTGGCAATAAGGTTTTGTTTCTCCTGGAACACAATCGATGTTGTACGGTTGGTAGATGTGCGGATACTCAGGCCTCGAGCGTTGTGTGTTCGCATTGGCTTCTCCTCGTGTAGAGGAAGCTCCTTCACTTCTCTTGCCTTGCGAATACGCCGTATAATGTAAAGGCTAGCGACCAGTACAAGTATGGCGGTTAAGAGGGCGATGAAGGCAATAAGAAGGTGAACGAAGGTTGGATTGGAAGGAGTGTCAAGGTCTGATAGGTCGTCACGGACGACAAGAACGCGCATTGAGCCCATGGTGGGCAAGGAGTGTCTCGAATTGTAATGGCTTAATGTTCGGACAGAAAGTCCAAGTCGAGGTGGTAAGGATTGAAGCGTGGTAGAGTCGATAGTCTTGGTCGACGGGGACTCCGGCGCGCGAATTGACTTAAAGGAGAGAAGTCAGCATCGGATTGCCATCAGCAGTGGAAGGTTAGGTGGTGGGAAGGAGTGTTCTTTTGCCCATTTTGTGTTCGTTTGGTACGGATGGAATGCGGGCCAGGGACCAAGGTTGACCTACCTCCTGTTTAGGCGCGTAACCCCAAGTCAGCCGGGTGATTCGGATTTGCAAGGCTCAGCCCGAGAAAGAGTGGATGCAGACAAGCAGCAAAAGAGTGAAGCTGCTTGGTACTGCTGGAGAGGTGGAAGTCGGAGGGTGGAGAAGAGGAAGGCGTGTGTGAGTGAGTGAGAGAGTGTCTTGCGAGGAGGTGCGAAAGGTCTTAAGAGAGACGATGGACCAACAAAGCAGCACGCCGGAAACAGAGGGGAAGAGCAACAGGGGAAACGAAAGGAAGAAACGAAGCGGGCGTTGGATTGGTCGGAATGGCGCTGGTGGGCCCGTTGTGGCAGCTAGCACAGACAGGGGCCAGCCAACCAGAGGCGTAGGCGAGATGAAGACTGGCAGTGCAACGCCTATGCATTCGCTGAGAAGCCGCCCAGCTGCGTATTAATTCAATAATCCCTCCGCGGCAAATATTGGCTTGTCCGAGCTTTAACTTGGTGCTTCCTACCTGGTGGATGTGAGAACGCGATGGAAGCCTTCTCGACTCTTCGCCGTTCGGTCGCGTGGCTGCAACGCGACGGCAGAGCGCAGTGTCCAACTCCTCTGCCTTGACAGCGGTCTAATACCCAAGCAAGATGTAATGCCGTCCAGTCCATACGTAGTCCAAGTGTTTATTTACGGGTACAAGGTTGTGCCTTGACCGTGATGGAGGAGATTCGGACGTGCTCTGCCGGAGTGACGTTGTGGCAATTCGATGGCATACATGTACGGTCATCAGGTGAAAGGCATGAATTTGGGATCGAGGCGTGACAGGGTCCGGTCTGGACTACTCTGTCGATAGCAGATGTTTGGTAGTAATACTCAGCAACCAGTCTAAGCACGAGACTCACGACTCATCAGTCTCAATTGCTCGAGTCAATCATCCAGTCAGGCCATGAGATTAAAAGCAGAAGACCCTAGGTGCCTCAGGCGCTAAATTCGTCATCAGTCGGCAGCCTCAGCACGTTTGAGAGTATCCGACTTCCGTCAGCCACAGCCCGGAAGGAAGACCCAACTTCGTTGCTGCTATTGCTCTGGTGCACGAGCTGTATAAGCCGTCTCTTCTCCCTTTCCCTTCGCAAGTGCATAGCGCCGTGTCCCTGTTGCTCTCTACTCTGTTGCTCTCTAAGTTCTCTTATCATTATGAAGTACGCGTTCGGTCTTCTGGCGCTCTGCTGCGCTTCAGTCGCAATTGCTCTACCGGCCGAACAAGCACCTCTCTTGCCTTCGTCAGACGCCGACAAGTTCCTGATCGAGCTCTCTCCTGGAGAGACACACTGGATCACTGAAGATCAGAAATGGGAGCTCAAGCGGGAAGGCATTAAGTTCATGGATATCACCGATACGCAGGATCTGGGCACCACAATGCGCTCCATCGCCAAGGTGACTTATCCATCCAAAGTAGCCCATAACAAGTCAATCACGCCGCTCCTTTCGCAGTTGGAAAAGAAAAACATGCGCTCCAACCTTGAAACCTTCACGTCCTTCCACACCCGCTACTACAAGTCGCAGTACGGCGCTCAGTCATCGGCGTGGCTGCTCGGCCAAGTGACGTCGATCGTCAATGCGTCAGGAGCGTTCGAGTACGGCGCGACAGTGAAGCCATTCATGCACCCATGGGGCCAGTCGTCGGTGATCGCGCAGATCCCGGGCACGAGCAACAAGACGGTGGTGATCGGCGCGCACCAAGACAGCATCAATCTGTTTCTGCCGTCGATCCTGGCGGCGCCGGGCGCCGACGACGATGGCAGCGGCTCCGTCACCATCCTCGAGGCGCTGCGCGTGCTGCTCCAGGACGAGAGCATCGCGCATGGCACGGCGCCCAACACCGTCGAGTTCCACTGGTACAGCGCCGAGGAGGGCGGCCTGCTCGGCAGCCAGGCTGTCTTCCAGGCGTACGAGCGCGCCGGCCGCGACGTCAAGGCTATGCTGCAGCAGGATATGACGGGCTACATCGAGAAGACGCTGGCGGCGGGAGAGCCCGAGAGCGTGGGCGTAATCACCGACTACGTCGACGCCGGCTTGACCGCCTTCATCCAGAAGGTTATCTCCGCCTACTGCAACATCCCCTTCGTGCTTACCAAGTGCGGCTACGCCTGCAGCGACCATGCCAGCGCTACCAAGGCTGGCTATCCTAGCGCTTTCGTCATCGAGAGTGACTTCAAGTACAGCGATGAGAAGATCCACACCACCGAGGATAAGATTGAGTATCTGTCGTTCGATCACATGCTGCAGCATGCGAAGTTGACTCTCGGACTGGCATACGAGCTGGCCTTTGCGAAGTTCTAGAGAAGTAGGATGGTAAATGATTGGCTAAATTCGTCTGTACAGCATCAATCTAGTTGTGGAGTTGAGGTGTTCCTACAGCTGAATGCCGTTTGTGTATCATTGCGCTGGAGTTTGATGAGAGCGGCTTGATCGGTAGAATATTTTGTAGACACGAAATCTTTCTGCCATAATGTACAATCAATGTTGGTTCTCAGCTTTCGCAATGCAAAGCTTAGGATACTACCTTCTCTTCAGTATCCCATATGCCAAATGCCTTCCCGAGGCCATGTGACGACGAACATGAGTCCTTATATGTCATCCAATCCTGTTCATACGGCCATGCCAAGCAATCGTAAATTCATGCAGATCGTCCTCCACTGTCAAGGCGCTCAACCTTTACCACCAACTCCTTACGCATTGTTCTCTACGCTTCCCACTTCCTCTTCCTCTTCCTCACCCGGGCCCTGCCCCATCCGCTCCCTCATCATCCTCGCAATCAGCGCCATAGCAAGCCTATTATTCCTCTGGGCCTGGGCCTGGGCCTGGTCTTGAGCCCGTCCGCGGGAGTCGGAGCCGCCCTCACGCTCTGTCTCCACAGCCGGCGGACTCGCGCGCCCCTAGCTCACATCCAGGACCATATCGACCCAGCCGCCACCACCAAATGTCGCGGCCGACGCACCCACGCTGCGGAAGCCCAGCCGCGCGTAGTACGGCACGAGCGGCGGGTACGTGATCAGCGCGACGCGCGCGCCCACCGCCTGGTCGCGCATCGTCTGCACGTACGACCGCAGCAGCAGCGCGCCCAGCCCGCGCCCCTGGTAGGCTGGCAGCACGCCCAGCGAGTGCACGCACACCGTGCGCCCGTCCTCCTTGTGGCCGGGGCGCGGCACCGCCGCCGCGCCGGGAGCGCCCGGCACCGTCGACTGCTGCATGTCGGCTGGCATCGCCATGTCTTCGTCTTGGATCGTCTCGTTCGTGGTCTTGGTGCCGATCGCGTGCGCCACTAGAACCAGCCGCCGGTGGTCGTTGCGCCCGTCCATCGCCGTACCGACTTCTTTCGACGTTGCCCATGTCGCTGCCTGAGCGTGCTCAGAGTTGGGCGTCGCCGGAATGAAGATGCCCATGCAGAGCTCTGGACACTTCGTGAGGCGGTAGATGAACTGTGGACGTTAGCGCGGAGCTAGATATAAGTATAGATGACGTGAATCATTGTGTGTTGAGAGGGAGAAGTTGTACTGCTCAGACCGCGGTGCGATTCTTCGTTCTTGTCTTTACTGCGCGGAGATTTACATAGGATGCTATCGTAGACTAGAATCAAAGACTAAAAGCAGAGGATTTCGATATATATGAAAAGAGGCCACCACATCTCATCAGCTGAATGTGCTCTTACCTTTTCTCTTGAGCACCGATGCTCGGGATGCTCAAATGCAGCATTCTCCAGAATTACACAACTATCGACATCATCCAATGTCAGAAGCTGTCGAATGGGCTTCAGGCTAAGTAGGCCACGCTCTTTCGCCATGTCCCTTTGAATCCGATCTGTAGAATCATCGTCGGTCCAATCTTCCTCTGCATCATCGGCTTGGCCTTGCGGTTCGGCAGCCAAGGGCAATATCTCTCTCTCGAGCGGTGGCATGCTTTCGATGTCCTTCTTCTCCAGATCCAGGTCGCGTGGCATTGTGCGACGAAAGCTAAGTGACGTGGAATATTCGCAGTGGTCGTGAGAGTGTGCAGCAGAAAATATGTCTCGGATGTGGCGCACAGCGCTAAATAAGTTGCAGAGGTGATAGAGTAGTGTCGAGATGAAGAAGGAGTGCAATCGTGGTGGAATTAAGGGAGATGGGGGCTGTTTATAAAGGCACGAGTGCTTCACCTACTGGTGATGAATAAGGTAAGGCAGAATGATGAGTCGCGAGATGAAATTTTCCAATGGACGCGGTCCTGAGCTTCACCTTTCTAGTGTGGCCTTTTGGTAGGTATCTGGTATGATTGGCTGTACCCCCCACTGTTACGAGAGCGGCCGGCATGCTGTGCGGGCAATGATGTGCAGCTTGTGCCTGGCAATCATTCGAATTTCAGTGGCTGTCCAAAATGCCATTCGTTTTCTAGTGCTCGGGCAAGGACCAGCACAGTCGGCGGCTGCGATGGGGGTTTGATCGAAGTTGGATACCTCGGGCCTTCAAATACCCAATTGCCGCATGGGTTCATCTGCTCTCTTTGCTACTTTACCTAGCTTAAGTTATCTTAAGTACCTTATACTTGACGCGCAGGTGCGATCTGGGGATGACGGTTGAGCCTCAGACCCCGCCAGCGATAAGGAGACCATAATGATTAGAGGGTACCTAGCTAATTAGCGGGCACTGAGGGGCACGAAGACGCAAAAGGGCGCAAACACACGAAGATCGGCCCATGCAAGGCCCGACAAGCGCAGCTCATGCCAGCAAGCCAGCGCAACCCCGCCCATTTCCGAGCCACTTCATGTACCCTGATGTAGAGTAATTAATGCTGAGACGTGTGAGCTTGCAGATAGCAGCCTTCCGTGACGGTGCCCAACAACAATTACAATAGCAGCACTGCCATCTCCTCGCACTTCACAATTACCGCACCGTTGCTCCTGGCAGCTATCTACGCCAAACATCCTGAGAAACACTATCCTGGTCTCTTCCAAACAGACCGCCACTTGTTAACTAGTTAACGTTGCCTGCTGAATAAGAAAAAAAAAAAAGCTCTCAGTTACGTCGGCATCGCATGGCTGTATGGTTGCCTTCCTTCGCCTCCGCATAGCGTCCATCTTCTTCCAACCATATCTTCAACCTTTCTTCAGCTTAGATTCAAACTTCACCAGCGGTACGCGCTCTACTGGTTCAAAGAGACACGCCGTTTTATTTGTGTCAACTTCCATCTTACCCGAAGTGACTTGGTAACCAGCCGTGACATTCCCATCAGTCGCCTGAACTACCTCTGGACTCTCTTCATCCACTGGTGTACGACAACGTCTTTGCCTTTTTCAGATTTTCCTGCAGTTCTCCCAAACTGCCTCATCCAATACCTCTTATACAATGTAAGTCTTTCTTAAGCTCTCCGCACACTCGGGGACCTATGGAATTGCTTGTCAATGTCGCTGACCTCACCGGTGGGCAGGCCTCGAATCACAATATCGATCAACGCTCCCGATGAGTCGATAGATCAAGACCTCCTCACCCTAGACGTGCCTCTCGACCTCACTGTGGCCGACCTT
>Ga0335073_10009025_pt1 | contig 13985 bp, 32 predicted proteins | sample Lox_Sample_22_FD_207093 | JGI IMG/M metagenome (GOLD analysis project Ga0335073, IMG submission 207093) | Soil microbial communities from Loxahatchee National Wildlife Refuge, Florida, United States - Lox_Sample_2.2 | ecosystem: Environmental > Terrestrial > Soil > Wetlands | place: USA... | reverse complement strand
GGGTATTTGAGCGGGAACAGGTTCGCCGAAGTTTTCTAGTTGCGCGTAAAGAGTCAATGTATCCGTGAGGGAAGAAACGCAGACTCCCGAATTAATTCTGCCTTGAATGGTAGAATTTGAAGGTACTCCAGTATCTGCAAAGTCCACAAAGTTTTTCGGTACAATGTATATTCCAGTTTGGGGATAAAAATCGAGTGGTACTTGCGGTGTGATAATAGTTGCTAATTTAACATCGAGATATTGGTCTTTTTGAGTAACTTCGTCTATACTCAACGATACGGACATAAGTGCCGATGCGTTTTTCTCAACTGAATACATCTGATCCAGTGGATAAAACTTCCCTATTCGTGTTTGCGGCCTAGGATATGTCATGTGTGTATTCCCTTCTCATTGCGCTGGAAGAGTCGCGTACAATAAAGACGCTGTTGCGTAGTACGGAGGGTTAGAGGATTGGACTGCCGAGAAAATCAGTACAGCCTGTAGCTTATAATTACTTGGTGGAATGATAAAACGCCTTCTGGTATTTATGAAAGCGTTTCCGTCTGAGTATCCATTTTGTAGGAAGTCATCCACTCGAATCTTCCCGTTAGTTTGCGAATAGATATAATCGTTGAGAGCCGCGCCGCTTAGTGCGGTCGCTTGATTGAACGTCGGTGCTGTTTTCGGGGCGAGGAATAACCCGCTAATCTGAATGATAGGCTGCGACTCGATTAGCATATTAAGGAATGCTTCTCGCACGTCAAGCATCTGTCCCGGAGCCGGTGTTATGATGTCGAATGTAGTAGCGAATAGATTTGATACAACTTGAGTGACGCTGAATGTCTGTAAAGACTGAGCATCACAAAGAAAGTCCCCCATCTATTATGCCTTTCGGTTTCCGTTGAACAGGAGAGAGTTTATCGTATCAAGCATCTCTCCGGGTATTCCGAGTCCATTCTCAAGGGCAACGTCTAGGCAGTTACAGCAATATGTAATGCCCGAGAATAGGTGCGTTCCTACTCTCCCGCAAATGCAATTACTTCCTCTTACGTTTGAGGACGACAAAGCGCTTTCGTCCCCTGATTTTTCTTGGGATAATGAAGCATTTTTTGTCGCATCCCTTAGACCTTTCCTTGCGCTTTGCTGCCCTCTTCGTCTTAAATGCTCCCTTGAAAGTGAAGTCCCCAAATGCCATCGACTCCCCCTTAACAACCGTATGCTGCGCCAGTGGAAACTCCTACGCATACGCTTCCTTGATTGCAATCATAAACGTCGCAAATTTCTCCATTCTGATTGCTCGTTTGCCCCGTAGGAGAGCATCCACTGCATGAGCCAAAAGACAGCCCGATTGGACTGCTAGACGCGGAGGCGTTATCCGCGAATATGATTAAGACCAGCGCCGCTATCGCGACGCCTACTACTGCGTAGACTCCGTAGTTTTTCATCAGGATACGAAAAGCAATAGGAACGCCGAAATCGCGATTAGAACGATGTCAACCTGTTGGGTTAGGTAGTTTGCAATAAATGACGGAAGGATTGGCTTATTGCTATTTCCGGTTGCGAGGTCCGCAGCCGCAATCCCGGCGAAAAGTATTGCGATTATGTGTACCCAACTCTGTTTCAAGTGGACTTCGCTAGCCATTGCTTCCCCCTCCCATTACACGATACCAGTTTACTGCAAGCATCGCGAACGCGATTGCTGCCACAAGCGACCAAAAGAAAAAGCATTTCGGGCATCCGCTACCCATGCCTCTTCCCCCTAGTTGCAAAATAGATTACTCCTGCTATGGCGATAGCGGTTATCAAAATACCGCTGCTACTGGAAATGGGGGCTGTCGCCACTGTCGGTACTGATGTGGACGATACTATTCCGCCAGTCGCCGCAACTGTATCTTCGGGATTAGCGGTTTCATTCGCTATCGGAACCGAAGAAGATGCCAGTACAGTTGCTTGCTGATTCGCGATTACAAGTTGCAAAGCAATGTCGCATGTCCATAGGGCGTCACCCGGTTTGTATGACGTTCCTTGCTTCATTAATGCTGTGAATTGATCCTGTAATTCCTGATACGCCGCCTGTGCTCCAGCTAGTGTAAATACGCCAGCTTGAATCCCGTTTTGTATCGTCCTGAGAACGGAGTTTGCATACGGTATGCCGTCAACGATTGCGTTGGCTTGCGCTCGCTGTGCCTTGGCATGTGCTCCCGCGAATAGATTGGTTACAACTGAAATGATTTGACTTACTCCGGGAATGGCTATTCCCGCCGCTGACGCTGCTTCGCTCAATGCACCATCGGCCTCCGATGCCGCTATCGCTCCTGTATCCGTTGCGCCGCTTATCCACGCTCCGGGAGGGTTAGGAAGGTAATTCAGAGTGACAGCCGCAGACCAGTACTCGCAAATCGAGTACTGATCCGCTGGCGGTACAACTGTCGGAGTCGATGAGGAGCAAAACTTTGAGTTAGTGCAGTCGCAATACTCCGAATAGAAGGGAGAATATCCCAACCTTGAAAGCAGAGATTGTACCGGGGTACTCATTTTAGCTCAATATGTCGCCAGAGCTATCCTCATCGTATGAAAGGTCCGAATTATCCATATCCCCTGTCAAGAAGTCTGACCCTGAAATATCCAGAATATCGGACCCGGAACCTGCCAATAGGGAAGTGTCCTGAATGTCGGGAGGCGTATTGCTTCCCGTTGAAATACCAAGCTGGGCGTCTGATGGACCGTAGGTCAGTGGCGCTGTTACTGGCGTTGCTGATATTGATGCGTTTATTCCAGCTTGACCTGTCGGCGAAGGCGTGAATGCCTCCAGTAGTAGGTTTGACACTGACGACAGTCCGCCCGTTATGGGCGTCAGTATCCCGCTAGTAGAACCAGCCGGGGATACTGTGGATGCTACAGCGTTTCCAGACGCCGGAACTACTGTCCCGGCCAACTTGCTTTTGGACAGTAGATAAAAAGCGCCTATTGCTATGGCAACCCATGCCAGTGGATTCAATTTCATACTATCCCCCTACTCAATTTTGAAATGCTATACAGAATACCCTTCGTGCGCGATGTACCTTCCAGACGTTGCGTTTATGTCTGGGGAGCTAATCAAAATAGGAATGTTGGAAGGTTGCTCGGACGTAGAACCGCATCCACAACCCCCTCCGCACGGACTAGCTAATTGCGTTGCCACTGCCGGCACTACTGATGATCCGGGTGCTGCAGACTCAGACGAATTGGAGAAAACCGGCTGTCCTGAATGATTGCGGAACCAGAAGAATAGAAATACCAAAATACCACCGATTAGGAATGACGCGAAGTCGTGTCTCTGATTCATGCTAGATACTCCTGATAAGCGCCAGAGTTATATGTGCTCCACGCTTGAAAGCCGGACTTCTGATAAATTTCAAATGCGTCATTCGCGTTAGTCTGCGGATCGTACAAATTCTGCCCGCTAAATTCTGGATGGTCGTTAAGGTAAATTTGCCAAAGCCCAAAACTCCCCATCCCCTCTGGGGTTCCCGCCGCTATTTCTGGATCGTAGGCATTCGGATTACCGGATGATTCCGCTAACGCAACCGCAACTGCCGTACTTAATGCCTCCCCTGTAAATCCGGCATTCTCCGCATAAACTGAAATTTCGGACGCGTTTAGATTCTGTCCGGTGACTTCGCTTATTGAGTTGCCTAGCCACGGAGGAAGCGATAGCCCGTAGTTATTGTAATACTCATACCCAAGCGCTCCTAATGCGATGATAAGAAGAAGCGCCACTATCCCTCCACGAATGCAAGAGAAGAATCAATTCCAGTGGAAACCGAGCTACTGTTAGATGGTGTACTGGAATTGCTGCACGTTGAAGGAAAGTAGGAGCACCATAGGTTGCTTGTGCATCCTAGTCCAATGCACGCGCTCCCTTCCCCTCCGGTATTTGGTGGTCCCGCGAAAAGCTGACAGAGATAAGACGATTGATTGTCGTTGCAATACTGTCCTCCGCCGGAACCGAAAACCTGACTGACTTTGTAGAGGACGAATCCGACAACCGCAAGAATGGCGAGCGTCAAGATAAGGTCAATTCTCATCAGCGCTCTCGTCTCTCCCCAAACACAACGGCGATAACTACTAATACAATGATGATTAGAAGCGTGCCGGATGATCCGGCTACAGGGCTTCCGACTGTGGAAATTACGCCAGAGGGCGAGGAAGTTATCTGCACCGGATCGCCTTCGCTTATGGCGTATCCCTCTAGTGCTTGACTGCTAATATCGTCTATCCCGGCCAATACTGATGCTGTGGATGACATTTTGTCTCCTGATTTTAAAACGGAGCGTATGTTAATGAGGGACTAACCTACGCTCCGTCCCCTTCGCTCACCATTCGGCGGAATGGCAAGATCGTGTCTATCCGTTGGCGGGCGCTGCTCCTGTCGGAGTCGTTGAGGATGCTGTTGCCTTCGCTGCCGTTGATTGCGCGATGACAGGCTCTCCGTCAACGTAAATTTGCAGGGCTTCTCCGATATTAGCGGCTGCCGGACCAACTACTTGCGAGGCGAGATTGAATTGCGTTGAGGCTGACCACTCATCTGCGCGAATCGCGGAATGAGGATTGTTGGAAGGCTCACCATCGTGACAGTCTAGGAGTAAATAGCCCGGACTGTGCCTACGCCCGCCACGGAAGCAGTAAAAAGCGTCCGTAACGTCATTGAATTGCAAGTTGCGAATCGGCGACGTATTCTTGAGCAACACTGTCTGTTCAAGAATCGAATCGGAAAGTGTCGCATAGACGTTGCTTGACCCGGTTTCGATCGTTCCGGTTTTTACCGCAACGGCCAGCGTCTTTTTGTTCTGCATCAGGAGCAACCTTGTGTTTGCTCCAGCCGCCGTTGCGAGGTACTGAGAAATGAATTGAGTATTCTTGACCAGAACTGCCTTTGCAATAGCTGCATCGAGAGTTGGGCCAAGGTTTGCGTAGTCGAGCAAAATATCGACTGACGGATTCCCGGACGCCGATCCGTACGCTGAAAGCGCTTTTGTTCCGGTTGTTCCGAATGCCCCCGTTGCCGATGCGTCGCGAGTGGTCAACTGCATCATTAGCGTTTGCCCCCAACTTCGCGCATCCCACAAATACTGCAATGCGTTGAAGTCATTGGCCCCGAGTGGATACGTCGGAATGACGTACCATACCTCAAAATCCCAAGGGGACCCGGCTGACGTAAAAAATGTCGGAGTGATGACACCTTTCGCGATGTCATCGAGCGAGTACCACGTTGTGACTCCGCCACTCACAACTTTTAAAAATGTGCAATTTCCTTTCTTATTGTCCTCAATAGCTGGCAGTTTGTGTGCCCATTCGCCGGGACATTGGAAGGGTACTTCTGACCCAAGGACGGTGTGATTACCGAAAATCTTGATGAGCGAGAATAAATTCATCATTGCTTCTGGAGGGGCGTCCGTTATAGCAACCGAGACTGTCAGTCTCCCGCGCAATCGAATGATTACGTGTGCCAGCGGTTGCAGTAGTGGGATATTCTTCTGTACGTTGATTTGTCCGGCAGAGGTTGGGAATACCTCTGTGTCGAATTGCTGAGGACCGCTCGTCCTCATGGTGCGACTTGTCCACGGATTACGTCCCGGACGAACCAGTTTAACGTTGCCTTTCTGTACTACTGCCGCTGGCGGGGTTGACATTTCGGTATTCCTCCAGAGTCCAATTTCCGCCGAAATTGTCAAGACTCACGTTAATTGTTTACGAAGTGGGATTATTCTTCTTCGAGAATCTTCTCCAATTCCTCAGCAAAACGATCAGGAATCACGCGCCTGTATGTTGAAATTAGCGCGAGGATTCTTTCCTTCTGTGAGGGTTGCGGCGTGTCTGATTCGAGTTGACCTTCTGACGCCAGATTTTCAGCGTCGGTTTCCGGCTTGTCCTTCTTTCCTCCTTTTTTTGCCACTGTCAGAATTCCTCTCTTTCCGAAGGATAGGAATGCGTCTTTACGCGCTTTCCTTTACAGCCCTGCCGACAGGACCTAGTTGCGAAGCCAACCAGATTCCAGCGGCCAGAAGGACTCCCCAAAAAAGGACGCTCCAAAGGATCGCCGCTCCTGTTTTTGGGTACGTCGCCGGAATCATGGCGTTCTGCGATAGCGACGCCGGAACAACCTTCCCCGCGAGTGTCCAAACAACCGGAACGAAAAACGTTGCTACTACGCCAAGTACCAAGGCGTAGATAATTAACTCTTCCATTGTTTCTCCCTTCCTCTCCGCGATTAGATGTGTTGCGGCTGTCGCGCGAAGCGCGAGACGCATAGTGTCGCCGCGCCTCGCTTCGCGACAGGCGCAAGGATAGAGGCAGGACTAGGGGAAGTCAACCCCTTAGCTGTATGCCAATTTACCACGAAAAAGTATACTCCTAATTACATGGGAGCCCTACCGAAGCGGCTTTAGACCTTTTCGAGGTTTTTTGACATACCCCCCCTGTATACCTTTTTCCCGGAAAAATTTTGCCTAGGCACCGAAAATCCCCTTGACGCGGGTATACCCCCGGTTGTACGATCCGCTCGACACATCTGAGGGGCATATATAGATGCAGTCTAATTCTCCGTTCTTTCTGGAAATGATACATGACCTATTAGTCACTCTAGTTTACACTTCTTGCGTGGAGGGCGCTGTACCAATAAGCGCTGTTTTAGTGGCCGATAGTGGTACGGCGAAATCAAAAGTCTTAAAGCAGGTCAATGGTAATGACGGCATACATCTAACGGACAGTTTTTCCTCACAAGGTCTTTTCCAATTAATGCAGGCTGACCCTACAAATAAAATCCGATTTATTGTCATGCCGGACCTGAATCCCACATTGAGCCGACAGCAAAAGACAGTCACAGCGACAGTTGCAAACCTGTTGACTCTAACTATGGACGGTACTTGCCGGATAGACGACGGGAGACAGGAAAAATTACTACAGCACAAGCCGATAGGTTTGCTTTCGGGAGTGACTCCCGACATTTTTAAAACGCAATCAAAAAGATGGTTTTCCTTAGGGCTTACGCGTAGAATCATACCTCTGTTTTATGAGTACACATCAGAGACGGAAAGGAAACTTCTCGACATCGTATCCGAAGGAAAGATAACTTCCTCTGATTTTCCTCCCCTAAAAATTGAGCTAAATGGAAGTCATGCTCCACACATAGCGCATGGGGAATCGAAGGTAATAGAGGGACTTGGGATACAATTCGGGGTCAACTTGGGTATGGCGAAGAGTAAAGACAGTTCAGGTACGGTAAAATGGTTTGTCCGAAAAATCGTTCCAGTATCGCCAGTAGTAATCCTAAGAACTCTCGCACAAGCAAACGCGATAAGGTACGGTCGAGGAAGAGTTTCCGATGCGGACATTACATTCCTAACAAGATTTTTGGGCTTTACGAATCCGGCACAGCCAAGGCAGATTTAATGGGTGAACCATTTCAACCGTCTGACGAGGACCTTCCGTCTATTTTTTGGAAGGAATCTGGAGAGGATTCATATTTTGAGAAACGGTGTCCTCATGGATATATTCCGGGTGATTGCGAAGTATGCATCCAGCAAACTAAATCAGTTGCGATTCAAGTTCACTTTCCCGCAGTTTTACAAGAGAAATCTACGGAACAGGTGCGACGCGAGGAAAAAGCGCTGGCGCGAGATAGGCGAGAAAGCGCGACAGTAGATAAGGCACAATACATAAAGATCGGGAAAAAATCACAGATGTACTCATGGCTGTTGACTCTCGAATGGGCATTTCCTGGGATGGATTTTCGGGAGAGAGAATTTTGCGAAAAATTGCTTGCTAAATTTCGCAAGTATACGGTGCAGTATTCCAAGTTCATAACTCGCAAGCAATATGATTGGCTAAAATCGCTCTCGGAGAAATACATTTGCATCCCAAAAAGATGATTCTTCGCATGATTGCTAAAGCAGCGCACTCGAAGTCTAAGACACTGGATCAAACATTCTTCGCGGCAGTTTTCGCGTACGGGCTTATCGATATTTTTGGTTTCAAATCTGTGATTCTACTATGGAGGATATATGCCAGATTCAGAAGCGCCCAAAAAGGTACTATGCGCAGAGTGTGACAGCGAAGTAGATTTGTCCAAAAACGAGGGAGTCTGTCCGAAGTGCGGTTTAGATATGGCCGCTATCATGGAACGAAGAAGATATGATAAGGCTCTCCGAAGAATAGAAAAACGGGAAGAGGAAGAGTCGCAGCCTCCGAAACCAAAGAGGAAGAAGCCTTTCGGGTTTTAAGGGGAGAGTATATGCGAGTCATAACAAAGGGGCAGGACATCATTAACCGAAGGCGCGAGCGACGCTCACAGATTTACGCCTATCTGATAGGCGTTGCAATCGGGATACTCCTAATTTCGATTCTAAAGGCGGATTGATGGCACAGATACAATGCCTCAAATGCTCCAAAGTATGTAAGTCTCTACAAGGTTGGAAGTCGCACATGTCCGGCGCTCATGGCGGATATGATGACGCCGAATTAAACGCCGCTGTTGGGGGCGGAGCTTCGCAAGATGTCCGTTCAAGAATGAACGCTTTCGCGGACGGCCTTCCCGGAGGAGAGCCACCTAAAACGGATGGCTCTCCGCAAGAGATACCAACACAGCCACCACAAGAAAAGCGCATTAAGGCCACTCCCAAAAAGTTGAAGAAAATTCTTGGGGACATCCCGGCTAAAATCCTCGAATCGAATGGAATCAATTTGGATGAAGAGGATAAAGAGGCAATGGAGGAAGCGGCAGAGTTTATGGCGGGCATATTCGGGGTAGAGTTTGCTATACCGGAATCAAGGTACGTAGTGCAGTCGAGATTTATTGCAGTCCTTTGGGTAGTTGGCGTGACCGGCCTAGTGTGGCTCAAGCATCGAATGCCGCAGTTGTGGTCAATGATGTCTGCCGATACCGGAAAGGCGAAGGATGCACAGCCTAAAAAGCAGAACGGAAGTACTGACAAAGTGCAGTAATTGCGGACTTTGGTTTCGCGGTCGCCTTGTTCTTTCTATAGACTCAAGCGCGTCGGATATAGCGCTTCGACCCGCGGTACTTTTGGCGCTAGAGGACCCAGAAGGAACCTTGCACCATATAGACCTAGGCGACATCAATTCGGGGGACATTCCTTCAAGTGTGGAACAAAATTATAGGTATTGTAGGTCCGACGGGAAGCGGTAAGTCATTCGAGGCGTCTAGGATTATGTCACTTTCCGAGAGGGCGGCTGTGTATCAAATTGTGAGGGATGATATGAATTTCCTCCATGCCGCTACGGACGTCTTTGACGGAGATATAAGGGAATTTTGTAGGGCGCTAGGGGAGGATTCTTTTCGATACGTATATCGCGTAGCAGAAGGTGCAAAAAGGGTCGAGGGGAACAAAATCATATTGCCAGATTTTGAGACATTTATCGCGTGCTGCTTTGAGCGTCGCGATATGCTGATGGTGATTGATGAAGCGCATTTTCTTTGTAATACGCGCTTCATACCTCCAAGGTTTTGGGAGTCAATCGTAACTGGCCGACATATGTACCTTGACATCATGTACGTTACGCAACGCCTTAGTATGGTACATCACGACATTACGGCCAATACGCATGAATTTGTATTTTGGCACATTTCGGAACCTTCGGACCTAGAAAGAATCGAGGATCGTTGCGGAAGTGGAGTACGCGATATTGTCGCCAACCTTCGCCCATCTATTGACAATAGACGAAACGGCGGAATTTTCACACCGGGGGAAATGTTCCGGTGGAATGCAACTACAGGAGAAGAAAAATGACGCAACTGACTTGCACAATTTGCAAGGCAACGGTAGAGCATGAGAAGTACGCGGACCACATCGCAAGTCACTCCACGGCGGCGTCCTCCACGGGAGCAACATCTCAAACAGGAAGAGGAATAACGCCCATGACCGGACGTATTCCTACGGCTGATTATGCGGGAGGAAATTATCTAACCGGATCAGACGTACCGGACGGAGTTTCAGAAGTCTCTTTTACGCTCATTAACTTTGTGAACGATCCGGGAGGACGTTCCAAGATGGCTGCTCAGATAAGCGAGACTTTCGGGAAAAGGATGTTTGGGTTAAATACGACAAACATTCGAGTTTTAGCGTCACTTGGTTTCGCGGACCTTCAAGACGTTTGCGGACACATTATTAAATGCGTAGTAGGGTACCAGCCGAATCCGCAACGGCAGAATATGCCGACGAAGGCACTATTCATATCCGGCGTTGAGCGTCCTGCACCGAAAGCGAGTTAATCACTTTGGCGAGGAAAAGAAAAACTCGCGATAGGTACAGGGACACAACTAATGGACGTTTTGTAAAACGTTCCGTTTGGGAAGAGTCCATATCGAAACGGTATGTCCGTGAGAGATACGTACCTATCGCGAGAGCGCCAAAATCTCAAGTATCGGGCGGTGTTGGCGGAGCCGCAGAAGTAATGCGGGTGCCGCAGGAAGAGGGCTTCTTTGAGTCCGGCGATTTTATAGATGAGGGGTACGAAGCGCCAGAAGAGGATGAGTACTGAAGTATGGCTAAGCGAAAGCGGAAGAGGAAGCCGCACAGCGGAAACAACGATTTGGCGCTATCATACCGCGTGGATAAACTCCCGCGAAAAAGAGTATCTAAGAAAGTATTCTTCCGCAGGCTGATTCGGTTTATCACGCATGGGGAAGGGCTTCCTGAATCATGGGAAGTGACTCTTCGCTGGCGTAACAGTCCAAAGTCGGAATGGAGAGAAGGGGAGTTTCAAGAGGCGGTGAACGATTCGAGGGAGGGATTTAACAAGGTTGTTTTAGGGCGATTGCGAAGGGACGCAAAACAATGAAGGATAGGCCACTAGACACATTGGAGTCAATGGCATTCGCCGAATGGTTGATAAGCATGAACCTAGATGAAGAGGCGAGCGACACGATAGAATCATATCGTTTGGCTTGGGTTGCCGCTATAGAATTTGAGAAAACAAGGACAGATATACTTTGAGCTATTGGTACATCGCGCACGACGACGAATTGATGATTGATTTGGACGATTATATGCGACCGTCCAAGTCCGGTTGTCCGTGGGGAGAAGCGTTTTTCCGTAGGCGACTAAGGGACGCGATAAGAGATGAGAAGCTACACGTTATCTACGTCAACCTAATACAGTCTGCTACGAAAGGACACTTCCACGCAATCGTCACCTTGAGAGCTAATCTACCGATCATGCAGCGCTTGATATGGCAATTGCACCTTGGGAGCGATTTGTACCGGGGAAGGGCGGACCTTATGAGAGCGGCTAGGAATATCTACGCTCCTAGCTTGTTAATTGTTCCGTCGCCGATACCGTCGTTCCGAACGTGGGACTTCAAGTGTGGATGCACGGAGAAACACGTAACGGAAAAAATCTTCGACCAGCCGGAAGGAGAACGTTGCAAGGTATGGAATAAACTTCGCGGAATGTCACCATGGGAATTATTCGGAAGGTCTCCGCGAAAAATCGAGAAATCCGTGAGCCTTCCTGTCGGAATCGTGCCACTTGAATTGATAATGAAAGAGGAAGAAGAATGACGGACTCTCTGGAAAGGAAATTTTCGTTTGAGAGATGCGGGGGACGCAACTCCTATGCGATGACAATTTATGAAGCAATCTCCGGGAAGGTAGTCATTGACCCTGTATCAGAAGAAGCGCTTGTCCGAGCGAACGCTTTCAGAAAGGCTGGGCACGCGATGAGTATTTCGGAGACCACTGAGCTTGTGAAAGGAAGGCAGGTCGCAGTTTTGATAGTGGAGCACTATCTAACGTGCGCCGCCTGTCTCGAAATGAGGGCAATAGCATCGAAATAAAGACTTGACGTATTGTCACTTGTATGAGACTATGAATTAGCGCTTAGGAGGCGCTCACCATGAAAGTTATTTCAATCAACTTCGTGAAAGAAGCGGACATCCCGCAGAGAAGTCGCGACACAGAGGCATCGAGATTCGCGGAGGAGCTTGGGAAGAAAATCAAGACGCTCCCTGCGGGGCAAGGCCTTTCGCTCAAGGTTTCCGGCGCACAGAAGTGGCACCGATATGCGCTACAGAAACGATTGCAGAAGGCGGGCCATAAGGTCCTTGTCTCCCTTGACGAGAAAGAAGGAGTCATCTTCGTTCGCAAGGTCAACGATAAGGACAAGTAGTCAAGAGTCCTACCGCTTCGGTACTTTCGTACTATTGGAAGTACCGAAGCGAGTTAGTACACTTCCAGCATGAGAACACTAACAGTCATTATCGCGGCGGTTCGAGGGATTGACTTCCCCGTGTTACGGCAGTCCATAAGACGTACCGTAACTCTTCTTGGATGGGTTGGTGTAACGGCGTGGCTTGTGCAACCTTGGGAATGGTATCTTACAGTCGCCTCAATCATGTTTCTAGTGGCACTAGTATTCATCGTATACATGCTGTCGCTTGGGTTGAAGCGCCGAGCGTGGAGAGAGACCGTATGAAGAAGCCAATTAAATGCACTTGCCGCCCCGGTTCTCCATATGTATCCAAAACATGCAAAGCGAAGGTCCACAAGCCATGACAACAACCGCTTATCAAGAACTAGTAGCGTTTCACGTTCGATTCATTGTCACCCGGTATCTCTTCGGATCGCACGGACCGCATACTGCTTTCGGATTGCTCCGAGAGTTGACTCGCTAACCATGAAAGTCACCTCCATTGACGTGGTTCCAGAAGATCAAATACCCGTACGTTCCGAAGGTCTGCCACATATTCGGACAAAGCGTCTCTGTTCGCGAACTAGAGCGACTAAAGCCGATGCTGGCAGACCTTCCGAGCGCACAACGGAAGCGGCATCCAGACCGTTTGACAATCAGTTCTATCGCAACATCACAGGAGAGACCGAGCGCGTTCCGATAAAGTATGATCCTACGGTAGGTGAGGAATGGCAGAAAAGGCTCAAGTAGACCATTCATATTCGACAGAAGCGCGAGAGCTATATACCACGGAAGAACGCTTCATGCGAGAGGCGTATGCGCAGTGTGACAAGAAATACCGAGACATCGTGGATTATCAGACCTTCCGAAAAACTCCGGGGGCTATCGCTTTCTTAAACGCATTCCGTAAACTCTCGATACAGCACAGGACGTACTCGCTATGAAGAAGCGTTCCCACAAGAAAAAGCCGGATGATCCTAACGCTCCCAAGATGAGTTTTAGGAAGATAGCTCGCGAGATGGGAATTAGCATGGAGGGAGCACGCTACCTATACAATAACGGTATGCGTAAGTTACGCTCAAATCCAGAGGCGCGAAGGCTGTTCGAGGCTATACGATGACATTGCGTGTGGGATGGAGTTATTGGATTGCCGTGTTGTGGCACCCGGCAGGGTTTATAATCGTAGAAAGGTGGTCACTGAATTGAAACAAATAACAGGCAAAACTCCGCGGGCAGATCGCTTGGAATTTAGGCGAGTGCAAGCGCGTGCCTTTTTCAAATATACCGGGCATCCGGGATCAGAGGACGACATAGAGAGTCTAGCACTAGCTCTCGATACGGCGTGGCTAGACGGGTGGACGGCGCGGGAACAACATGTAGTAGATGAGGACCTCGTAAGGGTCGTAAGGGCAGTTGACGAAAAATGGATTGCATACATTATCGCGTGCACTCCAGATGGAACGGACTTTTCGCAATGTACTGAGCCGGGAGGGTATCTATTAACACTCGCGGCAGCAGTGGAAAAAGATGTACTGTCGCATCAAAATAGGTACAAAAATCGCAAAGAGGACAGCGCCGAAAACAAAACATAAGACGCTACGAATAGCGCGAGGGGTTAAAGAGTGAACAGTGAGAAGCAATCGCTATGGATTCAGGTTAGATTTAATTTAGCCTTTATCGCTCTGTTTATTTCCCTCATATTCGGAGGGATCAGCGTGGGTTTCCTAGCGATACGATACTGCGAATGGTTGGTGAGAACATTTCCGAAACCTTAGCGATGATAAACGAACGTTTCGCGATTTACGTTACGCGCAAGGA
>Ga0335073_10009024_pt1 | contig 13987 bp, 8 predicted proteins | sample Lox_Sample_22_FD_207093 | JGI IMG/M metagenome (GOLD analysis project Ga0335073, IMG submission 207093) | Soil microbial communities from Loxahatchee National Wildlife Refuge, Florida, United States - Lox_Sample_2.2 | ecosystem: Environmental > Terrestrial > Soil > Wetlands | place: USA: Florida... | reverse complement strand
GTGTGCGCAATACAGGCCGCACCTCAGAGATGTCGTATTCCAGCAGCGGCGTCGCATCGCCCCGTATGCGAATGGCCGACTGCGCAGCGGGGAGCGACCGCATGACCTGCTGAGCGACGCGGTTCGCATCCTCGGCAGCCTGAGAGACCGTCACGCCGTCCTTCAAGCGCGCAACGATGTGATATCCCCAATATCCCGCGTGCGCGTCGGAAAGTTCGTCCGCTGTGAGACTCATCGGCACCCACAGCTGAGTCTGATCCAGTCGGCCTGTCTCCAACGGGAACATAAAGCTGCGTGGCATCACGCCAACGACGGTGTAGGGCTTGCGATCGAGATTGATTGTGCGGCCGAGGACTCCTGGGTCGCGCTGATACCGTTCCACCCACAAGCCGTAGCTGATCACCGCCATGGGCTGGTGGCTGTCTTCCTCTTGTTCCGTGAACGCTCGCCCGATAACGGGATTCACGCCGAGAGTCGGGAACACCCCTGCAGTCATACGAGTTGCGTCTACCTCAATCGGAGTCGCGCCACCGGAGAGTTCGTAATTTTCCCCAATATAGCCGCCCATCGAAGAGAAGGCGCTCGCGGCATGGGAGTAGATTCCAATTTCGCGAGCAGTAACGGGAGTATGCGCGCCACCGCCTAGGTGGTCTCCCAAAATCACGAGTTGCTCAGGATTGGTGAACGGTAGTGGCCGTAGCAGGATGCCCTCAATCAGCGAGAACATGGCAGTCGTTCCGCCGATCCCGACAGCTAGCGTAAGGACGATGGTCGCGGTGAAACCGGGGGACTTCCTGAGCTGGCGGATTGCGAAGCGCATACTTCGACTGCCTTTCTTCGTGCGCTCATTCTCCTACAAAGAGAAATGTGGTTAGTCTATTTCCCGCACCTCTCCGAAGGCGCGGAACCCGGCTGCGGCTCCCGAGTTACCCTCGGCCTCGCGATTCTTCTGCCAGTCCGCCTCCGTTAACACCGTAATAGGAGTCGCCTTCTTTTTCTTCAAGGCGGAATTGATCGCCGGCAATTCTTTCTGAGTTGTCTTTTGGAAGTCGCCGATTACGTCTTCGAGTTCATGCAACAGGGAATCCTCTCTTGCAGCCTGATAATCCGCCGGACGCCCTTCATAGCCGTTCACGGAGCCGTAAAGCTGTCCGAGAAGTTCGCGGATGCGCTCTTCGCCGGTGATCATTCCTCCTTCTTTGGTTGCGACAATTTTCGAGCGCAAGTCGTCGCACTTGGATGCCAGGCTCTGAAGCTGCTTCTTCAGTGGATCCTTCTCTGCGAGTTTCGCGGCCCTTGCGTTAGCGGCATCGCGCACGGCTTCGATCGCGTCGACTGTGTAGGTCATGTGTTCGATCGTGTGATAAATCTTCATGGCGAGTTCGTACTGTGCCTTGCGGTCGTCGAGGGAAAATTTCGCTCGCGGATCAAGCGAGACATTGATTTGCTCGGTATAAACGTTGTCGCCCTTGGTCATCTTCACGGTATAAATACCGGGCAGGACGCGCGGGCCTTGGGCGGCTTCGAACAACGCTGTTGCCGCGGGGGGAACAGCGGGCGCCTTGACGCGCATCGACCAATTCGCACGATTGAGCCCCCGGTGCTTGCTGCCGGGGACGCTGTCCACCAACTTTGCGTTTGAATCGAAGATCTCGATTTTCAGGTCGCCGAAAATATGACGGCTTCGCTGGTAATAGGTAATCTGCGCCTCCGACGGGCGATTCCGGCCGGTGAAGCTCTCATCTCCCTCCGGCCATCCGCCCCACGTGTCCATGTACTGAATGGCTCGCCCAGGAATTAGCGCCGCCTCTTTCGACATCAAGTCGGGAGTCAGAGCGCGCAGCGCCGAAATGTCGTCGATAATCCAGATCCCGCGTCCATGCGTCGCCAGAACCAGGTCGCTCTCACGCGCCTGCACCGCAATGTCGCGCACAGCAACCGCTGGGAAATTGCTGCCTTTGTACTGTGCCCAGTGGTCGCCGCCATCAATCGAAATCCATAAGCCGAATTCCGTTCCCAAAAACAAGAGCTTTGGATTGACTGTGTCTTCCTTGATTACGTGCGCGTATCCGTGAACTCCACTCTGGTCGAGAGGCAGAGCGGTCCATGTCTTACCGTAGTCTGCCGTCTTGTACGCGTATGACTTCATGTCGCCGAATGTATGGCGATCGAGCGTGACGTAAGCCGTTCCTTCGTCGAACCGGCTGGCCTCCACCGTCGAAACCCAGAATCCTTTTTCAATTCCGGTGACATTTCCGGCGACGTTGGTCCAAGTCTTGGCCCCATCGCGCGTCACTTGTACGTTGCCGTCGTCCGTGCCGACCCAGATCACCTGCCCGTTCTTCGGGGATTCGGAAATCGAATAAATAGTCGTGAACATTTCGGCTGAAGAGTTGTCGACTGTGACGCCGCCGGATTCTTCCTGCTTCTGCTTTTCCGGATCGTTCGTGGTGAGGTCAGGCGAGATGCGATCCCACGATTGCCCATGATCGCGGGAGCGGAACAGATACTGGGCTCCGATATAGATGGTGCCCTTTTCATTCGGGCTCATATGAATCGGAGTGTTCCAGTTGAAACGCAATTTTTTCTCGCCATAATTCGGCAGCGGCTTAATCCCGCGAACCTCGTGCGTATAGCGATTCACCCGCCCGATTTCGCCGCCCTGGGCCTCTGCGTAGATGTAGGCCGGATCCGAGGGATCTTCGAACATCCAGAAGCCGTCGCCACCGAACATATTTTCCCAGCGCGAATTTGAAACGCCCCCGGGATAAGAGGAATCTCCCACCCAGGAACTGTTGTCCTGCAAGCCGCCGTAGACGTGATATGGATCGGAATTGTCGGTACTGACGTGGTAGAACTGCGAGATCGGCAGGTTCATCTGATGTTTCCAGCGAGTGCCTCCGTCTTCGCTGCGCCACAATCCGCCATCGTCGCCGGTGATCACGATGTTGGGATTCTTCGGATCGATCCAGACGTCGTGAAAATCCCCGTGAGCGCCGCCGGAAACGACATTGAACGTTTTGCCGCCGTCTGTGCTGTACAGCAGGATGAGATCTGGCTTGAAGAGCTTGTTTTCGTTCGTCGGATCGACAATCAGATTGCCGAAATAGAACGGACGCCACACCATGTAGTTGCTGGCGTCGAGCTTCGTCCAGTTCGCTCCGGCATCATCGGAGCGATAAAGCCCGCGCCCCTTTTCTGCCTCGATGTTTGCGTAGACGACATTGGGCTTTGAGGCGGCCACGGCGATCGCAAGTCTTCCCCACGGCTTTGGTGGGAGGCCTTTGGCATTGCTGTCCTGGATCTCGGTCCAGTGATCGCCTCCGTCGGTCGATTTGAATAATCCGCTGCCGGGGCCACCTGAGCGGAACGTCCACCCCTGCCGGCGAAAGTCCCACATCGAGGCGTACATGGTTTTCGGTTCTTTCGAGCTCATAGCCAGCAATGCGCAGCCTGTCGATCCATTGGCTCCCGCCAGCACCTTCGTCCAAGTCTTTCCGCCATCGCTCGTCTTGTAGACGCCGCGGTCCTGGTTGTCGTCCCACAGATGTCCCATCGCGCATGCCAGCACGTGATTGCTGTCCGTTGGATCGACCAGAATTTTCGCGATGTGCTCGCTATCTTTGAGGCCGACGTTTGTCCAGTTCTCGCCGCCGTCAGTAGACTTGTAGATGCCGTCGCCGACCGACACGCTATTGCGTACCCATGCCTCTCCCGTTCCGACCCAGACATTTTTCGGATTCGACGGATCGATCGTGACTGCGCCAATCGATTGCACGCTCTCGCGATCGAAGACGGGCCGGTACGTCGTGCCGCCGTTGACCGACTTCCACACTCCGCCGCTGGCGGAGCCGACGAAAACCGTGATGCGGCCGTCCTGCTCGACGGCGTCCACGGCGGCAACGCGGCCACTCATGGTGGCTGACCCGATATTGCGCGCGGGCAATCCTGAGACCGCGGCTGCATCAAACTTGTAGTTGGCCTGAGCCAAAGCCGCTGCCGAGCAGACCAGAACGACTACTGATGCGCGCAATTTGCTGAACATCGAATGATTTCTTTGACGAGCACTCATGGAAGGAATCCTCTGGATTCAATGTCTTAAGAACCGCGAAGCCACGTTTCTCTACTTCTTCTGGGCATCCGTTTTTTGCTTGAGCGATACGGGAACCGCAAAGTCCGCCGGTTCGATGGGCACATTCACTTCGATCTTTTCGACTGTGGTTGTTTGGGCGTCAGGATTCGACTTTGATCCCTGGGAGAAGGAATACGGATACATCACTCCTGCCACAGGTTTGTACGACCCCATCTCGACTACGCTCTCCCGCAGCGACCCGCGGATGAATTCCTGAATTTCCTTGCGGATCTCCAGGTACGTATCCGGATCGAGGAAGTAATAAATGATGTCGCCATTCTTGAGTGTGACCTTCAGCCGGAGAGCGTCATCGCCATCGACGACGTCATGGCCCATGTACTCGACTGTGTTTCCCTTTTCTTTGTAATCGACGAGCGGGCCGTCGAAATCCGCGTCAAGCAGTAAATCGCGCAAGTCGTCCTCGCCCATCAGTTCGGGATCTTTGTGTCCTTCAAACGGCTGGATCTGCCAGCCCGTCGTGCCGTCGTAGGCAGTGACGGCGGTCATGCCCTGCAGCGAGAAAGTCTCGCGGACAAGGTTCGGCCGCTGATTCTCTTGGAGGGTCGCCGCGGTAAATCCGCCACCACCGCTCAGTTTGCCGGTGATCCGGATGGACTTGATGGCATGGATCTTGTCCAGACCGCCTTTGGCTTGAATGTTCTTGTTCACAAGTTCGTCGGCGGTTTGCGCAAATGCCAGGGAACTGAGAACTGCGATGGTCGCCAGCACAATCACAGCGTGACGCATGGGTGCGGACTCCTGTTGGATGGAACTGGAAAGACTTGAAAAGGACGCCCTACTCTAACGGGAACCGGGGGCCGTTGCCAAGGCTTCCGATCTACGAAGATTTTCGTTGACACTACGAACACCTTCGTAGTATTGTCCCTGCCATGACACGTTCTCCGCAGAAACCGACGGCCTCCGAACTTGAGATTCTCCGCGTCTTATGGTCCCGCGGCCCATCTACCGTGCGCGAGGTGCATGAAGCCCTAAGCCAGAAAAAGGATCTCGGATATACGACAGTCCTGAAGCTGTTGCAGATTATGACCGCAAAGGGGTCCGTCCGGCGAAACGAAACACAGCGCGCGCACGTCTATGAAGCTGGGCTTCCGGCCGAGCAGACCAAGCGCCAACTCGCCGGAGACATGCTGCAGCGCGTTTTTGAGGGCTCGGCCAGCCAATTGATGATGCATGCGCTTGCCGGCCGCAAGGCTTCGCGCGAAGAAATTGAGGAGCTCCGGCGTCTGCTCGACGAATGCGAAAGGAACCGCCGATGACTACCGATTTGATCAAATTGCTATCGCCGGCAACGATGCAATCGCTGGCATGGGCCCTATTGCATTTTCTGTGGCAAGGGACCGCACTGGCGGCAATCGCGGCGGCTCTGATGGCGCTCACCGGCCGGGCGCGGGTTCGCTACGTCGTCGGAGTCGTGGCGCTTGTCGCCATGCTGATTACGCCGCTCGCGACTTTCGTGCTGTCAGCCGAACGTTCGTCGTCGGCTCGAGAGTCATCGACAATTGTTCCGTCTGTTGCGATCTCAACAGTAGGACAACGACAGTTATTCCCCGGTTATGCAGCGATCCCGCAGAGGCCGGCATTCAATTCACTTCCCTGGCTCGTCGAAGCGTGGTTGATCGGCGTAGTGTTCTTCAGTCTGCGTTCTGCCGGAGGATTCCTGCTCTTGGAGCGTGAGCGTCGTAAACAGTCAATCGTAGTTGCTAATCGCGTTCTCGAAATCTGCTTTGAACTGCAGGAGCAACTCGGCATTACTCGCGCCATTCAGTACTGCCAATGCGCATGGCTGCAGACCCCGGCGGTCATTGGATGGTTTCGTCCGATCGTATTTCTGCCGGCGAGCGCGCTGACGGGGCTCTCGCCCGCGCAATTGAGGATGATTGTGGCGCACGAACTCGCGCATATTCGCCGCCTCGATCCGTTCGTGAATGTTTTTCAGGTCTTTGCGGAAACCGTCCTTTTCTACCATCCGGCAGTTTGGTGGCTGAACAAACGAATTCGCGCAGAGCGCGAGCACTGCTGCGACGAGATCGCCGTCGAGGCCTGTGGCAATGCGGTCGAATATGCACGCGCTCTTACTTTGATGGAAGAGTGGCGGAGCTCGCCTGTATTTGCGACAGCCGCGAACGGGGGCCCGTTGCGCGAGCGCATCGTGCGCGTGCTCGGCTTGAAGACACTAGGTTCGGGGATTCGCGCGATCGGCATCACCGGAAGCGTCCTCTGCCTGACAGCGGCATTGCTGGCGGGGAACGCACTTCTCGGAATCGCGCATCCTAAGGCCGCCTTCGCTGCGCTTGCCGCGCAGGCCAGTCTCAAGCCCCCGGCGCAACAGCCTGCGGCCTCGCCGACACCCAAACCATCCGCTGCTCATCCGCAGCGAGAGGAAGAATCTGCTAGTTCCTATGTTGAAGGTCTGAAATCGGCCGGGTTGGACAATCTCACCGTCGACCAGCTCATTGCGCTCAAGACGCAAGACGTAACTCCGGAATTTGTGCGGAGCCTACGGGATCAGGGTTTCAAGCTCGAGGTCGACAAGATCATCGCGATGAAGGTGCAGGAGGTCACATCGCAATACACGCACGACTGGCTCTCCGCGGGCCTGCATCCGGACGAGGATCAGCTGATCGCGCTTAAAGTTCAGGGTGCGGATGCGGAATACTATCGCGGGCTGAAGGAAGCTGGCCTCGACCCAGACATCAACAGCCTGATCGCCATGAAGGTGCAGGACGTGACGCCGGAATATGTGCGCAAGTTGCGGGCCGCGGGATTTTCCGTGAACGCAGAGCAAGTCATCGCGATGAAGGTGCAGGACGTGACGCCCGAGTACGTGAAAGCTCTCCACGACCTCGGGATCCAACCGAACGCGAACGATCTCATTGCGATGAAAGTTCAGGATGTCACTCCGGACTGGGTGCGTGGCATTCAGGCGCTCGGGCTCAAGCCTTTGACAAGTGAACTGATTGCGATGAAGGTGCAAGATGTGACGCCGGACTACATCAGAGCTCTGCAGTCGGCGGGATTCAAACTGGAAGTGAATGAGATCATCGCCGCAAAAGTGCAGGATGTAACGCCCGAATTCATCGCACGGGCCAAGCAACATGGCTTTAAAGATCTGACGCTGCAGAAACTCATTCAACTGCGTCAACTGGGAATCCTCGACTCCAAAGCCGATCTTTAGCGCCGGCCGAGTTCAAGACACATGGCGCAGGTGTAGTGTGCCCGAAATTTCCGAAGGAGATGATCCATGAGAATCCGTCGAGTTCTCGCTTATCTGGCATTTGCGTCGTGCGTTCTGGTAGTTGCTGTGAGATACCGAATCGTAGATGCCCGGGCCGACTCCAGGAACGAAGTCCGAAGCGGCGATTGGACGATCAGCAAGTCCGAGAGTTCCGGCAGGGTTCAGTTCTCATTGATCGAGCACCATCACGGCGGAATGTCGAGCCACGAGTCCGATTGGCCGATACGTTCCTTCCAGGGCGTCGACTTCTCCAAGTCCGGACGGCAGGACGTTCACTTCACGATTACGCGGGATGCGGGCAAGATCGACTGCGAAGGATTTCTGAATGACGGCGAGGGAGCTGGAGTCTTTCATTTCCAGCCGGATGCGAATTATCCGGGCGAGATGAGTTCGCTGGGGTTCCCGATCGATGAAGAAAAGCAGTTCGCCATGGCTGTCCAAGACGTCAGCCTCGATTTCGCGAAGCAGATGAAGGGGGAGCATCTCGAAAATCTGGATGCCGACAAACTCATCGCGTTCCGCATCTTCGGGGTCGATTCTGCATTCATTGACGCTTTGCGCGCAGAGGGGCTGAAGGTCTCCGACAGCGACAAGCTCGTGGCATTCCGCATTCATGGCGTATCGCCGCAGATGATTCGCAGCCTGCATCTGATGGGATATTCCCCGAATGAAGACACGCTGATTGCGATGCGGATCCATGGCGCAACACCCGAATGGATCGAGCAGCTCAAGCAATGCGGCTATGATCACGTTGACCTGGAGAAGCTCATCGCCTTCCGGATCCACGGAGTCTCGCCGGAATTTATACAGAAGTTACAGTCGCTCGGGTACAAGCATCCTGATCCCGATGAGCTCATTGCGATGCGCATCCACAACGTTACGCCGGAATACATCACCGACATGAAATCGCGCGGCATGCAAAATCTCAGCATCGACCAACTAGTGAGCATGAGAATTCACGGCATCGACTAATCGCCGCGGCGCTTCGCAGAGACTATTAGGCGTTTCGTTATTCGACTCGCAGTTTGTTTCCGCAAGTTTTTGCATATCAAGTGTCTCGCTTTGTCTCTCTTTACAAATCTTTGCACTGAAATAGGGGAATCGCTGTATTTGCGGATGAGAGTCACTGAATTAGAGTTGCCGCCTCTCCCTTTGACCGATTTTGGTCGGACTATTTCCGCCGCGATGTGGAGGATTTCTATGTCTCGTGTTCGTCCCGTGGTATCTCTGCTTGAGAACATCAATCAACACCTGGGTGTTTACTCCGCCGCTGCACTGACAGCGGGCGTGGGCATGCTCGCGCTCGCCCAGCCCGCGGAGGGCGAAGTCGTCATCACCAAGACCAACATCTCGGTCGGATTTTTCTCTCCGGCATCCATCGATCTCAACAAAGACGGCACGACCGATTTCTTCATTTCGTTCGGCGGCGGCGGTTACGACCACTCGGGATATCGAACGCTCGCGATTACGCCTCTCGCCGGGGGCAAAGTGGTTGCCGGAAACCGGGGCTATCACGGACCGTACGCTTCCGCGCTGATGAAAGGCGCCAACATCGGGCCCTCCGCGCATTTCTCGAGTTCTGTGGCTCGCGGTGAAGTCGTAGTCGAACGATCCGTCACGTCGCAGTCAGCCTCAATTCACCGCACCTATTACGGACAGTGGCAGAACGTCAGCGATCGTTATCTCGGAGTTAAGTTCCTCATCAACGGCGCGACTCACTACGGATGGATTCGCCTCACGGTAGACATGACCGGGAAGACTCCCGCCACGATCACTGCCTACGCTTACGAAACCGTGGCTAACCAGAAGGTCGGTGCCGGGAGCACTAACTCGTCTACCGCATCCGCCGAGGGCTCTGCTGCTGCCATCGCAGCGCCCGCCGGACCTTCGCTGGGAATGTTGGCATTAGGCTCGAATGGCCTGGATTTCTGGCGCAAGGAGATCAATTCCGTGCCCGTTCCGACTGAAATGCTCAACGAGTAAGCGCAACCACCGGGGCCGCAACCCGTTCAGATTCGTGAGGAGAATAATCGATGCGATCTCAAAGATTTGTTTTAGCAGTCACAGCAGGTCTCGTGGCGATCGTTTGTTCGCCGATAATGACCACGCGCGCCGCAGCGCAGACCGAAACGGTCCTGCACTCATTTACCGGCACAGATGGAGTTTCGCCTCTGCTGAATCTCGTTTTCGACTCGGCCGGCAATCTTTACGGCACAGCCGGCGAGGGCGGAGCGTCGAATAATGGAACAGTGTTCGAATTGTCGCCTTCAGGGAACGGAAACTGGACCGAGAAGACCCTGCTTTCTTTTAATGGCGGCTCCGGCGGTTCCACACCAGTCGGGGGCCTCGTTATCGACGATGCAGGCAATCTCTATGGCACAACGAAGCTCGGTGGCGCTAACGGGGTTGGTATCGTTTTTGAACTGTCACCGTCGAACTCGGGCAGTTGGACAGAGAGTGTCCTGCACAACTTTGGGGCCGGGAAAGACGGCAAATTTCCTACCAACAAGCTGACCTTGGACTCTCATGGGAATCTATTCGGCACCAGTGAAGGCGGCGGTGCTTACGGGAACGGCACTGAAAACAATGGTGGCACCGCATTCAAGGTATCTCAAAAATCGGGCGGAGGCTGGAGCGAAACCGTGATTCATAGCTTCGGCCACGGGACTGACGGGGCCGTGCCTCGCGCCAACGTTGTCATGGATTCTGCGGGCAACGTCTATGGCACCACCGTCGATGGTGGCTCGTATGGCGGCGGCACAGTCTTCGAAGTCATGCCGCAGTCAGCCGGCGGCTGGAAGGAAAAAGTCCTCTACAGCTTCAACACCACGTACAACGGAAACAATACCGATGGCACTTACCCATGGGCCGGAGTCATTTTCGATTCGAATGGAAACCTCTACGGCACGACCAGCTTCGGCGGCGCCGATACCGGCGGCACCGTCTACGAATTGTCGCCCCAGTCGAGCGGAAGTTGGTCTGAGACGATCCTCTACGATTTCGATTGGCTGCAGTACGACACCTATCCCTACGCCGGGTTAGTCTTCGATACGGCCGGGAATCTCTACGGTGTCGATCTGGGGAAGATCGATTTCCCTGGCACATACGGCACCGTTTTCAAGTTGATACCGCAAAGTGGCACCACTTGGGTCGAGAAGCAGCTCTATACTTTCGATGGCACCCACGGGGCAGGTGCAGCCGTCGGGTCGTTGATTATAGACTCCTCCGGTAACCTGTACGGCGCCACACAAAACGGCGGATCGAATAAGGACGGCGTCGTCTTTAGGATCACTCCCTAATCATTTTCGAAATCATGGGTCAACCTCTCGCAAAGAAAGTTCTTCTCGTGGGTTGGGATGCAGCGGATTGGAAAGTGGCCAATCCGCTGCTCGATTCTGGCCTGATGCCCACTCTCGACGGCATGATCACTCAGGGAGTGATGGGCAATATTGCGACCCTCCAGCCGATCCTTTCGCCGATGTTGTGGAACTCCATTGCGACGGGGAAGCGTCCGCACAAGCACGGGATCCATGGATTTATGGAGCCGGATCCGCATTCCGGCGGTGTTCGCCCTGTCTCGTCGACGTCGCGGAAAGTCAAAGCTCTCTGGAACATTCTCACGCAGTGTGGATACAAAACTCACGTCCTCGGTTGGTTCGCAGGGCATCCTGCCGAGCCGATCAACGGAGTGTCGGTTTCTGACCTTTATCCGGCGGCCAATGCTCCACTCGGCAAGCCCTGGAACCTGCCGTCCGGTGCGGTTCATCCTGAGAATTTGAGTGAAACGTTGACGCGTCTGCGCATCCACCCGGGCGAGATCACGCAAGAAGCAATTCTCCCCTGGATTCCGCGAGCTGCCGAAGTGGATCAGGAAAAAGATCACGGGCTGAACACGTTCGCCAAAATCCTCTCCGAGAATTGTTCGATTCACAACGCGGCCACGTGGATCCTCAGAAATGAGCCGTGGGACTTTCTTGCCGTCTATTACAACGGCATCGATCACTTCTGCCATGCATTCATGAATTATCGTCCGCCGCGAATGGAAGGCATTCCGGAAGACCGCTTCGAAATCTACAAAGACGTCGTGGATGGCGCCTATCGTTTCCACGACATGATGCTTGAGACGCTGCTGAATCTCGCCGGCCCCGAGGCAACAGTAATTCTTGTTTCAGATCACGGGTTTCACTCCGATCATCTGCGTCCTCGAAACATTCCTGCCGAACCGGCCGGACCTGCCGTGCAGCATCGCCCCTTTGGAATCTTCTGTATGAAAGGACCACATATCAAGAAAGACGAGCGCATCTATGGAGCGACGCTCCTCGATGTGGCTCCGACCGTGCTCACGCTGTTCGGACAGCCGGTCGGCGAAGATATGGATGGACGGGTACTTGTGCAGGCCTTCGAAGAGCCGCCGCTGATCGCGCGGATCTCAAGCTGGGAAAGTGTTTCCGGCGAATGCGGCATGCATCCCGTTGACTTGCGGATGGATCCAGCCGCGGCACAGGCTGTGCTCGACCAGTTCGTCGCGCTCGGTTATATCCAGCCTCAGACGGACGATCAGGAAAAATCTGTTGCCAACGCCGTCCGCGAATGCAAATACAACCTGGCGCGCGACTATCTGGACTGCCGGCAGTTCGCGAGTGCTCGCCCTCTGCTCGAGGAGTTGGCGCGCGACAATCCGACCGAAGCGCGATTTAAGCTTTATCTTGCACAGTGTTATCTGTCGATGGGAAGAATGGCTGACGCGCGGAAGGCTGTCGACCAGGTTCTCAGCACTGAAGCGCAAACGGGAAAAGAAGATAAAGATGATAAAGAGGCGGCCAATTCCGCTTCAGAGGCTTCTAAAGCTTCTCCGTCCCGTCCGTGGGCTGACTGGCTGATCGGGACGATTGACCTGGCCGATAGCAAGCCCGAAGAGGGGCTGGTTTCGCTTCTCCGCGCCGAGCGGGCCGAACCGCTTCTGCCCACGCTGCATCTTCGCTTAGGCGATACCTATTTGCGCTGCAAGCGGCCCGATGACGCCTTCCGGGCCTTCCAGCGCGCGCTCGAGATCGACGGCGACAGCCCGGACGCCCACGTCGGCCTCTCGGAAGTGTATCTGCGAAAGCGCCGTTTTGAAGACGCCGCCGCCGAAGCGCTCATTGCCGTCGGCCTGCAGCACTTCGCACCTCTCGGACACTTTAATCTTGGCGTCGCGTTAGCGCGCCTCGGTCAGCATGATCGCGCCAAACTGGCCTTCGAAACTTCTCTTACCATCTTGCCCGGATTTGCGGCCGCCCATCGCTGGCTCGCCGTTCTTTACAGTCAGCCTGGAGGAGACCCCGTCAGAGCCGCCCGCCACCGCTACCTCTTCGATCAGTTGCGCAATCAGGCAAAAGAAGAGCGTCTCAATTTAGCCGGCAAGATGGCCTCCGCTTCAATTGACGCGGATTGATCGGGAATGGCTCCGGCCTTACTTTCCGACGACAGCTGGAATCCATAGACCCCGAGGGAACTCTGACTCAACCGGTACAGCGGCACCTTTCGCCCCGCGACCAAAAAGAGCGCGCCCGGAATTTCAAAGCCGGGCGCGCTCCTTGGTGGAAGGATTTACTTCGCAGTGAGAAAGATTGGTTTGTAGCCGATGTTGACTGTCTTTCCACTCAAGCTGGTCTTCGTGCCAGTCAGATCGGTCTGCTTCGTATAGCTCGTTGGATACGTGTACTTCGAGGTGGTGCACTTTCCATTGCTGCAGGACTGTGCCGTATCCCACACGATCAAGCCATTATCAACGGAGCATGTGTAAACAGTCCCGCTCGCCGTACATGGACTGATCGTATGTCCGATGAGCCACCCGGCAACGATGTCCCATGCGGTTCCCGACTCATTTCCCTGCAGCCCGTAGGGTGAACCCTGGTCCCATGTATACACGTATTGACGCTGCAACCCGACACCTGCCCGCAGGGTGAGGGACCGTGCCACGTATCCTGCCAGTTCGTCGGGATCCGTCAGTTGTCCCTTCTTGATGCCGTGCTCATCATCCCAGATGGGCAGCTTGGTCAAATTGCGCTTTTGCGTTTCCGCCGTCACATCGTCGTACATCGTAAGAAACGCTTCCGGATCCTTATTCGTCGTGTTCGTACCGCGGAGATGGGCATTAACGATATCGAAGTTTGCCGCACCGCCCGCCGCAACGTAATCGTCGAACCACGTCTTCATCGTTGGACCATGCGCTGACGGGCTCAGGATTTTCGCGTTCTTGTCGATGGAACGAATGATCCCCGCCGCATCTGCTCCCATCCGGACAATCTGCGCCGTGGTGCCGCTCCAAAAGCAGGTACAGTCCGGCTCGTTCCACAATTCGTAATACGCAATCTGACCCTTGTAGCGCGTGACCAGGGCCGAGATGAAATCCGAGAAATAGCTATCGGCGCCCGTGCCGTCTGTCTTAACGTCGGTCGGTGCCGAGCAGCTATATGCTCCGGCCGGCCCACAGGGGCTGCCCTTGGGAATCGACCCTGCCCATTTCGGCGTGTCTCCGATCGTGTAGAGAACGTCCATGTTCTGCGCTTGCGCCTTGCTCATCCATTTGTCCAGTTCCGACCAGTCGTAAACGCCTT
>Ga0335073_10009023_pt1 | contig 13988 bp, 6 predicted proteins | sample Lox_Sample_22_FD_207093 | JGI IMG/M metagenome (GOLD analysis project Ga0335073, IMG submission 207093) | Soil microbial communities from Loxahatchee National Wildlife Refuge, Florida, United States - Lox_Sample_2.2 | ecosystem: Environmental > Terrestrial > Soil > Wetlands | place: USA: Florida... | reverse complement strand
CGGAGCCGAATCGTTTTTCTTGCGCCAATCGCTGATGGCCGCGCGAATCGCGTCTTCCGCCAGCACCGAACAATGAATCTTCACCGGTGGCAGCGCCAGCTCCTTCACGATATCGGTGTTCTTGATCGTGAGTGCTTCGTCGATGGTTTTGCCCTTGACCCACTCCGTTGCCAGCGACGACGACGCAATGGCCGAGCCGCAGCCGAAGGTCTTGAACTTCGCGTCCTCGATGACGTTGGTCTCGGGGTTGACCTTGATCTGCAGCTTCATCACATCGCCGCATTCGGGCGCGCCGACCAGGCCCGTGCCGACCTCGGAACTGCTCTTGTCAAGCGAGCCGACGTTGCGTGGGTTGGTGTAGTGATCAAGGACCTTATCGCTGTAAGACATGCTTGCTCCGTGCCGCCGGCTAAAGCCGGCTCAGTCATTTGCGGCGGCGCCAACGCTGGCCTGAAGGCCAGCTCTATCTAAAATAAACGTCTGCTCGGCGCACCTGAAGGTGCGCCCCTTCAACGAATCAATGCGTCGGTTCAGCGGCCCATTGCACCTTCTTCAGGTCTACGCCTTCCTTGGCCATCTCGTATAGCGGCGATAGCTCGCGCAGGCGCTGCACCGTCTCGACCACCCGCTCGGCAACATAATCCACTTCGGCTGCGGTGTTGAAGCGGCCAATGCCAAAGCGAATGGAGCTGTGCGCCAGATCGTCCCCCGCACCCAGCGCCTTCAAAACATACGACGGCTCCAGCGTTGCCGAAGTACACGCCGAGCCGCTCGATACCGCAACGTCGTTGATGCCCATCAGCAGCGACTCGCCTTCGACATATGCGAAACTCAAGTTCAGATTGCCGGGCAGCCGGTGCTCCATCGAGCCGTTGATGTAGACCTCGTCGAGCTTGCCCGTGATCGCGTCCATCAAGCGACTGCGCAGGCATGCCAAGTTCTGGGCTTCCTGCGCCATTTCTTCGCCGGCAAGCGCGCACGCCTTACCCAGGCCGACAATGCCGGGGACATTTAGCGTTCCGGAGCGCATTCCGCGCTCGTGTCCGCCGCCATCGATCTGCGCCACCAGTTGCACGCGCGGGCTCTTGCGCCGCACGTAGAGCGCACCTACACCCTTCGGGCCATAAAGCTTGTGCGCCGAGATCGAGGCGAGATCGACATTGTCCTGAATGACGTTGAACGGCACCTTGCCGATCGCCTGCACCGCGTCAGTGTGGAAGAGCACGCCACGCTCATGGCACAAGGCACCAATCTCGCGAATAGGCTGCAACACGCCAATTTCGTTGTTGGCTGCCATGATCGTCACCAGGATGGTCTGGTCATCGATGGCGCGCTTCAGGTCATCGAGATCGATGCGGCCGTCCTTTTGCACCGGCAGATAGGTGACGCGGAATCCGTGCTTCTCCAGGCGCTTGCAACTGTCGAGCACGGCCTTGTGCTCGGTGGCCTGGGTAATGATGTGGTGGCCCTTCTCGCGGTACATCTCGGCGACGCCCTTGATGGCCAGGTTGTCGCTTTCGGTGGCGCCGGAGGTGAAGATGATCTCTTTGGCGTTCGCGCCGATCAGTTTGGCGATGCCTTCGCGCGCCTGCTCCACAGCCTTCTCGGCGGCCCAGCCGAACTCGTGATTGCGACTGGCGGCATTGCCGTAGCTCTCGGTGAAGTAGGGCAGCATCTCGTCCAAAACGCGGGGATCGGTGCGCGTGGTGGCGTGATTGTCCATGTAGATGGGCAGCTTTACGCCGCCCTTAGCCCGGGGTGAGTTCGCGTCTGTGGTCATCATCGCCGCAATTTTCCTATATAAAGATTGTACTCTCGGCAGTGGAGAGGGAATCCCACGAGAGTGGGAAGAGGCAGTTGCCGATGAGCCACTGGCCCGGTCTTCAGGGCTGTGCGGGCTATGGGTGGAGCGCCGCTTCAGCGGTGCAGCATCGCGGACTGACGGAATCCGACTTTAGCCGCTGAGGTATGCCGTTACAGAATTGCCTCAGCGGCTGAAGCCGACATCTCAACTGGTGGATTAATGCACGCCTGAAGGCGTGCTCCACCCTGATCCTGAGAGCTTGGACGCAGGCCTAAAGACCCGCTCTACCACCGCTATCCCTGCGACGATGCGGTGATTGTCTCCAACCCATGTCCGTGCGGGCCGGTCTCGCGTTGGCGAAGCAGGAACGCCAGCAAGAACCCGATGACACCGAGGGTGGTCAGAATTTTCAGCATCGGCAGGTAACCGGCAGGATTGGCCGCGCTCGCTCCCGCCGCATCATTGGCCCGTCCCAAAATCCAGTTCATGCTGGCCATGCCCATGTTCTGGATCATGGTCATCAGCCCCAGGGCTGTACCGAGTGTGCGCTGTTCGACCAGGTAGGCGACAGAGGGCCAAATGATCGCGGGCACCAGCGTAAATGCGAATCCGAGCATCGCCATGGGGACATAGAGAGTGACGCTGGTGTAAGCCATCATCAGGAACACCGGAATCAGCAGCAGCGTGCCGAGGAGCATGATGGTGGCGCGGCGTCCCACTTTGTCGGAGTAGAGTCCGATGATTGGCGTGCCGATCATGGTGAAGATCGTCAGCACGCTCAGCATGAAGCCGCCGAGTTGCAGCGATGTACCCTTCGCATCGACGAAATACTTGACGGCAAACGTCTCGAAGGGAAAGATCGCGGAATAGAAGACGACACACAGGCCAACTACGTACCAGTACGAGAGATTGAAGTTCTTGATGTCGGAGAGGACAATCTTGTCTGATTCGCCTGCCTGGCCTAGCGTCGAGTTGCGCTCCGCACGGACCTCGAGAATCCAATACGCAATGGCGCCGAAGACGCACAGAGTGACAAACCCCACTCCGATCAGCCACGGCGTCTGCCAGGAGTTGTACGCGCCCTTAGCCCAGCTCGGCGAGTTCTGGGCCAGCCAGGTGCCACCGCGCGCCAGCATCAGATCAACGCCCAGCGCGAAGCTCAGTTCTTTGCCCTTGAACCACTTCGCGATCGCTGTGGTAACGGCAACGACCAGCGATTCGGCGCCCATGCCAAAGACGAAGCGGCCCGTCGCCATGAGGGGAAAAGCCGCGCCATACGCGGTGATGATCGATCCCACCAGACACACCACACTGAAGATCAGCAACGCCTTGCGGGTGCCGATGCGGTCAATCAGAATGCCGCCGATCAATACCGTCGCGATGGGAGCGATGGAATAAAAAGAATTGAGCAGGCCGATGTTCTGATCGCTGAAGTGCAGCTGTTGCTGCAACAGTTTGGCAAGCGGCTCCAGTGCATCGTAAAAGTAGTAACTCCCCAACATCGGCAGGCTGAGGATGATCAGCACTACCCAGCGATATGTTTTGGTGGGTTGGGAGCGGGTATCGAGCGCGGTTTCGGCTACGGACATTCAGGGGGCCTCAAATTTACGGCAAAGATAAAGGAGCAGCCAGTAACTAGCAACTAGCGATTGGCGCTTGGCACTTAGCATTTGGCCAAGACGTGGAACTCGGCTCTTCGTACACTGACAACCGACAACTGCTTTTCACGACCCCACATACCTGGCATACAGGCTTCTCGCAATCGCGGTATCGGTCGTGCCTTTGATGATCGCCCGACCGTCAGGGAAGAGCGTGAGCTCGTAGGGATCGCGCCAGAACTTCAGGATGAACTCGTTGCGCCGCACTGGGCCGTGCGGCGAAAGGCGCTGGGTGATTTCATCGAAATCGATGGGACGCTCGCGCTCGTGAATCTGTACGGAGTTGCGCCCGCACAGCGAGATATGTGGTCGGCCTTCGCCGGCGAGGTGGACGAGGTCGCGCTGCTGGCAGGCGCGGCAATCGGGGCGCGGCTTTTCGGCATTCACGGAAGCATAGTCGTTCGTCCAAACATCGTACGAGAGCAACGTGCGGCGCAGCTGATCGCGCGCGCCGACCGCCAGCTTCAGCGCTTCGGTTGCGGCGATCGAAGCAACGAAGTTGACCGCCGAGCTCAGAATGCCCGAGGTGTCGCAGGTCTCGACGATGCCGCGCGGCGAGTCGGGAAAAATGCAGGCCAGGCAAGCGGTTTCGCCCGGCAGCACGTTCATCGTCACCGCATAGCTCGCGACTCCGGCGGCATAGATCCACGGCAGACCTTTGCTGACCGCGAAATCGTTGATCAGGTATCGCGCCTCAAAATTGTCAGTTCCATCGAGTACGATTTCGACATCGCCGAGCAAGTCTTCGACATTGTCCGGGGTGAGGTCCGCGGCGTGGGGCTCAACAATGATCTCCGAATTGAAGGCCGCGATCTTCCGGGCCGCGGCGATGGCTTTCGGCAAGCACTCGGCGGCGTCGGCTTCGTCGAAGAGCACCTGCCGCTGCAGATTGCTGGGCTCGACGTAATCGCGATCGATGATGCGCAAATAGCCCACGCCGGCGCGCGCCAGCAGCGACGCGAGCGCCGAGCCTGTCGCCCCGCAGCCGACAATTGCGACGCGGGACCTGGCCAGTTTTTCCTGACCTGCGGCGCCGACGGGCCGAAAAAGAATCTGCCGCGAATACCGCTCCGCAAACTGCAAAGCTACTCACCTCCGAAGACGGGTTTCAGCGGAAGCGCCGCCCCATTTATTATAGGGATTCCGCATCAGTTACGCCCCCCGAGGGTTTAAGGGTGAAAACCCCCAAGCGCACGGCACTGCGGAGTCTCGTGCGTGGGCAACAAACTCCTGGCAGGTTCACTTCCTTTCACGGGCAGTGGGTGCGCGCTGAAGAGCAGAGTTTGAAAATCCAGATCACGCCATTATTGTGCACGCTCGCGATCGCCGGCGCCCTGCTTGAGCCCTTGGTGCGAGCTCAGGCTCCGCCGCCCACGTCTGGCGCAATTCCCGCCCCAGCTAGCACAAACGATTCGACCACTGCCTTGAGCAAGTATGAGGGCCAGAAGGTCACCGCGATTAACTTTCGCGGCATTACGGGTACGAACCCGGCATTGCTGCGCTCGCTCATCGTGCAGAAGAGTGGCGAGCCACTAGACCGCGACAAGCTGCGCGCTAGCCTTGAGAAGTTATATGCCACTGGCCGCTTCGCTACCCTCGACGCCGTCGCGGAGCCCGGACCGCAAGGCGTGACCCTGGTCTTCGCGGCCACGGAAAACTACTTCAACGGTCCAATCTCGGTCGATGGGACACCGAAGAAAGGAGACCCCAAAGAGCACCAGCTTACCGCTGCGGCCCAGCTCGATTTGGGTGACCTGTTCAGTGAAGACAAGGTCGTCACCTCGATGGAGCGCATAAAAAAGATCTTCGCCGACAATGGCTACTACGAAGCCGCAATCCGCTATGAACTGAGGCCCAACGACCAGGACCGGCAGATGACGATTCGCTTCCACGCAACGCCCGGCGTGTTGGCGAAGGTGGGCGAGGTCACCATCAAGGGAGATGCCGGCATTGCGCCGGGGCAGGTGCGGAGCCTTACGAAGCTGAAGGCGGGCGCTGCCGTCAACGCCGAGCATGTGACGCGAGCGCTGGAGCGACTGCGCAAGCATTACCAGAAGAATGCCCATCTCGAAGCGCAGGTTTCGCTGATCGCGCGGCAATATCACCCTGATACCAACCGCCTGGACTACACCTTCGAGGTCGACCAGGGCCCGACGGTCGACATCGTCACCGAGGGCGACGGCATCAGCAAAGGTCAGCTCAAGAAACTGGTGCCTGTGTACCAGGAAAACTCCGTGGACGACGATCTGCTGAACGAAGGCCGCCGCAACATGCGCGACTACCTGCAAACTCGCGGCTACTTCGACGCCAGCGTCGAAGTCGAGCGTCATCCGGTACCGGAGAACAACCACCTCAACATCTTGTACGTGATCGATCCCGGAATCCGTCATAAGCTGGTTTCCATAAAAGTGGAGGGCAACCAGTACTTCGACACGGCAACGATTCGCGAGCGAATGTCGGTGCAGCCGTCCAGCCTGCTGCTCCCGAACGGCAGGTTCAGCCAGCGCCTGCTCGCCGAGGACGTGAGCGTGATCAAGTACCTGTATCTGGCCAACGGTTTTCTGGACGTGAACGTTAGCGCCGACCTGGAGGACAATTATCAGGGCAAGAGCAACGAAATGCAGGTGCTGATCAAGATTGACGAAGGCCCGCAAACCCTGGTCAGCGATCTGAAGCTGGAGGGGGCGGCGAGTGTTGATTTAAAGCAGCTTGAGCCGAAGCTCAGTAACGTCGGAGGCCAGCCGTTTAGCGACGCCAACATTGTCAGCGATCGCGACGCCATAACTTACTACTACTACAACCGCGGCTTTCCCGACGTACAGTTTGACGCCTCCACCAGCGCGGCGCCCGGCGAGCCGAACCGCGTGAACGTGGTCTACAAAATCGTCGAAGGCCGGCAGGTGTTCGTCGACCGCGTGATCCTCACCGGCCTGGACTATACCCGGCCTTACGTTGTGAATCGGCAGATGCGGATCTTCGATGGCGATCCGCTCAGCCAGACCCGCATGGTGGATTCGCAGCGCCGGCTGTACAACCTGGGATTGTTCAACGAAGTTGACATGGCGGTGCAAAATCCCGAGGGGCAGGAACCCAGCAAGGACGTCCTGTTTAACATCCAGGAAGCGAAGCGATGGACCTTCCGCTACGGCGGCGGCATCGAGTTCGCGACCGGCAACCTGCCCAGCACCACCAACCCGCAGGGCAAGACCGGCGTCAGCCCCAACGGCGTTCTGGAGATCACTCGCCTGAACCTGTTCGGACGCGACCAGACCTTCACCCTGCGCGGCCGGCTCGGTCTGCTGACCCGCCGTGGCGTGGCCAGCTACGATGCCCCGCGGCTGTTTCATCGCGAGAACTGGCGGATCATCGTCAGCGCCCTCTACGACAACACGGCCGACGTGAATACCTTTGCGTCGGAGCGCCTGGAAGGCACAGTGCAAGCCGAGCAAAGGGTCAATCGCTTCCTCACCTTTGCCTACGGCCTCTCCTTCCAACGGGTATCGATCGATCCCAACAGCCTGGTCATCGATCCTACGCTGATCGCGTTGTACTCGAGCCCGGTGTTTATCGCGATGCCGACGCTGACCATGGTCCGCGATAAACGGGACGATGCCATCAACCCCAGCAAGGGCAGTTACAACGCGCTCAACGGTGGACTGGCGACCAGCGCGCTCGGTTCGCAGACGAACTTCGGCCGCGTGCTCATCGACAATTCCACCTACTACACCTTCAAGAAGCATTGGGTGTTCGCGCGCAGGACGCAGATCGGAATCGAAAAACCCTACGGCAAGAACGATTTTCTCGATCTGGAGAAATTGCCGCCGGGCTCGATCCCGGAGGAAGCCACGCAGATTCCGTTGCCCGAGCTGTTCTTCGCCGGAGGCAGCAATTCGCTGCGCGGCTTCTCCATCAACCAGGCGGGTCCGCGCGATACCGCGACCGGCTACGCTATCGGCGGTCAGGGGCTCTTCGTCAACAACCTGGAGCTGCGCACACCGCCGGTTTTGCTGCCTTATGTGGGCGACAATCTCGCGTTCGTCTTCTTTCACGATATGGGTAATGTCTTCGACACAGCCAATCACATCATTAGCGGTATCCTGCGATTCAATCAGGAATCAATCGCCGACTGCGCTATGCCGGGCAGCAAGGTGCCGTGTAATTTCAACTACGATTCGCAGGCCATCGGTACGGGCATTCGCTACAAAACGCCCGTCGGCCCAGTCCGCTTCGACCTGGGATACGCGTTGAATCCCACTCGCTTTCCCATTCAGGAGCACGATCAGACCGAATCGCTGCGGCGGATCAACGTATTTTTCAGCATTGGACAAACTTTCTGATGAGACGAGTTTTGCAGTTCACGATTTGCTTCACATTGCTGACCGCAGCCGTCGTGCCCGCCTTTGCCGGCGAGGTGATCGACGGTATCGTGGCCAGCGTCAATCGCCAACCCATTTTGCGCAGCGACTGGGACGAGGCCGTCCGCTTCGAGGCGTTCATGCAGCAAAAGCCGGTCAGCGAGATGACGGAGAGCGACCGCATCCGGGCGCTGCGACGCATCATTGACCGCGACTTGCTTGCCGGGCAGATGGGCGATGCCAATTACATGCGGCCCTCGGACGATCGTTTGCAGCAGGACATCGCCAAGCTGCGGGCGCAGGTCCCCGACGGCAACGACGACGCGGCCTGGCGGAGCTTGCTAGCCCGCTATGGACTTACTGAAGGCGTGCTGAAGCGGCACCTTCGCGACGAAGTACAGGTGATGGACTTCATCGAGGTGCGGCTGCGTCCCAACGTGCACATCAGCGACGATGACGTGGCCGCTTATTATAAGAACCAACTCCTGCCCGACTTGCAGCAGAACGGCGGCAAGATCGTTCCGCTCGACCAAGTGAAGACCCGGATCCACGAAGTGCTCACCGAGCGGCGCATTGATGAACTGCTCGATTCCTGGCTGCACAACTTGCGGCAGCAGGCGGACATTCACACGATGGTTCCAATTCCAGGCGTCAATACGCCGGAGAATGGCGACAGGGCGGCTGGTGTGAACTGATGATGCCAGAACAGGCCAAAATCCCGCGCCCGCGAAGACGCTGGTGGATTGGCGCCGTTGCGGGAACGCTCGTGCTGGCGGCGTTCATCGGCGCCGCGTGGTATCTGCGCAGCCCGGGCTTCGAGGATCTCGTCCGCAGAAAAGTGATTGCTGCGCTCGAAGACGCGACCGGCGGCCGCGTCGAGATGGCTTCGTTCCGGTGGAACCTTTCGCAGCTCACCTTTGCGATCAGCGATCTCACGATTCACGGACTGGAGCCGCCGGACCAGTTGCCCTTTGCGCACGTGGACCATGCCCTGGTGCGCCTGCGCATCGTGTCGTTTTTCGAAAGGCAAGTCAGCGTAGAGCGCCTGGAACTCCAACGGCCTGTCGTACACCTCATCGTGAATCCCGACGGCAGCACCAACGTTCCGGAGCCGAAGGTGAAGCAGGCACATCGCAAATCTCCGGTGCAGGAGCTGTTCGATTTAGCGATCGGCCGGGCCGAGGTTCGCAGCGGAATGCTGCTGGTCAACGAACGTAGGCAGCCGCTCGACTTCTCCGCCAACGACATTGTTGCCGCGATGATGTACGCTCCCGCCGCGCAGCGCTTCGATGGAAAGGTGCGGGTTGGCAAGATCGATCTGCAGTTCCAGGATTATCGCGATCTTCCGGCGACCGTAGATGCCGAGTTTAGTCTCTGGCATAACGCAGCGGAGATCCGATCGCTGACCCTGACCTCGCAGGGATCTTCGCTCGAAGCTTCGGGCAAGATCACGGACTTCGACCAACCGCAGGTGCAGCTCACCTACAAAGGCGCCCTCGATGTTGCCCAGGTTGGTAGCGTGACCCGCACTCCTCAACTTCGCGGAGGAACGCTCTTACTCGACGGCTCCGCCGATTACTCCTACGTTGCGGGATATGCGACAAACGGGCATATCAGATTTCGGGATTTCGACTATCTGGACGACGGCTTGTCTCTTCGCCGGGCCAATCTGAGTTCGAATTTTTCTTTGGCGCAGAATCGACTGGCGTTGACTGGCATCGCCGCGCGCCTGCTCGGTGGAGAGATCGCCGGCAATGCCGAGATCAAGAACCTGGTGCCCGCTCAGGTTGAGCAGCCAAAGCAGCAAGTTGTCCCGCGTACTGCTCAGCGTCGCACCGCGACTGCGCCCCCCGCGGCAGGACAACAGCAGGGCTCGGCGCAACTGCAGGTTAGCCGGCTGTCGCTGAACGAGCTGGCCAGAATGATGTCGTCGCGTTCTTTGCCCCTGTATAAACTGAACGCTGCTGGTTCCGTCACCGGCTCGGTAAACGCAAGCTGGAAGGGTTCGGCCCAAAATGCTGTGGCCGAACTTGCGCTCGACATTTCGGCTCCGGCGCAGGCCGCCGCCAATCAGTTGCCGGTCAGCGGAAGTGTGCGCGGGCGATACAGCGTTCGCGCCGAGCGCTTCGAGCTGGCGGCGTTGAATCTTACGACCCCGCACAGCCGTGTGGTGGCCACCGGCTCGCTGGGCTCGACTTCCGCGACTCTGAAGCTGAACGCCAATACGACCGGCCTGACCGATTTTGAACCTCTGTTGTCTGCCATGAGCAGCGCCCCGCTGCCGATTGAACTAGCCGGAACGGCCAGTTTCGACGGCACGCTCAGCGGACGGCTGCGCGCCCCGCAAATCGTCGGACACGTTACAGCCACGGACCTCACCTACCTCTACACGCCGCCCGCACTAACTCCTCACCCGGCGACGCGAACTCCCTCAGCGCACAAAACCTCGAAGCCGGTGCCAAGCGCGCAAGCTCAGCCCGCAGTTTCCGCAAGTAAAGAACAGAGGCGACTCCACGTCGACGAGCTTTCCGGCGACGTGCAGTATTCGCAATCCGATTTCACGCTGCATCACGGTGTGGTGCAAGAAGGCGGTGCGCAGCTCACGGTGGCCGGCTCGGCGGCCCTGAACAAAGGCAACTTCACCGATGATTCGCAATTCCAGTTGCAAGCTGCGCTGCACAACGGCGATGTTGTCGAGCTGCTGCAGCGCGCCGGTCTCGATTATCCGGTGAAAGGCACGTTGAGCTTTACGGTGCAGGCGGCGGGAACGGCGGCAAATCCGCACGGCCGGGGGCAGGCTTCGCTGGGACAAGGCGAGGTGCATGGCCGTCCCTTCGACGCGCTGGTTTCGAAGTTCGCTTTTGCCGATCACGCCGTGCAATTCCATGAGATCCATCTCGAAGCCGCACACGGGATGGTGGCCGGCTCGGCTGCCTACGACTTCCGCAGCGGGGAAGGGAACCTTGACCTGAAGGGGCGCAGCGTCGATCTTGCGGGTCTCCCCGAAGTGCAGACCGAGCGGCTGCAAGTGGCAGGCACGGCCAACTTCACCGTAAAAGGCTCCGGCACGCTGGAGCGTCCCGTGGTCAACGCTCATCTCGAGATCGCCAGCCTGGTGCTCAACAACGAGATTATCGGCACGGTCACCGCAGATGCGGTCACCGAGGGCAGGCAGCTTACGTTGACCGCGCGCTCCAAGTTCCCCAGAGCGACTTTTACCCTGGATGGACACGTCTTACTGGATGGCGACATGCCGGCAAACGCCGTGCTGCGATTCACCAACCTGGACGTGAATCCGTTTCTGCCGGCGAGAATGCGAAGCCAGGTCACTCGCCAGGCGTCGCTCGACGGTCAGGCGCAATTGGCTGGCCCGCTCAGGCAGCCGCACCAGCTCTATGGCACCGTGAACGTGCAACAGTTTTCGGTGGAGGTGCAGCATATTCCGATCAGGAGCGATGGCCCGGTGCAGTTGAGCTTTGCCGATGCGGCGCTCACCATCCAGCGCTGCCTCATCGTCAGCGAGGACACGCATTTCTCCCTGACCGGCACGGTAAGTCTGCGGCACGATCCGCGGCTGGATTTGCACGCCAACGGCTCGCTGAACCTTAAGCTGGCGCAGACCGTGGATCCGGACGTCACGTCATATGGCATGTCGAACATCAATCTAAACATCGGCGGCGCCGCCGATCGGCCCACGATCTCCGGACTCGTCGAGGTTGTGCATGCGGGAATTTCGTTGGTCGACCTGCCCACCGGTCTCGGCGATCTCAATGGAACACTGGTCTTCAACCAGGACCGGCTCGAAGTCCAGCAACTGACCGGACGGGTGGGCGGCGGACACGTGAAGCTGGGAGGCTTCGTCACCTACGGAGGCACACTGGGCTTCAATTTGACGGCGGAGGGCACTGACATTCGCCTTCGTTATTCCGGGATCAGCGTCACCTTCGACCAGTCACTGCGGCTTTCCGGTACATTGCAAAATTCTTCTGTCACCGGCAACGTTACGGTCACGCGCTTCGCGCAGATTCCCTCCAGTGACCTGCAATTCCTGCTGACGCAGGCCAGCGTGTCCCCCAGCATTCCCAACCCAAAATCGCCGCTCAACAATGTCCACCTCGAAGTTCGCATCCTCTCCACCCCGGAGTTGACGGTGGAGAGCTCGCTGGCGAAGTTGTCGGGCGATGTGGACCTTCGACTGCGGGGCACTGTCGCGCGGCCGGTCCTGCTGGGCCGCATCAACATTGCGGAAGGCGACATCAAACTGGCAGGAACAAAGTATCACCTGGAGCGCGGCGACCTTACCTTCATCAATCCGGTGCGGATCGATCCGGTGCTCGATGTCGAAGCCACTACGCGAGTGCGCGACTACGACATTACCATCGGGCTGCACGGGACGCTGGAACGGCTCAACACTACCTACCGCTCCGATCCGCCGCTCTCGACCGATGACATCATCTCGCTGCTGGCCTTTGGCCGCACGCAAACGGAAAATGCGCTGGGAAATTCGACGGGTTCGGGTTTTGCCGAGAGCGCTTCTGGAGCGCTGCTCAGCTCGGCGCTAAACCAGACGGTCACCAACCGGGTGTCGCGCATCTTCGGCTCCAGCACCATCCGCATCAATCCTTCACTGGGCGGCCCGGAGAACGATCCCAACGCTCGACTGACTCTGGAGCAGCAGGTTTCGAACGACATTACCTTGACCTACGTCACCAATTTGGCGCGCTCCGCTCAAGAGGTAATTCAGTTCGAGTACAACATCAACAGCGACTACACGCTGCAGGGAATACGCGATGAGAACGGCGTGGTGAGCTTCGATCTGTTGATTCGCAAGCGCAGGCGCTGACACAAGAAGGCGGCCCGCAGGGCCCCCTTTGGCATCCATACCACGATTTTACTTATGGGCCGCGACGCCGCTGGAAGCATGCGCCGCAGGGACTCCGATACTGCTGCTCGCGCGCGGTCCGGCAATCCCGCCTGCGCGGTTGCCGCCGTAAAAGCCGCCGGGTTCGGGGCCGATATCCGCGCTTCCGGGCACTGGCCGCGCGGCGAACACGTGCCCTCCGCGATTGACGGCGAATTCACGCGCGGCAAAGCTCGAGCGATTGGCATCGAGCGTTTGCGCGTTCGGCTTGACGAAGCCACGCGCAGTTGTCGCCGCTCCCACGCTGCGGCCGGGAACCAGACTGGCAAAGTTCGGCGGAATCCGCCCGCCGGGGATCGTCAGCGCACTACTGGTCGAGCCCACGAGCACCGTGCGTGGCACGCCCACCGCTGCAGCGTTTATCGCGGGCGGAGTCGCCGCCGTCCAGCCTGTCGGGGCCTTGCGAATTGTGGGGACGGTCACGAAGTTGGTCGCGTACCACTGGCCGCTATAGCCGCCGGGCAGCCACGCCCATCCTGCACCGTTGATGAACGCCCACGAGCCGTAGTGATAGGGTAGCCAGCCCCACGGATACGCTGATGCCCACGCATAGCCCATGCCGGGATAGAACATCCACGCGCCATTGCTGTACGGGTTCCAATTGATCATCGAGCTTGCGAAGCCGTACGGCTGCCACACATAGCCGTAGCCACCAGCGTAGAAAAAGTCGCCGTAATAGTTCAGGTCCTGCAGACCATAACCGCGGCTGGGGCCACCATAACCGGCATTGTCCGCATAGGTCCTGCTGTAATCTTCGCGTTCCTTGTTCCAGGCGTCGAAGCGGTCGGCATCGGTGCCGTTGGTTACCTCGTACTTCGAGGGATTTTTCAAGTTGACGGTCAGGGTTTCCTTCTTGTGAATGGAAACCGGCGGCTGGTTCTCGAGTTGCACATCGCCCTTAAGAACGGCTACCTGCACCTGATCGGGGTCCGCGCTCAGCCGCATCAAGGTGTCGCGATGCACCAGCAGACTCGTGTCCCCAACCTTCACCCGATAGATGTCGTCACCCTTCGAGGCCGTATCAAGGTACACCAGCCCTTTGACGACCTGGAATTGATTGATCTTCGCCCCGGTATCGCTCATTAGCAGCTGCGCGAACTTGACTTCGGAATTGTCGGCGAGGCGCAGCGCGCTCTCGTTCTCGAATTCAACTTCCGCCAGGCCATCGCCGCCGGTGACCAGCCGCGTGCCTTCGACGATCGGGGAATTCAGGATGGCACGCTCCAACCCTCCACCGATGCCGCGGTCCG
>Ga0335073_10009022_pt1 | contig 13989 bp, 7 predicted proteins | sample Lox_Sample_22_FD_207093 | JGI IMG/M metagenome (GOLD analysis project Ga0335073, IMG submission 207093) | Soil microbial communities from Loxahatchee National Wildlife Refuge, Florida, United States - Lox_Sample_2.2 | ecosystem: Environmental > Terrestrial > Soil > Wetlands | place: USA: Florida... | reverse complement strand
TCCGCTTCCGCGCAGTTCTTTGCCCATGGCCATAGGGCCATAGCAAGTGAGTCCGCCCTCATCTTTGGTCTCCAGCGCAGACGCAAAATACTGACGGCCGTTCTTGTCGCGGAGATTGACACCATTGGCTGGGTTCATCACATAAGCTTCGAAGGCATCGGCGAGGATTCGGAAATCGACGGGTGGCTGCGCTGGTTTCGCCGGCAAACCGCTCCAAAAGGCCGGTTCCGCTGACATGGAAAAGGCCGGATTCATCCAACCCGCCAGACCGGCAGCTGCGGCTCCGGCGATAAATGCCCGGCGATTAGTTGGCCAGAACGTTCCAGGTGTATCGGTGTTCCGATCGCTCATGTTGTCTCCCGTGTCGCAGCTTTTTTGAAATGACGCAAACCTGCGTAATGGTTGCAGGATGTCGATCTCCGCCAGAGAAGCAACACTCATTTTTCACGACCAGGTTGATTGAAGCAAGGTGTTAACAGGATCCATCATTGGCGAACAATCGCCTCACATGTGAATCGCGCATCTTATCGCAACGCTCTTTGGTGCGCTGCCTCATTCAAGAGGCGGCAAGCAGAATTGATCTGGTAATGTTCCACTGTGCTGCGAAAGAGCCGACGCCGCAGAAGCGTTCTTTTGCGCCGTCGATTGCGATGCGCGGTTGGCGCGCGCGTGCGTTCGCGGGTTCGAATGGAGAACAGCTTGATGGGGAGCGAGTCTCGGTACTCGCGGGCCTTCCCAGGTGATGCAACCGCTTTTACGGATGGAGAAGGCGAGTTGCCACGATCGACGTTGCGTTGGGAGCCCCGGCAACAGCCTGGGTGCGAATCAGCGCTTCAAAATATACCGGTTGCGATGTAGTAGAAGAGATGCCCAGTGCCTGCTCAAGCTTCTTGCGATTGCCTGCGTCGGCCAGGAAGATGCCCGCAGCTTCGGTGCCTTCCTGCTGCAAACCCTGGAGAAGCAGCACGCTTCCATGTCCATTCGACATCGGCAAGAGCGAGATAGTTGCATAGTCTTCACCGGAACTGCCTGTGAATTCCAGCCCTTGATATTTTCCTTCTTCACCCGGTTTGGGATGCAGATTCAGGAAATACTTCATGCTGTCCCCCACGACTCCCTCGCGTTCCTGGAAGTTGAGCTTTCCCTCAAACTGCGAAACCCAGGGATTGGAGCTCGGACTGCCGACGAAAACAAAGCTTCCGTACTCGAGATCGCGCGGCCGTAAGTCGCGCGCCGAACGAATTGTCAGCCACTCTCGCGAATTTCCGCTGAGCCGCATCAGTGTGTCCACAACGACAAGATCGGCGTATGAGGTCAGCAGGGAGCCGGAGAGATACTTCATCATGCGCGCTTCGCGAACCGTTGGATGAGAATCGAGCAGGTTCTGGCCGCTTCGGTACGAAGGGCTCAGATAGCGCTCCAGCGTGACGGGCTCTTCATCGATAAGTCGTGTCATCCCGTAGTTAACGTCGGCGACCACCACCTGGACCGGTTGGTCCGGAGGATTAAAGAGCGCGGCAAGAGGCCAGGGGGATGGCGGCGGTGGTGGAACTGCGGGCTGGTGAAACCACGCAATCACGGTTGTGATCAGAAAGAGAGCAGCAAGTGCCCAGGGCAACATTTCCAGCCAGAAGCGGCGGCCTGCGCGTGGCGCGATGAGGGCTGGCGCAGTAGAAACCTTCAGCTCCACCGGTCGGAAGACTGTGGTGTAGGCGCCTTTCGGGATCTCAACAATACAAACTTCGTCGCGGCCATCCCCGTCGAAGTACTCGTGCAGCTTGAGCCTCAGCTGCCGGACGTGCACACGAACTGCGCTATCCTCAACAACGCTATAGTCTTGTGCCTTGCCAAAGACGGCGGTTCCGATTCTGTGTTCGCTCAGATCCTGGAACTGTGCATGGATAGAACGCTCTGCCATGAAGCGGAGCAGATCCCGAAGCCTCGCAGACTTCTGGAAGGGCGGGCTGGCGGTGATCCTCTCGATCAGTTGCCAGCGAGAGTCTTCCTGTAGGTCCGGAGCAATATCCTTTACTGCATCTGTTTGCATTGCCGTTTGAGTCAGCTCGTCTCCAGTCCCATCCCGCCTGACAATAGGTCTTATGGCTGCGGCTGATTGTAGCGCATCGACTCAGCCGCGGAAAGGCCTTGCCGTGGAGAGTCCCCATGTGTGCGCGACGTTGTTTGGACCACCAACTCCTCCGATCGTAAGCGCACTCTGATTCCCACCTGGAAGTTGCTGCCCCGCTTGCCTTCTGCAAGATCTGAACCGCCGGTACCCCCTCAATACATGCGAATCACATGTAAATCGCATTGATTATCAAAGATTTGCTCCGTGAGTCCCTTTTCAGGCGCAGTGGCAGTCACCGAGGCTTGTTGACGGCTTTTCAGCACATGTCTGCTGTGACGCGAAACGCGTGAGCTGAGAAACGATCTCAGCCACGCAAAGGGTCCATAATGAACAATCTTGCCCAACGCTTTAGCCAGAACCCGATTCTGAGACCGCAGGACCTCCGTCCGAGCGTGGAGGGCATGGAGGTGACGTGCCTTCTGAATCCCGGAGTGTTCCGATACCAGGGCAGGGTCTGGCTGCTGGTCCGGGTCGCGGAGCGTCCAGCGCAGACTCCAGGCAAGGCGTCCTTTCCGATCCTCAATCCTGACGGCGGCCTGAAGGTGCTTGAATTCGACTCGAGCGATACCCGGCTCGACCTCAGCGATCCCCGGGTCATCAACTTCGACGGCCACGACTATCTCACCACGCTCTCCCACCTCCGGCTGTTGTCAAGCGAAGACGGCATCGCATTCTCCGAACCGCCCGGCAGTCAGCCTCTCACCGGGACTGGAGAGCTGGAGACCTACGGCATCGAGGACTGTCGCGTGGCGAAGATCGGCGAAAGGTACTGCCTTACCTACACGCAGGTATCCAATCACGGCGTTGGAGTTGGGCTGAGAACTACATACGACTGGAAGTCCTTTGAGCAGGACGGCATGATCTTCCCTCCGCACAACAAGGACTGTGCGCTCTTCGAAGAGCGAATCGCGGGCAAGTATTACGCCTTCCATAGGCCAAGCAGCCCTGAGCTTGGCGGCAATTACATTTGGTTAGCCGAATCGCCTGACCTGGTGCACTGGGGACGACACCGATGCGTCGCCCACAGCCGCGAGGGTTCTTGGGACAGCGCCCGGGTGGGCGCAGGCGCGGCTCCGATTCGCACATCCGAAGGGTGGCTCGAGATTTATCACGGCGCGACCGAGCGGCATCGCTATTGCCTGGGCGCCCTGCTGCTCGACCTGAAGGAACCGTGGAGAGTTCTGGCCCGCTCTGAGGCGCCCATTATGGAGCCGACAGCCGAGTACGAGAACGAAGGTTTCCTGGGCCAGGTCATCTTCACCAACGGTCACCTGGTCGACGGAGATTTAATCACGCTGTATTACGGAGCTGCCGACAGCGTCATTTGTGCAGCTCATCTTTCCATCGCAAGCATCCTCCGCAGCCTGGCGCCGGTCCATGGAGCGAGAGCATGAGCCGGATTCGCAAAGAGCTCGACGTGTTTCTGAGCTGTTCCCGCTCCATGCAGATCCTGATGGTGGCCAACATGTTCTATGGCCTTGTCCTGCCGGTGATCGAGATTTTTGTGGCGGCCTATGTCATGCGCAATTCGCGCGCGGTGTCCAAAGTGGTGACGTATCAACTGTCGATCTATGCCGCTACGCCCCTGGCCTTTTATCTCAATGGCAAATTACTCGACAGAATTGGCACCAAGCATCTCTACGCCGCTGGGATGCTGCTTTCAGGAATCGCCATCATGCTGATGATGCAACTCAGCATCCTGACGCCCCTTGGTATCGCAACTTCGGGCTTTACGATGGGGCTGGCGACGGGGCTCTTCTGGGCCAATAAAGGCTTTCTCGCACTGGCCACCACCAACGACGAGAACCGGAATTACTTCTATGGCGTCGAGATGTTCGTGGCCACGTTGGCCGCCGTCGTGATTCCTGCAATCATCGGCTGGTTTATCAGCGGCACTTCGCTTTATGGATGGCTGGGTGGGGTTGCGAACCGCGCCTACCATGTGATCGCACTCGTGGTGTTCGGCCTCACGATTCTGGCCGCCGGCATCCTCGAACGAGGCACCTTTCGCAATCCCAAACGCGCACGATTCGTCTTCTTTCGCTTTCACCCTTTGTGGTACCGCATGCTCGAACTGGCCCTGCTCAAGGGTCTGGCCCAGGGATACATCGTGACCGCGCCCGCGATGCTGATCATGTTGCTGGTAGGCCAGGAGGGAACCCTGGGAGTGACACAGGCGATCGGGGGCGTATTCTCCGCCTGCCTCATGTACCTCGCAGGGCGGATAGCAGCGCCCAAACATCGCATCCTGGTCTTTGCGGCAGGACTTCTGCTGTTCTTGATGGGCGCGCTGACCAACGCCGTGCTTTTCAATGCACTGAGCGTGCTGATCTTTATGGGCTGTCTGCTCCTCGCCAAGCCGCTGCTGGACCTTGCCTATTACCCGATCCAGCTGCGAGTCGTCGATGCCGTCTCCGCGATAGAAGGACGAAACGAATACGCCTACATCTTCAATCATGAATTCGGGCTGTTTCTGGGACGCTTACTGGGCTGCGGTTTGTTCCTGGGCATCGCGTATTGGGCGTCCGGAGTAGCCGCGCTCAAATACGCATTGCCTGTGATTGCGCTCCTGCAATTGTTGTCAATCCGGGTGGCTGGCCAGATCTTTGCGGGTCTGGACAAGGCGGGAAACACCTCCTCCGCCGTAAGCTTAGCCGGACAAACGTCGGAGGCCTGAGAACCATGCTGAAAAGGAGACACACAATGATCCACACAAATCTGGCCGCGCTACGACCGCGGCGATTGGCGGCCTGGTTGGCCGTGTCGATTTGCCTTGCAATCGGCACCCTCGGCCTGGCTCAGTCAGGCAGAGGCACGCTCACGGGGACGCTGACAGACCCGGGCGGCTCCGCTCTGGCGGGGGCAACTCTTGGTCTGAAGCAGTCAAACACAGGCAGTAGCTATACGGCAGTGTCCAGCGCTGAAGGCATCTTCCGGTTTGCCGAACTTCCCCCCGGAGTCTACAACCTCACGGCTAACGCGCCGGGATTTGAGACCTATAGCCAGAGCGGCATCGTCGTAGAAGTAGGCAGCACCACGACCGTTAACGCCGCCATGAAGGTCGGTTCGGCCAATGCGACCATCACAGTCAGCGCTGACGCATCGCACCTGCAGACCGAGTCATCCGACGTCGGCTTCACGATGCAGCCCAGGGTACTGGAATCGCTTCCTCTGCCATTCGGCGGCGAGATTCGCAACCCGCTCGAGTTCGCCGCGCTCTCGCCCGGATTCGCCGGCACCATGACCAACAACCCTTCTTCGCCTCCCGCCGGAGCGTTTAAGCTCAGCGGCGGACAACAGGGCGGTGCAGACATTCTGCTCGACGGCGCCACCACCGAGCTCGCCTCGGCCAACATGCAGGTCACCTATGGCTTCAGCGTCGAGGCCGTCTCCGAGTTCAAGGTCATGACCAACACCTTCGACGCCCAATTTGGAAGCGCCAGCGGCGGCGTGGTCAATCTCGTCTCGAAGCAAGGAACGAACCGCTTTCACGGTTCAGCGTACGACTTGCTCAAGAACCGCGTCCTGGATGCCGACAGCTGGCTCAACGACTACCAAAACGCCGTCTTCGGACCCGGTTCAACCACCAAGCCTCTCGACACCCAGAACGACTTCGGCGCAAGCGTCGGCGGCCCGGTTCGCATTCCGTGGCTTTACAACGGCAAAGACAAGACCTTCTTCTTCTTTAATTACGAGGGCTTCCGGCAAGTGAACGGAGGCACCTCGCTCCTGTCTGCACCTACTCAGGCCATGTTGGGCGGCGACTTCTCGTCCCTTCTAAACCCGGTGACCGTCGGCGGCCAAACCTTCCAGGCGCACATCCTTTATGACTACTCAACCTGCACGGGAGCCAACCAGGGACAGCCTTGTCAGGCTTATCCCGACAACAAAATTACCGAGGCTCCGGATCCGGTCTTTGCCGCCGCCTCCAAGGTCATGCCCTCAGCCCCCTCCAGCGCCACCAGCCCTTACTTCAACATCAATGACGTCAGTTCCAACCATGAACAAGCCGACATGTGGAACATCCGCATCGACGAGAACATCAACGCGCGGAACAAGATCTCGGCCAGTTACTTCACCGGCAACATGCCTTACATCAGCACCCAAAGCCTCGGGCCGCTGTACACCGGAGGCAATATTCAGGGCAACAAGTATCTGCGTCTGGGCTATGACTACTTCATCTCGCCCACGATGCTCAACCACTTTAACGCCGGCTTCACGCGCCGCCATCGTCTCGAAACCTCGGGCGAGGGCGGATTTGGCGGTAACTGGGCATCCAAGTTCGGGCTCAAAGGCGTGGGTGACTCGGTTTTCCCAAAATTCACCTATAACTACCCCGGCAATGGCATCAACAGCCCCAGCGATGGCGACAGCGTCTTCGACGACAATGTCTTTCAGTACGACGACACGGTCTCGTGGCAGAAGGGCCGCCACAGCTTCAGGTTCGGCGGCGAATTCCGCGCGGCGCAATTCAACCTCGGCATCCTGACGGGCAGCGCCGGTCAGTTCAACTTCAACTCGGGTCCCACCAGCACTCCGACTGACACCAACTCCGGCTTTGGCTTTGCCAGCTTCTATCGCGGCGCCGCCTCCAACGCGTATATTGACATACCCCAGGTCAACGGATGGCGCGCCAAGTATTTTGCCGCCTTTTTCGCCGATGACTGGAAAGTCGACAATCAGCTCACTCTCAACCTCGGCCTGCGTTACGACATGCCCATACCGGTGACCGAGTCACACGATCGCATGTCCTATGTCGATCCAACCCTGCCAAACCCCGGGGCGGGCGGCCTTCCCGGTGCTTATGTCTTCGAAGGCAGCGGTTCCGGACGTCTCGGCGGCAGCTCTCCACAGTCCATCTTCAAGAAGGCCTTCGGCCCTCGCGTCGGTCTCGCCTATTCGGTCGATCCCAACACGGTCATCCGCGCTGGCTACGGCATTTACTTCTCCACCCAACGCGTCGGAGGCTTCGCCGAGAACGACAGCCAGGGCTTCTTCTCCAGCTACACCTACCCCACCCCGGCCAGCATTCAAACCCCGGCTGTTGTGCTTTCGCAGATCACCGCTTATCCCGGCAACCTGCCACCCTTCATCGACCCCACAGTGATGAACGGGCAGGGCAATGCCCTCTTCCTTGAGTCGAAGGTCGACCGTCCCGGCACCATCCAGAACTGGACCCTCGATGTGCAGCGGCAGCTGCCCTTCCAGACCATTGTGGATGTGGCTTACGTCGGCGGTCACGGCGATCACTTGCAGGCATTCCTGCACGATCCAAACCAGGGCAATCCGGCCAACCTGTCGCGAGGCGCATGTCTGCAGGTCAACATTGCCAATCAGGCGACCAGTCCGGCTTGCGCGGGTCAGACCGTGGTCCCGGCGCCCTATGCGGGATTCAACGGCACCGTCTCCCAGGCCCTGCGTCCCTACCCGCAGTATGGAACCGTCACCGTGGATTCAGCGACCATGGACGATCCCTTCGGCGATTACACCTACCACGCCCTTCAGGCTCAGGTCACCAAGCGGACCAGCGCCGGGCTGACTGTATTGGCCAGCTATACCTGGTCTAAGAACATCACCAATGCCGACTCAGAGTATCCGACCGAGGCCGCGTGGGAAGGCAACGGCAATACCGGCGCGCTGAACACCTACAATCTGAAAGCCGAGAAGGCTCTCAGCCAGTTCGACATCCCGCAGCGCGCCGTACTGGCCTGGACTTACGATCTTCCCTTCGGCAAAGGCAAGCATTTTGCCAATCAGGGCGGAGTCGTCAACGTGCTGGCCGGTGGATGGAAGATTGCCGCCGTCCAGAAGTACCAAAGCGGCACCCCGCTCAGCGTAACCTCGCCGGGCTGGACCTCGGGCATCTTCGCCGGCGGCGAAGGCGCAACCGGTTCATCCAGCCGTCCCAACATCGTTTCCGGACAGAGAGTCAGTGCCCTTCACGGAAAATATGTCTGGGGGCAGAGCCGCCTCCTCAACCAGGCGGCCTTTGCTCCAGCCGCCGACTTCACCTTCGGCGACGCGCCCAAAGCCCTTGGTGTCCGCGAGTTCTTCAACAAGTCCGAGGACTTCAATATCACCAAGGCCATCCCCATGTTCACCGAACAAGTCCACACCGACTTCCGCGTAGAGTTCTTCGATCTGTTCAACCGGCACCGCTTCACCGGCTTTGACACGTCAGTGAGTTGCAGCACTTCGGCGACACAAACCTGCAACCCGCTGGTCAATACCAACTCGAACTTCGGGAATGCTTCAGGCCTTGCCTACGGCCCGAGAAACATCCAGGGCTCGCTGCGCGTCACCTTCTGATGCCGGCGCGCACCGGCCCTGTTACGTCTGACGTTGCACAACAACCCAACTCTCCCGGAACTCTTCAGCGAGGTCCGGGAGATTAGGATCGATGTATGTTCCGCAAAGCATCTGGGCGGCTCTCGCTGATTCTCCTCCTCATCGCGATTGCCGGTGTGCTTCAGCCCTTGTGCAGAGCGCAGGGAACCGATGCCCAGGTTCAGGCACACTTTCTCGCGGCCCAGCGCGATCAACAGCAAGGGCTTCTGGATGAGGCCGTCAACGAATACAGGACCGTCCTGCGCCTTCAGCCTCAACTCCCCGAGGCCTATGTAAACCTCGGTCTCGTTTATTTCGCTCAGGCGAAATTCGAAGATTCCGCGCGCGTATTGCAAGCAGCCAACAAGCTGCGGCCGGGCATGCGCGGTGTGAGCCTTTGGCTCGGGATCGATGAGGTGAAGCTGAATCATCCCGCGCGAGGCGTGACCCTGTTGCGCGAAGCGATTCATGCAGACCCCCATGAAAAAATGGCGCAGAGCTGGCTCGGAACCGCACTCTGGAACGATGGTCAGGTGAATGCAGCCTTGACCCAATTGAAGAAGGCCTCCACTCAGTTTCCCGACGATCCCGATCTGTTGTTCGCGCTCGGCGAGGCTTATGGAAAAGCTGCCAATGAGGAAACACAAACGCTCCTCGAGCAAACCACAGGAACTGCGCTCTCTGACCGAATCTATGCGGGAATCTATGCCGGCGAACACGATTGGACTAAGGCCAAAGGCCATTTGATGCGCGCCATCGAGCGCGATCCGCACTCAATCGAAGCCCGGCTTGAACTAGCTGAAGTCCTCTTGGACCAGGGCCAACTGCTCGATGCAGAGAAACAACTTGACCCGGCTACGTCCTTGGCGCCAGGGTCCGCTGCTGCATTGGCCCTCAGCGGAGAATTGCTCCTTCTGATGCATCAACAGAAGCAGGGCCTTGCCCGCATTGAGGCCTCTCTCAACATCGATCCAACTGAGGCTCTCGATGCATTGGGCTTGCCCGTGGAGACCAGGTTCGATCAGAGCGATGGCAACGACCCGGAGAGCGAACTGTCCCATCTTTACTTGCAAGCCGAAATGAGCCTGGAATCCACCGGTGATGTCAGCCAGGCCGCAAAGGTCGCTCGCGCTGCCCTGTACGAACTCGCAGGTAACGAAGAGTTGGCAATGAGGGCCTACAAAACGGTTGGACCTCTCAATTCAAGTCCGCCTTCCCCGTCAAATCTCTATGCCAAAGCATTGACTGAAGTTCATCAGCACCACTTCGACGACGCACAGACCGCACTTCTCAGCTGGCTTGAGATTCACCCCGATGATCGCGGGGCCGCCTACCAGCTTGTGCTCGTGCGTCGCCATCTCTACATCGCCCAGGTAACTCGCTTGATGGCTGTTGCGCCCGATTCGTATCATGTCCATCAATTGCTCGGCCAGCTTTATGCGGATCGCGAGGAAGATGACAAGGCCTTAGCCGAGTACCGCAAAGTCGAGGCCGCGGATCCTGATCTTCCCGATGTCCATTTCTGGCTTGGCCACCTCTACTGGAAACATGGCGACGCCGACCATGCCGCCGCGGAATTCACTCAGGAGATCAAGCTCGATCCCGCGCACGCGGAAGCGAACGGCGAACTAGGAGCAGTTCTGGTAGCTGAGGACCGGGCAGGCGAAGCGATCCCGCACCTTGAGGCGGCCATTCGCAGCAAACCCGATCTTTGGCCGGCTTATGAGCAATTAGGCAAGGCCTATGCGATGGAAAAGAACTATGCGCGCGCAGAAGAAATGTTAAGGCGCGCACTTGCGCACGACCCGGATGGATCCATCCACTTCCAGTTTGGGCTCGTCCTCCGAGCCGAAGGCAAGACATCAGAGGCTGCGCAGGCATTCGCCACGGTACGGACCATCAAGAATGAAAAGATGACGTTGCTCTCTTCTGATGAGGCTTCACAACCGGGAACAAAACAATGATTCAACGCCGGGCAATTGCGTCAACCTGTCTGCTTCTATTCTTCGTTTGCGCATTGAACGCTCAAACAACAGCGTTGGACGAGGGAGTTCAGTTGATTCGCGAAGGGCGCTTCAGTGAAGCACTTGCCAAACTGGAGCAGGCTCATCGCATTGCGCCACAGAACCCAACCATCGAAAACCTCCTGGGGATAACCGAAACCAAGCTTGGTCACCTCGATGAGGCCAATCATCACTATCGGGAAGCAATTCGCCTGGAACCTGCGCAAGCGGGACCCCATCGGAATCTCGGCTTCAATCTCCTAACCGAAAAGGACTATAGCCGCGCAGCATCGGAGTTGCGCGAAGCGGTTCACCTCGAACCGAAGGATCCATTTGGCCACTACTATCTGTTGTTGCTCGCGCTCGCGACAAACCACGACGCGGAGACGATAAAAGAAGCTTCGGCTGCAGGCGAGTTAGTTGACAACGATCCGGCGGTTGCTGCTGATGTGGTCGAGGCAGAGATTCGGACAGGCCACGCCGACGACGCAGGCGCGCGCATCGAGCGTCTGGAGAAGTCGAACCAACTCACCGTCGCGCAGGAGTATCAAATCGCCGTGCTGTTCAGCCGGCGCGGATACTCCGGTCAGGCATTACACTGCTTCCGGCAAATTGCCTCGTTTAATCCATCCTGGGAAAATCGCTACAACCTTGCGCTGGCAGAGTTGTATGCCGGCCAATCATCGGAGGCAGCCACTCTTTTAGAAGCCCTGCATACGGAACAGCCAGCGAAAGCAGACATACTCACGTTCTTAGGGGCTGCTGACGAGTTGCAGCAGAAGATGCCCGAGGCCCTGGAAGCCTATCGCGCCGCTGTTGCCGCTGACCCATCGAATCCGGATCGAATGCTTGATTACACGCGCCTGTTGATGGATACGGATCGTTACGACGAAGCAATTCAAGTCGTCGAAGCCGGAATGGGAAAGACGTCTACTGCTGCGCCTCTCCAACTGCGGTTGGGCGCGATTGAGATGATTCAAGGCAAATATCCCGAGGCGCGTGCGGCTTTTCAAGCTGCGCTTGCCAGCGATCCTGAACTCGATGTTGCCTATGTCGGTCTGGCACAGACCTACGCGCGGCAGGCGAACGATGCCGAGGCGATTCGTATTCTCGAGACTGCGCGAGAGAAAATGCCCCGGCATTATTTGCTTGAATACTACTTTGGCCTTTTGGCCAGTCGCCTTGACCGCGGACAAGAGGCGCTCGTTGCCCTTAAAAGAGCATCGGAGATTGAGCCCAAGTCTCCCGACCCCTACTTTGAGCTGGGCAAGCTCTACGCCTCACAGCAAGATTGGCCGCACGCGCGCGAAGCCTTCGAACATGTGGTCGAGTTGAATCCACAATATCTTCCCGCGCACTATCAGCTAAGCCGGATCTACGAACACCTTGGCCTGCGTTCTCGAGCAGAACAAGAAGCGCAAGAGACTCGCGCTCTTGTCAATGCGCAAAGCGACGAGGTGCTTCGCCGTCAACGTGAGCGGGAGAGAAGCTTTCAGCCTCAGCCAGCTGATGCGCCTGTGCGATAAGGTTGGCGAGACTCTTTGCGAGAGTTCAAACCCTGCCGAAGGTGTGGATGAGGTGCCTGCGCACCTGATCTGCCGCCCTGTTTTTGATCCGCTCTGCTCGTTTGCAAGTTGAGCCGGTCCGCGAGTTCGTGCTCTAGAAAGAACCAGAACTTCCGTTTTTCCCTCGCTAAGCAGGTGTGCAGGAATGTATCCCTGCCGGTCCCAACGAGCGACCTCCTCGAATCGAGTCGCAAATACTCCGCTTCTCTTGGATCTATCGGACGTGGACTCCGACGGGAGCTGAATGTTGCCCTATTTTCATTGGAGGCTGGGGACCTGTCATTGTCGCTGTGCTGAACCAGGAAGCTCGTTCCCCAGACCGTCTACTTGATCGTAGAGCTGCTGTGCAGAATCTGTGTGCGCGTGCGCATATTGCAGACAGGCGTCAATCTGACGAAAACGGTAGCGCCCTAACTGTGGCCAGTGCGCTTTCCACACTTAAGTCCTCGCCTGCGGATCCACATGTTCGCCGACGTCAGTTCGCCTGGGTTCTTAGGAATGCAACAGACTAGCTCTCGACAACTCTCCCCATCGCAACGGCCTGCTCGATTTCAAGTGTCGGGGCGCCGTACTTCCACCGGAATTGAATGAGGTCGGCTGCGTGCCCCGGAACCAATTCACCGCGGCGAGCAAAACGCCCAGGACTTCTTGTCGCCATCAGGACTGCATCCCTGAGGGAGAAACCTGTGAGCGAAGCCACTCGCGCAACGCAGGTTTTCAGAGGCGTGACTGCTCCGGCCAGGTATTGCGTTCCGGCAATGCGCAATCTCCCATTTGCCTCAAGATCCACCGACGCTCCAACGGGCGTTGTGTAGCGTCCGGGCAGGCGACCTGCGGTTGCGACCACATCGGAGACCAGGATGGACCTCGAAGGCGTCTTTGCGCGAAGCATCGCAATGAGAGCGTCGTTCGGAAGATGATGCCCGTCCGCGATAAAGGTCGCGTGCAGCCGGTCATCCGCAAGCTGAGTCCAGATGGGATTGGGATGGCGGGGAATCACTTGCGAAATGCCGTTGCCAAGATGGGTGCTCAGGCTCGCCCCGGCATCTACGGCTGAACTAATCTGGTCCCTGGTTGCGTTGGTGTGTCCAATGGCAACATGAACCCCGCGCCCAGCGAGAGCACGAATGTACGCCGGAGCCTCGGAATAGTGGGGTGAAAGTGTGACCATCCCGACAAGGTTACCGGATGCGTCTTGCCATCGCTCGAACTCGGAAATATCGGGCGGCCGCACGTGCTCAGCTGGATGCGCGCCACGCGGGCCGTCGCTGGCATCGATGTGCGGCCCTTCGACGTGGATGAAAGGGATCATGTGGAGGAGCAAGGGATCGGAACGGCGGGCCTCGGCGATCATCCGGAGATTCCGAATCAGCTTCTCCTCAGATGCCGTGATGAGCGTCGGGGCGAAGGTGGTAACTCCTGTCTCTAACAGGCTGCGAGCAAGCGATCGGACTGTATCGACGTCGAGATCGTCCGCATTCAAGTCATGTCCGCAATAACCGTTGACCTGGAGGTCGATCAGGCCAGGACTAAGCCAAGTCTCGAGATCAGGGGGATCGCTTGTGGAATCGTGCTCGACTTGGACGATTCGGTCATCTTCGCAATGTACGACGATGATCGTTCCGGTAATCGGATCCCGGCCTGAAAACGTGTTGACCACAAACCCATGGTAAGTGATCTCCACATGGCTGCGAGTGCCAACGTGAAACCCCTTCAGGGACGTCTAAATCTGGCGGTATCCCTCAAAAGAAACTCCTGCCGCTGAATCCTGATCGAGATAGAGCGTGCAGCGGGAGTGAAGTCGAAGCGCTGTTGCCGGACACAATTCCGTGATTGGTCCTTCCAGCATATTGCGGACAGCTTGATTCTTTTGCGTTCCTGGCACGGTACAGAAGATCGACTGAGCGGTGAGCATTGCCGAGATTGTCACAGTGATCGCATGAGACGGAACGTCGCGGATCGATTC
>Ga0335073_10009021_pt1 | contig 13991 bp, 12 predicted proteins | sample Lox_Sample_22_FD_207093 | JGI IMG/M metagenome (GOLD analysis project Ga0335073, IMG submission 207093) | Soil microbial communities from Loxahatchee National Wildlife Refuge, Florida, United States - Lox_Sample_2.2 | ecosystem: Environmental > Terrestrial > Soil > Wetlands | place: USA... | reverse complement strand
CACCGGCAAGCAGATGCCGCTCGGGCAGTCGCCGTTCTTGCTGCACGGCTGTCCGGTCCCCGTGCTCACCGGCTGCCCGCAGGTGCCCGCTTCACAGGTCAGGCCGCTCTCGCACACGCTGCCCGCGCAGCAAGGCTCGGACGACCCGCCGCAGATCGGAGACCCGGTGCTGCTGCCGCCGCTGCTCGTCGCCGTCGCGCCGGTGGAGCTGGTGTTGCCGCCTCCGGTGGAGGAGCCGGTGCTGCCTCCGGAGCTCGTGGGCACCGCGCCGGTGGAGCTGGCGCTCCCGCCGCTGCCGGCAGAGCCACTGCCGCCGCTCGTGCCGGGGCCGCCCGCGGAGAAGACGCACGCTCCGCCACGGCATGTGAAGCCCTGGCAACATTCGATGGTCGAGACGCAGGTGGAGAGACTGGTCCCGCACCCCCCGCTACCGCCAGTTCCGCCGGTGGCGGGTCCCGGGCACGCGGTGCAGAGGAGGGCAAAGGCGAACGTGGCGATCGCGAGGGCGAGCTTCATCTCGATCTCCTTGAAGATCAATCCACCGCGTCGATAGCATGGGCGGAGATTCGGTACGAGTCGTCTACGTTCCGGCCTGACGTCGCGCTTCCTGCGTCTGCGACCGCTCAATCGGACCGCCGTGCTACGCTCTAGTCCCGTGTCGTCGGAGCTCCCCGTCGGGCGCGGGCCGCGGTGGCCTGGCGGTGCGGAGGCTTGATGAAAGGTGGCCGGCGTTCTTCCAAGATTTTCGCGCTCCTGGCCGCGCTGCCCGGTTGGTCCTATGGCCCGAGGGCGGAAGCGAGGGCTTCGTCCGCGTCCGCCGAACGTGGGCCGAAAGCCGCTGTCGGTCACCTTCGAGTACATCTCGTCCTAGAGGCTTCCCTGAAGCAGGAGATCGGACCTGGCTTCGCGGAGCAAATGACGCACCTTGCCGAGTCCGATCCTGATTCGGCCTTCAGACAGCTACTTGCCAGGGCCCGAGTCTCTCCGCACCCCGCGGTTCTGGCCGCCGCAGGTGCTGCCCTTCATGCGCAGCACCGCGATGACGAAGCGATGCGATGGATCGACTTTGCCCTGGAGGCCGAACCGGGTGACGATCGATCCAGGGACCTGTTGGCTGTCCTGTGCAGAGGGCAGGGCGCCGACGATTGTCTCGACACGTACCGAAGGCGCGAAGGCCCGCAGCGCGCACCTCCTTGGCAGTGACAGTCCCGGGTGGCCTGAAGAAGAGGGAGGGCGTTCCACCGTGCTCTCCGTGTCGGCTTGACGGCGAGATCATCGCCGGCGGCGTGGAGGACCCGAGTGTAGCTCTGCGTGGCCGCTCATCCTTGCCTGCCGTGCTACGCTGCCTTGGAGGAGGTTCGCATGAGACTGACCACGTCGATCGCCGCCGCCGTTCTCGCCCTCGGGCCGCTCGGCTGCAGCGGAACCGGGAGCAGCCCGCACACGACCACCGGGGGCACGGGCAGCGGGTCGGGGACCACCGGCGCTGCGGGCGGCTCGTCGGGCGGCAGCACCGGCGCGGTCGACGGTGGGGTCGAGACCCTAGCTGGCCTCGAGATCACCGTGGCCTTGCACCTCTCGGCGCCCACCGTGGCCCTCGGGGGCACGCTCACCGCGACGGCGACGCTCTTCAATGCGACCAGCGCGCCGATCACGCTCATGCAGGCGGACATCGCCGGCCGGCCGCCGGGCGGCAGCAACAATGGCGGCCCCTTCGACGATTTCCTCGACGGCCCGTCGGTGACGATTCAACCCCAGAAGGGCTACCTCCTGAACGGCAGCCGGACCTTCGCGTCCACCGATCCCACCGGCCAGTGGTACGCCTACGTCTCGCTCGAAGACTCGAACGGGACGTTTCACGACAGCACCCGCGACGTCACGTTCACGGTGACTGCCGCCGGCGGGACGGGGACGACCGGCGCGGGCAGCACGACCGGCGCGGGCGGCAGCTCCGGCGGGGCCACCTCGTCGGGAGGCTCGACGAGCGGCGGCACTGTCGGCGGCGGCGGGACGATGCGCGCCGGCACCAACAACTGGAACCTTGGGTGGGGCATCTACGCCAACGTCTTCAGCGCGGCGGGCGATTCCGCCACCTGGGCCGCGCTGACGCCGCCGTTCCAGCCCGGCCAGACCGCGAAGGCCAGCGTGCCCTGGAACCCGACGTTCCTCCAGGAGATGGCCCACTACGACACCATCCGCTACATGGACTTCGTCAACGCCAACTCCAACACCGAGACGGACTGGTCGACGCGCATCCTCCCGAACGTCTCGCCCACCGACGGCACGAACAACCCGAACGGCATCCTGGCGTGGGAGTGGATCATCGACCTCGCGAACCGCACGGGCACGAACCCCTGGCTCAACATCCCGGTCGAGGCCACGTCCGGCTATCTGTCGTCGCTCGCGACCCTCGTGTTTGCGAATCTGACGGCACGCCCCGGGCTCACGGTCTACGTCGAGTGGGGCAACGAGGACTGGTGGGAGCCACTGCCGAACGGGGTGGCCAAGACGCTCGGCGGCGGCGACGCCACCAAGGGCACGGTGATCGGCTCCACCACCATGTTCCAGGCCTTCCAGACGGCGCTGGCCGCCAGCGGGCGGACCGACATCAAGCTGGTGCGCGTACTGGGCGGCCAGTGCGTGAACACGTACCTCACCACGCAGCTGCTCGGCGACCTGCCGAGCGGCGGCGCCGACGTGCTGGCCATCGCCCCCTACGTGGGCAGCGAAACGACCGTGACGTCCGCGGACTTCGCGAGCGAGTTCCAGGCCGTCGTCCAGCAGGTGGCCGCGCAGTACGCCCTCACGCAGCCCGCGGGCCTCGGCCTCGTCGGCTACGAGGGCGGCCAGAACAGCTCCTCCGAGACCAGCGCCAACACCGACGACCCGGCCTACTACGTGCCCTACGCCGAATTCCTGCAGGGCCTCAGCCAGTACATGATCCTCTTCAACAACTACATGCACTGCAACGGCGGAACGACCGGTGGCTGGGCGGCGGAGGAGAACGTGGGCGACGTGTCCTCGTCGAGCAAGGCGTTCCGGGTTCACGCGCTGTTCGACTGGAACAGCGGCTACATCCCTGCCAGCGGTACCGTGCCGTCGACTCCGGCGGCTTACACCACCGTGACGCTCCCGACCGTGAGCTACTAGGTCGGTGGCCCCTGGCGGGCCCGTGCCGCGTGCCGTTCCCCGGCGCAGCCACGACCGCCGCTGCGGGCTCCCCTCCGGGCCCGTCCGTCCCTATTCATGGCGCGATGCGCATCTCCGCGGTCTTCTTGCTCTCCATTCTGCTCGGCGCGACGTCTGCCAGGGCCGCGCTTTGCCCCGCTCCCCCCGGCACGCGCGCGCTCGCGACCGTCGACTCGGAAGCGCGGGTGTCGTTCCTGCTGCGCGCGCTCCACGGCAACGCCGCCCGGTTGCGGACCTGGTCGCTGGTCTGGGGCACGACCTACGCGGCCGCGGCGGCCGGGCAGCTCTCGGTGCTTCCTTTCGTCGACGACGGCGCCCGATTTGGGCTGACCACGGGCGCGATCTCCGCCGTGCTCGGTAGCGCGGCGCTCTTTCTGTTGCCGCTCCGTCTCACGCTTGCGGACCGCGTCGCGGACTCCGACCTCGGTGCCCCCGACCGGTGTGCGGTTCTCGCTCGCGTGGAAAAGCGCTTCTTCGACGCCGCGAGGATCGACCGGCTGAGCGACGGCTGGATCGCGCAGGGTGGCAACGTGGTCGTCAACGCCACCTTGGCCGTCGTCCTGTGGCTCGGCACCGGCAGCTGGACGGCGGCCGCGATCGGCCTGGGCATCGGACTCGTCGTGGGAGAAGCCAACCTCTTGACCCAGCCCCACGGACTCGTCGCCGCCGAGGAGACGTACCTGGCTGGAGCGCTGCCGCAGGATCAACCGCAGGATCTCCCTCGCCCCGCGGGCCTCTCGTGGGCCTGGTGAAGGCGCCAACCCAGCCGAAGGCGGCGCTCGGCGGGCTGAACCCGCGATTGTCATTTCCGTCTGGCGAGGACCCCCGGGCCCCATTCAAGCCCGTGTCCGGCCCAGTCGAGTCGAGGCGCTACTCCGAGTCGCCCTGGATGAAGATTCCGCCGAAGCCGGGACGGCCGGTCACGTTCGTGTAGGCCGGCGGCTGCGTCGCGAGGGAGCCGAGCTGCGCGACGGAGAGGTCGAAGATGCCTCCGGTGGCCGCCGCGACATCGCCTGCCGCGCCGCACTGGGGGTTCGCCTCCCCGTAGCTCTCGTCGTTCACCCACAGGTGCGAGGGCGTACCGAAGAGCCCCCCGGGGCAGACGATGGGGCTGAGGCCGGGCGTGGCGCTGCTGCCGTAGGTCGCGGCCACGGACAGCTGACCGCTGGAGAGGTGGACGTCGAAGATCTCACGCCCCGGCACCTGCCCGCCCGAGCCGGTGCTGTTGTTGGCCACCCAGACGTCGCCGTTGAAGAGCGCCAGCCCCTCGACGCCGAGGAACGGCGCGTTCTGGCAGCCCGACACGGTGGTGCCGCTGTCGATCAGGCAGTAGCGCGGCGTCGCGTTCACCCCCTGGCCCAGCTGATCGGAGGTGAAGTTGAGCAGGATGCCGCCCGAGTACTGCCCGGTCACCCAGAGCGAGCCGTCGCTGTCGAAGGCCAGTGCCACGGGGCTCGACGGCGAGTCCAGCAGGCTCACCGTGGAGGCCGGGCTTCCGGAGGAGAGCGAGGCTGCGGTGATCTCGAGCACCTCGTCGTTGCCGTAGCTCGCGAGCCAGAGGTTGCCCTGGGCGTCGAAGGTCATGCCGATCAGCGAATCGAAGTTGGGATCGCTCACCGACAGGGCGGGCGCGACGGTGGAGGTCGTTCCCGCGGGCGCGGTCTCGAGGGTCGACGTCACGCCGGAGTCGAAGACGAGCAGCTGATCCATGGTAGCGCCCTGGATTCCCGCGCCCGCGCTGCAAGCCACGTAGAGCTGACCGCCCTGGACGGCCACGCTGTTGGGCGTGCAGGTGGCAGGTAGCTCCAGGGTCACCGGCGTCGTGCTCGCGCCGGCCAGGACCCTCACCGCCTGGCCGTAATAGTCGGGGATCCAGGCGACCACGGTCGAGCCGGTGCCGCCGGAAGTTCCGGTGGACGATCCGCCCGTGCTGCCCGTCGAGCCTCCCCCGGTGCTCCCCGTCGAGGTTCCCCCGGTGCTCCCCGCGGCGCTCCCGCCGGTGGAGCCGCCGCTGGCCGTGGAGCCAGCTGACGAGCTGCCGGACGACGTGCCCGTGGACGAGCCGCTCGACGAGCCGCCCGAGGACGCGCCCGTGGACGAGCCGGCCGAGGAGCTGCCCGAGGAGGCGCCCGTGGACGAGCCGCTGGCGGAGGCGCCGCCCGTCGAGGCACCGCTCGAGGTCGAGCCCTGGGGTGATCCCGACGATGAGCAAGCCAGGGCGCTCGCCGCGCCGAGGAGGACCAGCGTCAGGGTGCGGAAGCGTTCGAGGAAGTGTGTGGGCATCGTGGCCGCATCCAACCCGAATGTGTCCCTGCGGGCAATGGATGTCTGAGGCGGACTTGCTGGTCGCCGCTACCGCAGCGGCAGACCGCTCGGGATGGGGTCGAATGCGAGCGAGTGGAACGTGAGGTACTCGAGGTTCGTGAGGGCGATGTCGTAGCCGCCACCCTGGGACAGCGTGGCCGCGGGATAGCGGTAGAGGTTGGCGCTGGAGCCCAGCCAGAGGTTGCCGGCGCCGTCGAAGGCGAGGGCGCCGAAGAGGGTGCCGGCCGCGGCGAGCTGGTCGGCGGATTCGGTGATCGTGACGGCGGGGGTGGGCGTGGCGTTCGTGGCGGCCGCGGCGAGCTGGGCCGTGGAGTACTCGGCGATGTACTCGCCCGGAGACTGGGAGCCGTTGCCCTCGCCAGACACCCACAGGTTGCCGCTCGAGTCGAAGGCCAGGTACTGGAACGTGGGGTAGGGCGTGGTGGGCCCAGAGGTGGACAGCTGCTCGGCCACGGCCTCCGAGGCCGCCGTGGAGAGGAAGGCGATCGGCGGGACCGCGGCCGCCGACGAGCTCGGCGCGCCGGTGGCGGCCGCCACGCTCGCCGCGGAGTACTCGAGGACCGAATAGTTGTTCGCCACCCAGAGGTTTCCGGAGGAGTCGAAGGCGAGCCCGAGGGGCGCCCAGAGCTCCCTCGCGTCGCCGGTGTCGTCGAGCTGGATCAGGTAAGTCGGCTGGACCGTGCCGGTGGCGGCGAGCTGCGCCTTCGAGAGGCCGAGGATCGTCGCGACCGTGGACATGGAGAGCCACAGGTTGCCGGCCGGATCGAAGGCCATCCCGTCGATCTCAGCCATGCCCACGCCGGGGTAGCTGATGGTCACCCTGATCGTGGGCGCCCCCGTGGAGCAGGCCGCCGCCAGCTGGGCGTTGGAGCGCATCACCACACTCATGGTCGAATCGGCGGAGCTCTGGACCCAGAGGTTGCCCGACGTGTCGAAGGCCGCCGGAGCGCTCGCGGCGCCGTTGGTCGGGTCGAGACACTGGTCGGTCGGGGCCGGACTGCCGCTGCTGGCCAGCTCGGCGGTGGAGTAGGCATAGACCCCCGAGGCCCAGAGGCCCAGAGGGTTGCCCGACGTGGGGCCGCCGTCAAGGCCGCCGCTCGTTCCGCCACTCGTTCCGCCGTCCGAATGGGAGTTGCCGCCACCGCAGGCGGCGAAGAGGGCCGTCACGACCAGGATCCAGATCGAGGGAGCGCGCATGGTCGGGTTTTCTCGCATGCAACCCTTCCCTGTGTCCACGCCTCTGAAGCGCATCTGACACCCCCGGCCAGCTCCGGGGCCTCACGGGTTGCAGCTGGTCGTGCAGTACCCCACGTGGCTCGGCAGGCTCGTTCCCACGCCCGCGAGCGGGCAGCAGCTTTCGCCGGTGGAACAGCCGGCGCTGCCGACCGCGCCCACGACGTCGCAGAGCTGCTGGCAGGCGTAGGCGCCCAGCACCGGGTTGAGGTCGATGCAGAGCGCTCCGGGCACGCAGGGATCTCCCGCCGAGGTCACCGTGGCGACGTCGGGATCGGGGCAGGGCTGGTTCACCGGAATGGGCGCGGCCGCGCCGGCGCCGCAGAACCCGGTCGCGGTGTCCTCGCGCGTCCAGTAGAACAGCGGGAAGCAATGCTCCTGGATCCCCGCGGTGTCCGTGGGGCAGCCGCCGCCGGCATCGTTCGTGAAATCGCACGCCGGGCTGCAAAAGCCGGTGGCCGTCGGCTCCGTCGATTCGCCCGAGTACAGGATGCAGCTCTGCCCGGGAGCGCACGCGGGTCCGGCGTCCGCGCCGCCCGAGCCCGCGTTGCACACGGGCTGGCAGAGCCCGAAGGGCAGGCACACGTCCGCCTGGTCGCAGAAGCCGCCGTTCTGCCGGTTGTCGGTGTCACCGGCGAGGCAGCGCGAACCCGGCCCGCCGCCGCCGTCCACTTCGGCCTGGCTGCAGACCCCGGTCGCGCCGAAGCCGAAATCGGTGGGGTAGCAGACGCCGTCGCCGTCCGCCGCGGCGGGGCAGCTGCCGAAGTACTGATCCGCCGCGCACGCGTTCCACATCTGGCAGACGCCCGTGCCCGCGTCGGGCGAGCCGGCGCACGCGGTCCACGGATCGACGCAGTCGGCGGTCTCGGCGCAGGGCTGGACGCAGGCGGTGAACGGAGCCCCGGGCCACGGCGGCGCGCAGAGAGTCGGCGCCTGGCTTCCGGCGATCGGCTGGCAGGGCGGACCGTCGGGCTGGCACCCTTCCGGGCCCTGCCCCACGTCGTAGCGGGGCGCCCGGCAGGTGTCGTAGGTGGGATCGCAGACGAGGCCGGCCGGCGCGCAGGGGTCGATCCCCGCCGCGCTCACGGTGCACGGGGTGCCGTAGTTGCACTCGTCGGTGCCGCAGGTCGGCGTGCACGACTGCACGGCCCCGCTTTCCCAGCCCGCGTAGGCGCAGACGACCGCTTCGCCCGTGCCGTACGAGAGCTGGGCGCAGACGAGCCCGTCCTGCCAGCAGCAGTCCCCGCCGTTCTGGCAGGGCTCGTAGAGCCCCTGGCAGGTGGGCTGGCAGCTCCCGCTCCTGCACGCGAAGCCGCTGCAGCAGTCGGAGTCGCCGGCGCAGGCGGCCTGGGATTCTCCGCAGCGCTGCCACGCAGCGCAGGTACCGGCCTGGCACAGGCCGCCGCAGCAGGGCGGGCCCCCGTCGGCGCAGCTCTCGCCGAGGTAGAGGCAGCCCGGACCCGTCGCCGGCGGGTTCGGGGCATAGCAGAAGCCCACGGTGCAGTCGGCGCCCGAGTAGGCTCCGCACCAGTTCGGCGGCTCGCAGTCGGCGTTGGTGTAGCAAGGCCCGCCCAGCCGCTCGTCCTCGAAGCAGCCGCCGTCCGCCGGGGGCAGGTTGTCGTTGCCGCAGAGCGGATTGCCCGTGCTGCCGCCGCCGCTCGAGCCCACGCCGCCCGTCGTGCCGCCTCCGCTGCTGCCGCCCCCGGCGCTCGAGCCCCCGCCGGCCGTGGAGCCCGAGAGGCCGCCCGACCCGCTGGACGACGCGCCGGCCGTGCCGGTGGAGCCCGAAGAACCCGCGCCGCCGGTGGAGCCGCCGGAGGGTACGGCGCGTCCGGTGGAGGCGCCGCCCTTGCCGGAGGACGACACGGGCACGCCGCTCGAGCCGCCCGGAAAGCAGGCGAGGGTGAGGGTGGCCACGGCGAGCGGCGCGAGCCACTGCGCCCGCCGCGCGGCGCGGCGCCTCTCTCCGGCGGGTCGCCCGGCGCGGGAGGTCACGACCTCCAGCCTACGGCCCTCCCGGCGCAAAGCAAGGCGCGCCGGCGGTCAGGGCTGGATCGTCGCGTAGAAGGACCACGGATCGCCCATCAGGTTGCACGCTGGAAACGCGGCCGGCATCGGGCCGTAGCTCGCGACGGTCCCCAGGCAGACCTCGCCGAGCGAGCCGGTGCGGTACTCGACGGAGGGCCCGCTCACCTCATAGGCCAGCCAGTAGTAGCTGCCGGCGTCGACGGTGAGCGGGGAAGTCGGCAGCGTCAGCCACGCGCCGGGAGGCGGATCGAGGACGGAGCTGGTCTGGGCCAGCAGCGCGTCCGGCATTCCACCGTCGTCGGCGTAGATGCCGAGCTCGACGCTGTCGTCGCCGCCCTGGTTCGAATCCGGGTCGATGTAGAAGCTGAGGCTCTGCACCGCGCCGGTGTCCGTGGCCACGACCTGCTGGGCGAAGATCCCGAGGTCGTTCGAGTCGGTGGTCGCGAGGATGGTCGTGATGCCCATCTCGACGGTCGGAGCGGCGCCGGTGCTGGACCCCGTCGTGGCTCCGCCTCCGCTCGTGGAGCCGCCTCCATTGCTGCCGGCCGCCGTGCCGGATCCGCTGGGGGTACCTCCCGAGGTGCCGCCGGCGGTGGACGTCCCGGTCGAGCTCCCGCCCCCGGCCGTGGAACCGGCTCCGCCGCTGCCGGCCGTGCCGGAGCCGCTGGACGTGCCGCTCGAGCTGCCGCCGGCCGTGGAGCTCCCGGTCGACGTCCCACCCCCGCTGCTGGAGCCGGCCCCGCTGCTGCCGGCGGTCGCGGATCCGCTGGAGGTCCCGCCGGCGCCGCTGCTGGAGGTAGTGCCGGTGGCGCTGCCCGCCGCCGAACCGGTTCCGGTCGCTGCTGCGCCGGTGCCGGAGCCAGCCGTCGTCCCGGAGCCCGCGGGGGCGCCCGTGGTCCCGGCCGTTGCGCCCGAGCTGCTGCCGGCGGGAAGCGAGCCGTCGGCGTCACAGAATCCGTCGACGCACTGGTAGCCCTGGGGGCAGCCCCCCTGGCTGTCGCAGCTCACCACGCCCGAGTCGAGGGTGACGAGGCAGCCCTGCGCGAGCCATCCGCCGAGGAGCCCCAGGACGAGAGCCGGCGGTCCGGCGCGCCACCGCCTCACCACGTGAGCGCCGCCGCCAGCAAGAGGCCGACCCCCACGGCGCCGAGGGCGATCGACAATGGCTGCCAGACCTTCGCAGCGGACAGCTGTCCCGCGATCTGCGCCGAGCCGATCGCTCCCTGCTTCGCGTTCGCCTGGTTCGCCAGCGAGTTGTAGCTCAGCACCTCGGTGAGGCCATAGATCGCCACGCCGCCGCTCACGAGGCCGCCCGCTCCGAGCCCCCAGGCGAGCGCGTGCCCGTGGCGCGGAGGCTCCGGCGCCGGCTCCGTGTGCACGGCCGCCGTCGCCGCGGGGGGCGCCGGCGAGGCCGCGGACGTGTCCAGCTCGCGGGAGACCGCCTGCCGCGCCTCCGCGAACAGCATCCGCGCCTTCGGCGACGAGCTCAGCGGCGGCTCCACCGCCGGGTCGAGCTCCAGCGCGCGCTCGAACTCGCGCCGCGCCTTCGTCGAATCGAGGTCGTTGAAGTCGATCAGGCCCAGATAGAGGAAGGCGCGCGCGACGATCCCATCCCCGGGCTTTGTTGAGACCAGATCCTTCAGGAGCGCCCGCGCGCGCTGGTCGTCCAGGTTCTCGTAGGCCGCGATGGCCGCGGCCAGCTTGTCCTTCGGTGCCGCTGCGATCGCCGAGGTGACCAGCAACAGCATGGGCGCGGAGCAGATCACGGGCGCCCCACGACGGTAACACGGGCGCGGGGCCACGAACAACGAGCGCTCGGCGCGCGCGTGAGCGGGCCGTGCGATCACGGCCGTGACGCTCCGGCGCTCGCGCCTTGCCCACTCCTCGCGGCCGGCAGGGTATTCTCGCCGCATGAAGGCCGGTCGGGAGAGCCCCACCGCGATAGCGGTCTGCATGGGGCGCGCGATGGCGCACGGGCGAACGCCGCTCGCGCGGTTCTCGGATCCCACGGCGCTCGCGCTGCTCCCGGAGAAGGACCGCAAGCGCGTGGAGCGCCTGCGCGGCGACGCGTCGCAGCGGACCCTGGGCGGGCGACTCCAGCGAGCCGTGATCGACGGCCAGGCGAGGATGGTGGTCGCGCGCACCGTGGTCATCGATGACGCCGTGCGCGCCGCCGCGGCGCCGCAGCTCGTGATCCTCGGCGCCGGGCTGGACGGGCGGGCGTGGCGGCTGCCGGAGCTGCGCGACGCCACCGTGTTCGAGGTGGACCACCCCGATTCGCAGCGCCAGAAGAGAGCCCGGGCCGCGGCGCTGACGCCGGTCGCCCGCGACGTTCGCTTCGTCCCGGTCGACTACGCGCGCGATCGACTGGACGAGGCCCTCGCGGCCGCCGGTCACGACCCGGCGCGCCCCACGACGTGGCTCTGGGAAGGCGTGACCATGTACCTCTCGCAGGCCGAGGTCGAGGCGACCCTGGGAGTCGTCCAGGCGCGCTCCGCCCCGGGGAGCCGCCTCGTCGTTCTGTACCTCACGCCATCGCTCCTGATCCGCGCGATAGGCCTCGTGGGGTCCCTGGCCGGCGAGGCGATCCGGTCGGTCTTCAGCGAAAGCCAGATGCGCGCGTTGCTGGCGCACTTCGGCTTCCAGGTCACCCAGGATCGCGACCTCGACGCGATCACCCGGAGCCTGCTCGGCGACGCGAACGGATCGTGGTGGGCGAAGCAGCTCAGGATCGTGTCGGCGGTGCGCGTGTGACCGGCCCGACGAAGGCGGGCTTACAGCTGCAATCCGTCAGGAGCTCACGAATCCGCTGCCCCGCCCCGGGCGAGCCATTTCCCGCGAGGCTCCGCGACCAGACCCCCTCTCCCCTGCAAGGGGAGAGGGCTGGGGTGAGGGGTCCTTGGTCGTGAGTTCCCTCTAGTTCTTCTGCGACTCCACCCCGGACGGGAAGGTCATCTTCCCGCCGAAGTAGCACTCGATCGATGCGATCTTTCCGTGCCTCATCCGCAGCAGCTCGACGTTGCGGAACGTCTTTCCGTTCACCGTGTGGCCGAGGTACTTGACGAACACCTCGTTCCCTTTCGCCATCACCAGCTCCAGATCGAAGCCCTTGGTGAGGTTGACATTGGGCGCCCAGCACTGTCGCTTGAACTCGGCCTTGCTGATGTGGTCCTCGCCGTTCGTGCTGCTGAAGGCGAAATCGTCGGACAGCATGGCGTCGAAGGGGGCCCAGTCTCTGCGCTGCGCCCACAGCGCGTACCACTGCCGGGCGACCATCTCGTTCTTCGCCGCCTCGCTGACATCGGCGCGGGCGGTGGACGTTCCCAGCACGAGCGCCGCCGCTGCCAGGGCAGCTACTGCGAACGACCCGCGACTTGACCGTGCCTTCGACATGATCGAGCTCCCTTCGAGCGTGCGCCGTCAGCGGACGAGCGGCAGGGCGTCGGCGAACTCGGCCAGGGCGGGCAGCCGCCCGTCGAGCTCGTCCCAGCACCTGTCGGTGATCGCCTTGCTGTACTTCTCTGCCTTGCCCGCGCGAATGGCGGTGACCTGGATGCCGAGGTGCATCAGCTCGCGGCCGTGGGGCACGTGCCGCAGGATGTTCCCGAGGGCGACGTGCCGCGCGTGGTTCATCCGGGGCATTCGGCCGGCAAAGAAGAGCGTCAGGATCGGCTCGAAGCGCGCGAGGTCTTCCGCCTCGCTCGCGGCACGAGGCGAAGCCGCAGGCGGGGTCTCGGTCTGTTCCATCTCGTTCTTCGCGTCCACCGGGCGGGCGGACGATACCCCGAGATACCCGGGGAACGTAAGTGGAGCGTCTTGCGACCGCCGAGGGTCGTGCTAGTGTTTTCCAAGGGAGGGCTCCGACGACATGAACCCAACCGCCTTTCGCTTCGCGCCCGCGCCCGCGCGCAGAGCCGACGGCTCGGTGAAGGTCTCCGGATCGCTCTGGCTCGCAGCCCAGCTGTGGGCACGGCCGGAGCTCGTCATGGTCCTCATCGGGCTGGACCGCTGGAAGCACCTGGGCAGGCCGGCCTTCTGGGCGGGCATCGCGCTCTTCGCCGTCGTGGCAAGCCTCCAGCTGGTGGTCGCTTCGTTCGAGGTGACGTCCTCGATGACTGAGCTGGCGATCCGGCAGACGGTCTCCGGCCTCATACCGCTCGGCACCTCGACCTTCCCCCTCGGGCCGGGCAGCAAGCTCGTCTTCATCTCGCCGGAGAAGAAGCCCTGGTTAAACCCCCTCTTGACCGTGCCGGCCACGCTGGTGCGCCTCGAGGGTCCAGGCACGAGCGTCGACGTCGGGAGAGTCTACTGGGAGCACGCGGGCGAGCTGGCCCGGGCGCTCGAGGGGATCTCGCCGAACCTCACGCCGGAGCTGCGCGAGGGCGAAGCGCTGTCCCGGGCTCGCGCGAAGGACGAGGCGAGCAGCGGCAAGGGAACCTGGTGGTTCACGCTGCTCCTCACCGCAGGCTTCGCGGCCGGGATCCACTACATGTTCCGCGACGAACCCGCCTTCAAGGACGCGGCCGACCCGAAGCTCCTCGCGCTCACGGCGCTCGTCGTGGTTGGCTTCCTCGCGGCGGCCATCCTGCTGCCCATGCGAATGCGACAGCCGGCGAAGCGGCGGCTCACCGCTGGCCGCATGACGGTGATGATCAGCGTGCTGCAGTCCGTCATCTTCTACGAGATCCTCCACCTCCCGATCCTGCTCGCCGCGGCCGCTCTCGGGCTCGCGGTGCTGGTCTGGTGGTACCCGAGCGACAGACGCCTGGCCTCCCTGGAGGAGCCGCAGGGCACGGGCTGAGGTGCGACGGGAACGACTTCGCGCGCGACCTCTGTGTCCGCGGCCGGGCGCGTTTGCTCGAACGTGTACAATGCGAAGCTCATGAGGCACTTTCTGGTGAGCTGCCTCTCCCTGGGCCCCCTGGCCTTCGGCCTCGGGTTCCTTCTCTACTGCGCGCAGAGGAAGAAGCCCTTCGTGTACGGCATACGCCGGGCCCTGGGGATCGTCGTGCTGGTACTCCTCCCCCCCTACGCCGAGGTGGCGGTGTCGGAATGGACGAGCACGGGCGCCGCGGCGACATGGCGAGCGTCTCCAGGTGTTCCCGGCCTGGCCCGGGATTTCATCGTCGCCTTCTGGGCGGTGTGCGCCTTGGTGGTGGTGGTCCAGGCGGCCATCGGCTGGCGCTGGGCACATGGCTATGTCGTCGTCGGCGCCT
>Ga0335073_10009020_pt1 | contig 13991 bp, 11 predicted proteins | sample Lox_Sample_22_FD_207093 | JGI IMG/M metagenome (GOLD analysis project Ga0335073, IMG submission 207093) | Soil microbial communities from Loxahatchee National Wildlife Refuge, Florida, United States - Lox_Sample_2.2 | ecosystem: Environmental > Terrestrial > Soil > Wetlands | place: USA... | reverse complement strand
GTCTGCTACAAGACCAGCTATGAGCTCGACCCGATGTACGGCAAGCACAATGACCAGGTGACGAGCGACTGGCGGGAGCCTCCTCATCCCGACCCGGAATCCTCGCTGATCGGCACGCTGTACGAGGGCTACCCGGCGATCGCCGACTACGTCGTCCGGACGCCGCACGCCTGGATGTTCAAGGGCACCGGCGTCCGCAAGGGCACCAGCTTCAAGGTCCTGGTCGGCATCGAGTACGACCGGGTCACGCCGGGCTACCCGCTCGAGCGGCCGATTCAGGTGCTCTCCCACTCCCCGCTGGTCTGCAATGGCGTGAACAGCTTCGCCGACTCGGCCTATTACACGCACAAGGGCGGCGCCGGGGTCTTCAACTGCGGGACGATGCGCTGGGTCGAGGCGTTCGGACCGCCGACCTATGGCTGGGGGCTGACGCCCTCGGCCGGCGACTTCACCCGCCGGGTCACCGCGAACGTGCTGACGGCATTCGCCGACGGCCCGGCCGCCGCGAAGTACCCGGCGCACGACAACCTGGCGGAGATCCACGAGCAGGTTGGCGACCCGCTGACTGGCGGAAGCGTGGCCACCGGTCAGTGACTGCAAGATCAGACTGGCAACTGACCCGGATCCGACTTGCGGATGACTCTGGCCGCGGATACAGCAGCTATTGTGAATCCGAACGGGGTGCTTTTAGTCAATAACGGCGGGTGAATAGGGTGCGCAGACTTGGGCTCCGAGCCCGGTGGGCAGTTCCAGCCGGAGTAGTGACAGTCACCGGAGTGGTCATTGCCGCAGCGGCGGTGGCAAGTGCGGACGCGACGCCCTCGCTCGCGCCCCGGACGGCCGCGCAGTTGCTGACCGAGGTCGCCCAGGGCTCGAAGGTGCCGCTGGGGCCGGTGTCAGCCACCGTGCAGGAGACCTCCAGCCTCGGGCTGCCGCAGCTGCCCGCGTTCGCCCAGCAGGACGGCGGTCCCTCCGGGCTCACGTCGGGCTCGAAGTCGATCAGCATCTGGTACCGCGACCCGCAGCACATCAGGGTGGCCGAAATGGTCCAGGCGGGCGAGACCGACCTGCGCCTCGACGGCCGCACCCTGTGGGTGTGGAGCAGCAAGACCCAGACCGCGACCAGGTACACGCTGCCAGCGCGCGTCTCCGGCGTTCCCGCCATCACGAAGGGGAACGGGCTAGTTCCGCCCAGCAGCCACCAGGCCTTCCCGGCCGTCGGTAACTCCGTCCCGGACACCCCGCAAGCGGCCGCCGCCCAGCTGCTGAAGGCGGTCGGACCGACGACCGTGGTCAGCGTCCAGCGCAACGTCTACGTCGCCGGGCGTGCTGCCTACCAGCTGTCGCTGGTCCCGCGCAGCAGCAAGTCGCTGGTCGGCAGCGTGCTGATCGCGATCGACGCCGCCCGGCACATCCCGTTGCGCGTGGAGGTCTACGCGCGGGCCTCGTCGGCGCTGGCCTACAGCATCGGCTTCACGGCGCTGACGTTCGGCACGCCCGCCGCATCCAACTTCAGCTTCACGCCGCCGCCGGGCGCGACTGTCAACCACGTCACCGTGCCAAGCAGCCCGCAAGGCCTCAGGGCCGGCCTCGGCATCGGCGCACTCGGGGGGCTCGGCCTGGGCCCGATCGGCGCCGTTCTCGGCGCCTCGGCGGCCCGCGCGAGCTCAGCTGGAATCAGCGTGCCGCGGGTGCGCGTCGGTTCGCTGGCGCCGCTGGTACGCGTTCAGAAGATGCGCGTCGCCATCGCCAAGTCCTCCAAGCTTCCGGCCCTCTCGAAGAAGGCGCGCGCCAAGATCGAGGCGCAGTTCGCCAAGAGCCTGCCGAAGAGCATCCCTGCGGCCCAGCGGGCCAAGATGGTCAAGGCGTTCGACCAGCGGCTCGCCCGCTCGCCGAAGATGCAGGGGATGATCGCGCAGCGGATCTTCGCGGTGCGGTCGCGCCGCGCTGTCATCGTCAAGGGCAACAACGGCGGCGGCTTCATCAAACTCGGGACCGCGCCGATCGCCGCAGCGGCCGGGAGCGCCCCGCACGTGCTCGGCAGCGGCTGGCTGTCCGTCCTCGCGACACCGCCGAGCACGCAGGTGGCGAACGCCGTCAAGCAGGCGCTGAGCGGCGCTAACGGCGCGACCCAGCAGGGCAGTGCCTTTTACGGCTCGTCCTCGTCCTCCATTTCCTCGGCTTCGGCTTCGCCCGGCTTCCCGGCCGTACCTGTCCCCGCGCTCCTGCAGGCGCTGCTGGCGGCGACGACCCCGGTGCACGGAAGCTGGGGCAGTGGGCGGCTGCTGCAGACCACGCTGCTCAGCGTGCTGATCACCAGCAAGGGCCAGATCCTGGCGGGTGCGGTCAGCCCGTCGGTCCTGTACGCCGACGTCGCGCGCGACGCAGCGTAGGTCCGCACGCCGATGACGAGACTGGCGCGGACTGCATGAGCCTGCCAGCGCAGCCTGACGAGCTCGCGGCGCCGGCCGGCCTGGCGCTTGCCAGCAGCGGGCTGACCAAGCGCTTCCGCGGCGGCCAGCTCGCCGTCGACGGGATCGACCTGGCGGTGCCCGCCGGCTCGGTGTACGGCTTCCTCGGCCCGAACGGCTCCGGCAAGACGACGACGATCCGGATGCTGCTCGGCCTGATCCAGCCGACTGCGGGCAGCCAGTCAGTGTTCGGGCTGCCGATGCCGGACGCCCAGGCCGATGCGCTGCCACTCGTCGGGTCGCTGGTCGAGGGCCCGGCGTTCTACCCGCACCTGTCCGGCCGGGCGAATCTGGCGCGGTTCGACGCGGCCGACCGGACCGCGCGCCGGGCGACCGCGGCGGACCGGATCGACCAGGCGCTGGACCGCGTCGGGCTGCTGGCGGCCGCCGACAAGCGGTACAAGGCGTACTCGCTCGGGATGAAGCAGCGGCTCGGCATCGCCACAAGCCTGCTGAAGCCGCGCAGGCTCGTCATCCTGGACGAGCCGACGAACGGCCTGGACCCGCAGGGCACTCGCGAGGTGCGGAACCTGATCAGGGAGATCGCCGCCGACGGCACGACCGTGTTCGTGTCCTCGCACCTGCTGGCTGAGGTCGAGCAGATCTGCACGCACGTCGGGGTCATGCGCACCGGGAAGCTGGTCTACCAGGGTTCGCTAGCCCAGCTGCGCGGCCAGTCGCGGCTGCTCGTCCGGACGCCGAGACCGGAGCTTGCGGCCAAGGTTCTCGGCGAGCTGGGATTTGCGGGCGTGGAGCAGTCGGGCCAGGAGGTGACCGCCGAGCTGGGGGACATGCTGCCGGAGGTGGTCTGCGAGCGGCTCGTGCTGGCTGGCGTCCCGGTGGCCGGGCTCGAGACGCCGCGGCGCAGCCTCGAAGACGAATTCGTGCAACTGACCGGCGAGGGCTTCGATGTCGACTGAGCACGACGGCACCTGGCCGGGCCTGGCGGCAGGCGCTCCGGCGGAGGCTGGGCCTGCGACGACAGCCGGCCCAGCGGCCGCGGCCGGGGCAGCGACCGCCATCCGGCCCGCGCTGAACTGGCCGGGCGGGCAGCTGCGCAGTGCCGGCGTCGCTGGCCTGCCGCACCCCGTTCCCGCCTGGTTGAGGTTCTTTAACTCCGAGCTCCGGCTCGTGTTCGGCCGTCCGCGCAACCTCGCCCTGCTGGGCGTCCTGGCGATCGCGGGCGTGTTCTTCGGGATCGTGCTGCGGCTGACGATCGGAGTGGGCGGCGGCGGCTTCCCGTTCCTGAATCAGCTCGCCGGGAACGGGGTGTTCCTCGCGCTAGTGGTGCTCACGCTGACGGTGAGCCTGCCGCTCCTGCCGCTGGCTATCGGCGTGGTGTCCGGCGATTCGATCGCGGGCGAGGCGGGGCACGGCACGCTGCGCGTGCTGCTGACCGTGCCGGCGGGCCGGACCAGGCTGCTGATCGTCAAGTACGCGGCGATCGCGGTGTTCAGCCTGGCCGCCTGCCTGCTCGTTGCCGTCGTATCGCTGATCATGGGCCTGATCCTGTTTCATACCGGGCCGGTCACGCTGCTGTCGGGCACCACGATCTCGCTCGGGGCGGGAGTGCTGCGCGTGCTCGTAGTGGCCGCCTATCTCGCGGTCGCGATGGCGTCGCTCGGCGCGATCGGGCTCGCTGCCTCGACGCTGACTCAGCACCCGGTCGGCGCGATTGCCGGCCTGCTCGTGCTGACCATCGCCAGCGAGATCTGCGACCAGCTGCCGCAGCTGTCGGCGATCCACTCGTTCCTGCCGACGCACTACTGGCTGTCCTGGGACGGGCTCTTCCGGTCGCCGGCTGACTGGTCGGGAATCGAGCACGGGCTGGTATCGTTCGCGCTCTACGCCGCGATCTTCGGTGCGATCGGCTGGGCGAAGCTGACCTCTGCCGACGTCACCAGCTAGGAGCGACGATGAGCGGCCCGGCAGTTCAGGCTAGCCTCGCCTCGATTCACATCTACCCGCTGAAGGCCGCCCGCGGTATCGACCTCCGCGAGTCGCTCGTCGAGCCCTGGGGCCTGGCGGGCGACCGGCGCTGGCTGCTCGTCGACAAGGCCGGCCGATTCATCAGCCAGCGTGAAGAACCCGCCATGGCGCGGGTGACCGTCGGGCATTCCGATGCGGGGCTGACAGTGTCCGCTGCCGGGCATCCGCCGCTCGTCGTCGCGGCACCGGCCGGTGCTGATGTGTCGGAGATGCTCGACGTCACCGTGTGGCGTTCGACGGTGATGGCAGCAGCCGCCGGGCCCGCCGCCGATGGCTGGTTCTCCGACTACCTTGGCCGCGGCGTGCGCCTTGTCTACCTGGACGACCCGACCCGCCGCGCGGTCGACCCGCAGTTCGGCAGCGAGGGTGACGTCGTGACCTTTGCCGACGGCTACCCGCTGCTCCTGACTAACGCGGCCTCCCTGGACTCGCTCTGCGGCTGGCTGACCGACGATGGCGAGGAGCCGGTCCCGATGGGCCGCTTCCGTCCCAGCGTGGTCGTTGCCGGCCCGGAGCCGTGGGCCGAGGACGGCTGGCGGCGGATCCGGATCGGTCCGGTGTCCTTCCGGGTGGCCAAGCCCTGCGGCCGCTGCGTGGTCACCACAATCGACCAGGTCACCGGCGAGGTGGGCAAGCAGCCGCTGAAGATGCTCGGCCGCCGCCGGCTGATCGGCAACGACCTCGTCTTCGGGCAGAACCTGATACCCGAGGCGCCCGGAACGATCCGGGTCGGCGACCCGGTCGAGATCCTCTCCCGCGCCGCGCCTCGCGGCTGAGCCCCGGCCCGCTCCGGCAGGCGATAGCGTGCAGTGGTGCCTTCCGATCTGCCCGACATCGACGTCCTGCTCCGGGTTGCGGTGGCCGGCATCGGGGGCACGGAGCGGCCCGGACAGGTCGCGATGGCCGAGGCTGTGCAGCTGGCGATGGAGTCGGGCCAGCATCTCGCGGTACAGGCCGGAACGGGAACGGGCAAGTCGCTGGCTTACCTTGTTCCTGCGGTGCGCCATGCCCTGGGCGGCAGCGGCACCGTCGTGGTCTCGACAGCCACGATCGCGCTGCAGCGTCAGCTGATCGAGCGCGACCTGCCCCGGCTGACCGCTTCGCTGGCTGAACTGCTGGGCCGCGAGCCCGTCTTCGCCATACTCAAGGGCCGGCGGAATTACCTGTGCCTGCACAAGATCCACGGCACCGCGGTAGACGAGCCGGACGACTCGCTGTTTGACCCTCGGTCGGTATCGGCGATCGGACGGCAGATATCCCGGCTCCACGAGTGGGCAGCGGAGACCGATAGCGGCGACCGGGACGAGCTGATTCCCGGTGTCGATGACCGCGCCTGGCGGCAGGTGTCGGTCAACGCCAGGGAGTGCATCGGCGCGCAGAAGTGCCCGTTCGGCAGCGGGTGCTTCGCCGAGCTGGCGCGCGAGGCGGCGGGCGAGGCTGACATCGTCGTGACCAACCACGCACTGCTGGCGATCGACGCGATGGAGAACCACATCGTGCTGCCCGAGCATGACGTCGTGGTGATCGACGAGGCGCATGACCTGGTCGACCGGGTGACCAGCGTGGCGACCGGCGAGCTGTCCGCGGCGGCCGCTGACGCCGCCGCCCGGCGATGCGGCCGGCTCGTCGCCGAGGAGCTAACCGGGCGCCTCCGGGCCGCGGCCGAGGGTCTCGAGCTTGCGCTCGCTGACACCCCGGCCGGGCGCCTCGATGTGCTATCCGAGCAGGTCGAGGTAGCACTGCTGGTCGTGCACGACGCAGCCGCAGCGTGCGCGGCCAGCCTGCGCGGTCACCCGGACGGTGAGGACGACGCCGACCGGCTCGCGACCGCCAGGGTCGCGACGGTAGCGCTCGACGAGGTCGCGGAGAACGCCGAGCGCATCATCGCCGCGTTCGGTCCCGAGATCGCGGCGCGGCCGGAGGTGGTGTGGCTGGACCGGCCCGCGAGCGAGGAGTCCGCCCGTCCCGACACGCTGCGGGTGGCTCCGCTGCATGTCGGTGGCCTGCTGGCGGAGCGGCTGTTCAAGGCGGGCACGGTCGTGCTGACGTCCGCGACGCTGACACTCGGCGGCTCTTTCGAGCCGCTGGCGCGGCAGTGGGGGCTGCCTGCGCTCGGCGAGTCGGACCGGGTGGCCCAGCCCGCCGTGGAGCCCGCCGCGCCAGCCGACGACTCGGATCGTCCGGACGGCGCAGGCAGCTCAGATGACGCTGAGAGCTCGGATGGCGCTGGCGACGCAGGTGCCGGCCTCGCCTGGACTGGCCTCGATGTCGGCTCGCCTTTCGATCACCGCCGCAGCGCCATCCTCTACGTGGCGCGGCAGTTGCCGCCACCCGGCCGCGACGGCCTGTCCGAGGCCTACCTGACCGAGTTGCGGGAGCTGATCGAGGCGTCCGGCGGCCGGACGCTCGGGCTGTTTTCCTCGATGCGCGCCGCCAGGCAGGCAGCCGACGCGCTGCGCGGCGAGATTGGCGTTCCGCTGCTGTGCCAGGGCGAGGACTCCACCGGACTGCTGGTCAGCAAGTTCGCCGAGGACGAGGCGAGTTGCCTGTTCGGCACGCTGTCGCTGTGGCAGGGAGTCGATGTCCCTGGCCGGTCGCTGCAGCTCGTGGTCATCGACAGGATCCCGTTCCCGCGGCCGGACGACCCGCTGGCCTCGGCACGGCAGCGAGCGGTCGCCGCACGCGGCGGGAACGGGTTCATGGCCGTGGCCGCATCGCAGGCTGCGCTGCTGCTCGCGCAGGGCACCGGGCGTCTGCTGCGGACGATCGATGATCGCGGCGTGATCGCGATCCTGGACCCGCGGCTGGCGACTGCCAGATACGGCGGATTCCTGCGCGCGTCGCTGCCGCCGTACTGGAGCACCTACGATCCGCAGATCGTGCGCAGTGCCCTGCGGCGTCTTGCTGCCCCACAGGTAGCGGACGGCTCCGTGCCCGCCGAGTCAGCGTCGGCCTGACCTTCTCCGCCGCCGGGCTGCCTAGTCCAGGCGGCAACACAGCCCGCGTGCGGCACGTGCATCGGGGGGTCAACGCACTTCTGTCGCGAAAGATACTTGCGGACGCCGTCCGGTTCATGTAAAAAACTTTCAAACTGCTGTCGGAACCGGGCTGAGATGAGGCGCTGTGCTGCTTGCTCGCGAGAAGGCCCGGGTGAGCTGATGGCGCCTGGGCTGCGCGACGCGGCTGCAGTCACCGAGACGTGCTTTCACTCGCACGCGGTCGGCCAGCTTCTCGACCTCTGGCAGGAGGTCATGCCTGGCGATGCACCAGACCGGGCCCGGTTCCGCGACCTCGTACTGCTGAACCCGGCCTTCGTGCCGGAAGGCCTGATCCTGCTGTGGCGCGGCGCCCGCCTGGTGGGCTTCGGCTACGCGATCGCGGACGGGGCCAGCCCGCCGGACGCAGAGTCCCGGCGGGGCTGGGTGGCGGGCATCGGGGTGACCGCCGGGGAGCGAGGCGCCGGGCTCGGCACCCGGTTGCTCACAGGGTGCCTTCAGTTCCTGGCCGCACACGGGTGCACCGTTGCTGAGCTGGGTGGCAACGGCGAGCACTATCTGCTGCCGGGGTGCGACGCGGCCGCGTACCCGGACTTCCGCCGCCTGCTCCTGGCGAGCGGATTCCGTGCCGCCGGGAGCACCCGGGCCATGGAGTGCGACCTGCTGGCGGTGCGCCCGGCGCAGCCGCCAGGAAGGCAGGGGCCGTACCGCTACTGCCACCCGTCCGACGGGGACATACCTGAGCTGCTCCGTCTGGTATCCAGGCTCAGCCGCAGCTGGGCGGGCCTTGTCCGCGGCTACCTTGCCCGGTCGGCAGTTGCCGACGGCCTCTGGGTGGCCTGCGGCCCGGACGGCATGGCGGGCTTCGCAGGCTTCGACCTATTCCCCGGCTGCCCGGGCCGGTTCGGCCCGATGGGCGTGCTGCCCGAAGTCCGCGGCCACGGTGTCGGCGGTCACCTGCTCGGTCTGAGCCTCGCCTCGATGGCCGACCGGGGCCACCCGTCGGCCTGGTTCCTGTGGGGACCCGACGGGCCCGCCGGGCCGCGCATGTATGCATCCGCGGGCTTCCGCGTGAGTCGCGAGTTCGAGTTCTTCACGTGTGATCTACAGGCATCGGCAACAGACAGACCCAGCACAGAAAGGTAGTCCTGATGAGCCAACCCACCGCAGTCCGGCAGACAGAGGATGTCGGCCAGCTGCATCATGGCGCATTGTCGCTCTCCGGCGCCGTCATGCAGGGCGTCACCCACATCGCGCCGACCGCCGGAGTGATCCTGATCTTGCAGGCTGAAGTCCAGACTGTGGGCATGGCGACCCCGTTCGCGTTCGTGGTCGCGATCCTGCTGATGTTCCTCGTCGGCATCTCGCTGGCGCAGCTTGCGCGTTTCCTTCCGTCAGCCGGCGGCTTCTACACCTACATCAGCCGCACGCTGGACGCGCGGGTCGGCTGGTTCTCCGGCTGGATCAACCTGCTGTACGACCCGTTCGGCACGGCCATCGACCTGGCGGTGCTGGGGTATGTGTTCAATGCGGCCCTGCAGTACAACTACGGCGTGACCTTCCCGTGGTGGGCCACCTTCATCATCGCCGGTGTCATCGTGACTGTCGTGATCTACCGCGGCATCGAGCTCACCGGGCGTACCCAGCTGATACTCGGTGGCCTGGAGATCCTGATCCTGCTGGCTGTCAGCGTGCACGCGCTGCTCAGTCCGGGAGCAGGCGGTGTCAACTTCGCGCCGTTTAACCCGGCCAATGCCACTAAGGGCAGCGACCTGTTCGTCGCGATCATCCTGGCCGTCTTCACCTTCACCGGCTTCGAGTCCACGGCGCCGCTGGCCGAGGAGACCCGCGAGCCACGGCGCAACGTTCCCAGGGCCATGCTGATCTCGCTGTTCATCGTCGGCGTCTTCGTTATCTTCTGCCTGTGGGCCATGATGGTCGGCTGGGGTACGGCGCACCTGAGCGCCATGATCACTTACGGCGGCAACCCGGTGTTCGATGTCGCCCACCGGCTGTGGGGACCTGCCTGGGTCCTTCTGCTGCTGGCCATCATTAACTCGCTGCTGTCGGTGTCGGTAGCGACCACCAACTCATCAACGAGGGTCATCTACGCGATGGGCCGTACCGGCGCGCTACCCAGGTGGTTCGGCGAGATCGACAACCGCTACGGCACGCCGCGAAACGCGATCATCGCCCAGACCATCCTGACGTTCGCGCTTGGCCTCGGGCTCGGCTTCGCGATGGGCGCGTTCAACGAGTTCCTGATGATCGGCGTCGCGATTACCGTCGGCCTGGCGCTGCTCTACATCCTTGCCTGCCTCGGTGTCGTGAAGTTCTTCCTCACCGAGCAGCGCAGCGCATTCAACTGGCTCGTGCACCTGGTGATCCCGCTCGTCGCAGCGGTGGCCGTCGGCTTCGTGCTCTACCACAACGTGATTCCGGTGCCGCCGTACCCGATCAACATCGCCCTACCGCTAGCGGGCGGCTGGACCGTGGTCGGCATCGTGGCAACGGTCTTCATGGTCAAGACGGGGCGCACCGGCTGGCTGGACAAGGCGACGAGGGTCTTCGGCGAGGAGGCCGGAGCTGGTCAGGCCGAGCAACCGCCGGCTCAATCTTGATGGCAGATACGTCCGAGCTGGCGGGCACCGCAGGGGTGCCCGCCAGCGGCCATCTCGTTGCCTCGCCGACCGAGCTGCGCAACGACAGGACGCTCGACATCGACGTCCTCGCCACGCGTGATCTACTCGAGCGGCTCAACGACGAGGATCTGACGGTCGCTCCGGCAGTCCGGCGGGCGCTGCCCGACCTGGCCGTCGTCGTGGACGCCGCGGCCCGGTCGCTGCAATCGGACGGCCGGGTGCACTACTTCGGCAGCGGTACGTCGGGCCGCATCGCCTTCCTTGACGCAGCCGAGCTAGGTCCCACGTTCGACCTGCAGGCCGGCGTGGTCGTCGCGCACATCGCGGGCGGCGAGCCCGCGCTCACCAATGCGGCCGAGGGTGCCGAGGACGACGAGGCGAGCGGCGCCGCAGACGCGGCGGAGGTGACAGGCGCCGATGTTGTCATCGGGGTGACTGCGTCAGGGTCGGCTGCCTACGTGGCTGGTGCACTTGCTTACGCCCGGCAGGCGGGGGCGTTCACCGCGCTGTTCACCTCGAACCCGCAGGCACCGATCGCGAGCCTCGCCGACGTGGTCGTGTGCGCCGACACCGGATCGGAGGCCATCACCGGATCGACCAGGCTCAAGGCGGGGACGGCCCAGAAGCTCCTGCTCAACTCGTTCTCGACTGCCCTCATGGTGCGCAGCGGGCGAACTTACTCCAACCTCATGGTGCGGCTGACCCCGGTGAACGCCAAGCTGCGTGCGCGTCAGCTGCGGCTGCTCGGCCAGGCCACGGGCGCAAGCGAGGGCGCGTGCGCGGAGGCCCTCGCCGCGGCCGAGGGCGATCTCGGCGTGGCACTGATCTCACTGCTGTCCGGAGCGGATACCGGAACGGCCCGGCGCGCGCTTGCGACGGCACAGGGCGTGGTTCGCGCCGCAGTTGCCGTCATCGAGACAGACAAGGAGGCAGGGTGGCCTACAACTACGACCCCGAGCTAGTGCCCGTCGCCGCGGCTTTCCCAGTGCTCGATGTCTCCGACATCCACGCGGCGCGTGAGGCTTTCTTCACCCTGCGGCAGCAGCTGCCGCCGTTCGTGCCGCCGGATTCGCTGCTGATCGAGAAGCGAGCCGTCCCCGGTCCGCCGGGTGCTCCCGATATCGGGGTGTGCGTCATTACTCCGCGCGAGCTGTCGGCTCCAGCTCCGGCTCTGTACTGGATTCATGGCGGCGGCTTCATTCTCGGCGACGTCGACGCAGACATGGAAGCGCCTGCGCACATCGCGGCCGCACTGGGTGCTGTCGTCGTGTCGGTTGAATACCGGCTCGCCCCGGAGCACCCGTTCCCGGCTCCGGCCGAAGACTGCTATGCGGGACTGACGTGGCTCGCTGGGAACGCAGGCGAGCTCGGGATTGACCGTGCGCGTATTGCCATCGGGGGCGTCAGCGCCGGCGGCGGGCTCGCCGCGGCCGTGGCGCTCATGGCCCGAGATCGCCGCGGCCCGGCACTGTGCTTGCAGGTACTCGACATCCCGGATCTCGACGACCGGCTCGTCACCCCCTCGATGCGGGCCTACACGGATACGCCTGTGTGGGACTATCCGAGCGCCGTCCTCAGCTGGCAGGCCTACCTGGGGGCCGGGCACGACGGCGACACATCGCCGTATGCTGCCCCTGCACGGGCCGCGGACCTGAGCGGCCTTCCGCCCGCCTATGTCGTGACGTGCGAGTTCGACCCGCTCCGCGACGAGGGCATCGAGTACGCCCAGCGGCTCATGCAGGCCGGAGTGCCCACCGAACTGCACCATTACCCCGGAACGTTTCACGGGTCAGGCGCCGCCGGCCTGGGCACAGCCATCTCGACCCGGATGATCGACGACCGGGCGGCCGCCATCGCCCGAGCATTCGCTCGGCCATCCGTGTCACCCGCCTGAGCGCCGTAGGCTCACAGCCATGGCGACGCCAGACCTGATGGCCTCTCCCAGCCCCGCGCTGCCTCGCGACGCGGGGGCGCGGGATGGCTTCAGGCTTCTTGGCATCGACATCGGCGGCACTGCCAGCCGGGCTCGCCTGTGGGTGCGCGGCCAGCTTGCGGCCGAGAGTCAGGCCGCGAGCGCGAGCTTGCCCGCGGCTGGCCGCGAGGCCGCGGCAGCGGCGCTGGAGGCGCTGCTCGCCGGCGTGCTCGCTGAGCAAGCGGAGCCGCTCGACGCGATCTGCGTCGGGTCAGCCGGCCTGAGCGTTCCCGGAGCGCGGGAGCTCCTGCGCGGCCGGCTGGCACCGCTGACCCGCTCGGGCGCGGTCGTGATCGTCAGCGACGCCATGCTCGTCTTGCCCGCCGCCGGCCTTGGCGCTGGGGTGGCGGTGATCTGCGGCACCGGATCCGTGGCAGTGGGCACGTCAGGCGACCGAACGGTGCAGGTAGGCGGCTGGGGCTATCTGCTCGGTGACGCTGGCAGCGGCTACTGGGTCGTGCGCGAGGCGATGCGCGTGCTGCTGTCGCGCCGGGATCATGGCCAGCCGCCCGGCGAGCTGGGCCAGTTGCTGCTCGCCGCGACGGGGACCGATGACCTGGCGATGCTGCACCGGCGGTACTACGAGCAGCCGCACGTGCCCGGTGCGTGGGCGCGGTACGCCGGGCTTGTCCTGGACAGCGGCGATCGGGCGGCGGCTGAGATCTCGGCGCGCGCCGCCCGCGCAGTAGCAGAACTGGCCGGCTCGGCGGCTGCTGAACTGGAGTACGCGGGCGAACACGCGGCCTCCGGCGAACACGCGGTCTCCGGTGAACGAGGGCAGCCCAGCCGTCTTCCGGTGGTCCTGGCCGGAGGCCTCTTCCGGAATCAGGCCTTCAGGCATGCGGCGCGCAACGCAGTCGCGCAGGCGCTGCTGGGAATCAACGTGAGGGTGCTGGACGATGAACCAGTAGCAGGGGCGGTCCGGCTCGCCGGGCTCGCCGCCGAGCGGCAGGCCACGCAGACGTGACAGCACAGCAGGTGAACGGGCAGCAGGTGAACGGGCAGCCAGTCAACGGGCAGCAGGCGACCGGACAGCAGCGAACGGGCTCGGACGTCATCGTCCGGATCCGCTCGCTGCTGCCGTCACTCTCGCCTGCCGAGCAGCGAGTCGGCCTCGCTGTCACCAGCGATCCGGAGCGGGCTGCCCGACTGACGATCAGCGAGCTTGCGCACCTCGCTGAGACTTCCGAGGCCACGGTGGTCCGGTTCTGCCGCAGCATCGACGTGCCGAGCTACCCGGACCTTCGGATCGCCATCGCCACCTGGGCCGGCCGCGCCGATGCCGACGGAGAGCTCTTCCTGTCCTCTGACATTCATGCCGATGACGGGCTCGCGGACGTGGTCGCCAAGATCGCCGGGTCAGACGCGAGGGCGGTCCGCGACACCGCTGGCGCTCTCGACCTGGACCAGCTGGCGCGTGCGATCGACGCAGTGGTCGAGGCGCGCCGGGTGGACATCTACGGTGTCGGCGCCAGCGGGTTCGTCGCGCTCGATCTGCAGCAGAAGCTGCACCGAATCGGGCTCGTGGCGTTCGCCTGGATGGATCCGCACATGGCGGTCACATCCGCCGCGAACCTGCGACCAGCGGACGTAGCGATCGGCCTGAGTCACACTGGCACCACGATCGACACGATTGACGCGCTGCGCCAGGCGAGACGCAACGGAGCCACCACGATCGCAGTGACTAACTTCGCCAACTCTCCGATCTCCGCCCAGGCCGACGTGCTCCTGCTGACCTCGGCGCAGGAGACGACGTTCCGCGCAGGCGCGATGGCGAGCCGGATCGCCGCGCTGACGGTCGTCGACTGCCTGTTCGTGGGCGTAGCCCAGCGTAATCACGCGAGCGCCGCCGCCGCACTCGCCAGGACGCACGCAGCCGTTCAGACCCGCCGGCGGCTGAGCCGCTAAGCAGTCATCAGCC
>Ga0335073_10009019_pt1 | contig 13994 bp, 10 predicted proteins | sample Lox_Sample_22_FD_207093 | JGI IMG/M metagenome (GOLD analysis project Ga0335073, IMG submission 207093) | Soil microbial communities from Loxahatchee National Wildlife Refuge, Florida, United States - Lox_Sample_2.2 | ecosystem: Environmental > Terrestrial > Soil > Wetlands | place: USA... | reverse complement strand
AAGGCGAAGATCGTTCGGTCCGGTTCGCACGTCACGCTTGTGACCTATGGCGCACTTGTGCCACGCGCATTGCAGGCGGCGCAACAAGCCGAGCGCCTGCATGGAATCGAGACGGAAGTCATCGACCTGCGCACGCTGAATCCTTACGACTGGGAGACGATTGCGGAATCGGTGCGCAAGACCAGCCGCGTGATCGTGGCCCACGAGGACATGCTGAGCTGGGGTTACGGCGCGGAGATTGCGGCGCGCATCGCCGATGAGCTCTTTGACGATCTGGATGCGCCGGTGAAACGAATCGGCGGACTAGATACCTTTGTCGCCTATCAGCCGGTTCTTGAAGACGCGATCCTGCCGCAGCCGGAGAAGATTCTCCAGGCGCTGGTTGCCCTGAAGGCCTACTGAATCGAACCGGATGGTCCGGCTTCTTCCGCAGGTGTCATATCGGGAGGAGTGGGAATGATGCCCATCTCCTGATAGATGGGCCGCACCGTCCGCCGCAGCGCCGGTAATTGGGTAAAGAACCACCCGGCACCCAGAAGCACGACCGAGCCATTGACCATGACGGTAAGCGGCGCGCCGACGGCACTGGCCATGAAGCCGGCCAGCAGGCTTCCGAAGGGCGCCATGCCGACGAAGGCCATTGTGTAGTAGCTCATCACGCGGCCGCGCTTGTCCTCGCTGACCAGAGTCTGGATGATGGTGTTGCTGGCGGCCATGCCCTGCATCATGCCCATGCCCGCGATCAACACGGTGACCATCGAAAGCCAGAAGGTGCGCGAGAGCCCGAACCCGATGAGGCCAAGGCCAAAGACCGCTGCTGCCAGGGGAATCATGCGAATGAGGCCGCGAACATTCTTGCGAGCAGCAAGTGAGAGCGCGGAGATGAGCGCGCCCACGCCCATGGCGCCCATCAGGAAACCCAGCGTATGCGGGCCGCCGTGCAATACCTTGGCCGCGAAGATGGGCATGAGCACCACGAACGGCATGCCCATGAGGCTCACCACAGCGAAGAGCAACAGGATGGTGCGAATGGGTACGAATCCTGAGACGTAGCTCCAGCCTTCTTTCAATTCGGTGAAGGTAGACGCTGCTTTGCGCCGGATGGCGGGCGCGTGAATCTGCATGGCCAGCAATGAGGCGATGACCGCCAGGTAGCTGATGCCATCGATGAGGAAGCACCATGCTTCATTGCTGGCCGCAATCACCACGCCCGCCAGGGACGGACCGACGAGGCGCGCCATATTCACCATCGATGAGTTGATCGCGATGGCGTTACCAAGGTCGTCGCGGTTGCCAACCATCTGCACCATGAATGCCTGGCGGCCCGGCATGTCGAAGGCGTTGATGAATCCCTGCATCACGCTCAATGCGAGAATCCACGCAATGTTGATGCGGCCTGAGAACGTGAGCACGGCCAGCGCGAGCGACTGCACCATCGAAAGGACCTGTGTCCAGACGAGCACCTGCCTGCGATCCAGGCGATCGACCCAAACTCCCGCGAAGGGCGCGACGAGGAATGTGGGAATCTGTCCGGCGAAGCTCACGGTGCCCAGCAGCCATGCGGATTTGGTGAGTCGATAGACCAGCCACGCCGTGGCGATGCGCGTCATCCACGTGCCGATGAGCGAGATGCTCTGGCCGGCAAAGAAGAGCCGGAAATTGCGGTGTCGCAGCGCGCGCCAGGCATGGGAGAAGTCGGCGATGCGGCCCGGCTTTTGCGCGTCGGCTGGGGCGGCAGACATCTCGCTCGGCGATGTGCGATTGGGAGTGCTCACAGTTTTTTCGCGTACTTCTTATTGGATGCAGAAAGAGCGAATCCTTCTTCTATTTCCACTTACGATGCCATCGAACAATGAAGCTAGTCGGCGATCGCATGGTCGGTCGGAATATCAACGCCGCTCCAGGCTTTCTTTGCAGTCCAGGGTTGCGACGGCGCGCTCCAGAACTCGTCAGTCGCATCGAGGCCGAGAGGCAACCATGCGGCAGAACACAAATAAAGACTTCCGGTGGAGATGTAGTTTTCGCCAATCGATGGCTGATGGCCTGCGAAGCCGATAGTGAGCCAGCCGCGCTCATCGAATGTGCCCGGAGCGGTGATCATGCGCGTCATCACCGCGGTCGTCGCTGCGCGCACCTGTGCAGGGGAGACGCCTTCGGGCAGATCGCGGCGCCAGGCCATTTCGGCGAGATGCTGCAATGCGCCGAACCGATAGGCCAGTGATCGGCCGATGGGGGGAAATGTGCCTTCGGGACTGATGAGGCGTTCCTGAATAGCGGCATAGCGGCGCGCACGCGCCGTAACTGCGCTGTTCAGGAAGGCCCAGCGATGCGTGACGCTGCTGACTGCGTCGAGCACGCTGAGCAACATGGGCTGAATCACGAAGCTGTTGTAGTAGTCCCAGTGAAAGTCGGGACCGTCACCGTAGAGGCCGTCGCCCTTGTACCACTCCTGATGCTGACGCATCGCGTAATCGATGCGCAGTGTGTCCCACGGCTGGCCGTACTTGCACAAGCAGGCTTCGATGATCGCGGAGAACAGTAGCCAGTTGTTAAAGCCAGGCTGAATCTTGCGTGTCTGTTCGAGCGCACGGACCAGATTCTCTTTTGTCGCGGAGTCCAGCTTCTCCCAGAGCTCGTTGGGCGCGCGCACGATGGCCAACGCGAGGAACGCGGCGTCGACGAGCGACTGTTGATTGCTGCCGAAGTTGAGCGCGTCGGGAGATTTAGGATCGGTGCCGTAGCGGATGGCGAGACGCGCCCATTCACGGTAGCGGCTGCGCAGTTTTTCTTCTGCGGGATCGTTGCCGGGCTCCGCATCGAGCCAGGGTGCGAGCCCGGAGAGCAGACGGCCGACGGCTTCAAGATGCGTGGACTGCGCGCGCTCCTGGCTTTGCCCCTTGGCCGCTTCCACGGGCATGATTGCGCGCAGCTTCTGCTGGCTGATGGCTTCGAGCACCGGCTGCGAGACGCGCTCCACGATGGCGAGCCATTGCTCGCGATCGTTTTGGCCAGTCTTTTCCTCTTTCGTGCTGGACTCCAGAGTACGTGCACTGGCGGCGACGGCGAGAAAGGGTGCCGATGCCAGCGCGGCGCTCTTCAAGAAGTTTCTCCGGTTTGCGCGGAATCGCGATTCCATGTCTGCGCCTCGTTTCACTTTTCTCCGAAGAGGTCATTATAGCGACTGATTCTTACGCGTTTTGAGATGGCGAAGGATGCGCAACGCGGTCCGCGCAGCGTGAAGAACCAGGCCTGCTGTAGAGTTGAGAAAGACAGCTCGCCGTGACCGTTGCCGCCAATTCGATAGCCCTCGCCGAGCTGTTGCACTCCGTGTTCGGATTTGCGGGATTCCGTGCCAACCAGGAGGAGGTATGCCGCGCGGCAGTCGAAGGTCGCGATCTGCTGCTGGTGATGCCAACCGGGGCGGGGAAGTCTCTGTGTTACCAGTTGCCGGCAATTGCGCGCGGCGGTACGGCGCTGGTGATTTCGCCGCTGATTGCGCTGATGGATGATCAGGCGGCGAAACTTTCTGCACTCGGCCTGCGTGTTGCGCGCATTCACTCGGGTCTAGAGCGCGGGCTGGCGCGGCAGGCGTGCGTGGAGTATTTGCGCGGAGATCTGCAATTTCTCTTTATCGCACCGGAACGGTTGCGCGTGCCTGGCTTTCCCGAGATGCTGGCGAAGAAGACGCTCGCCCTGATTGCGATTGATGAGGCGCATTGCATCTCGCAATGGGGACACGATTTCCGGCCGGACTATCGAATGCTGGGACAGCACCTGCCGCGACTGCGCGGATCGGGCGCCGAAGCCGAGACGAAGGCGCCGGTGCTGGCATTGACGGCGACTGCAACGCCGGCCGTGCAGCAGGACATCATCACACAATTGGGAATGGTGCGGCCGGTGAAGTTCATTCATGGATTCCGGCGCGAGAACCTGGGAATTGAAGTGGTGGAGATCCCGATACCACAGCGGGCGCAGACGATCTGCAGCCTGTTGTCCGCCAGGGAGCGCAGGCCAGCGATCGTGTATGCCACCTCGCGCAAACAGGCCGAGCAACTGGCGCAGGAGCTTTCGCGCACGACGCGCGCGGCCGCGTATCATGCGGGGCTCGACGCGGAGACGCGAGAGCGTGTGCAGCGCGCCTTCCTTGCCGGAGGGCTGGATGTAGTGGTGGCGACCATTGCCTTCGGGATGGGCATCGACAAGCCGGATATTCGCACCGTGATTCATGCCGGATTGCCGGGAACTCTGGAAGGCTACTACCAGGAGATTGGCCGCGCCGGCCGCGATGGCGAGCCGAGCCGCACGTATCTGATGCACAGCTTCGCCGACCAGAGGACGCACGACTTCTTTCTGAACCGCGATTATCCGCCGGTGGAACAGTTGAGTGCGATCTTTCGAATTCTCGAAGATGAGCCGCAACCGGTTGAGGAAGTGTGTGCGTTATCGAAGCTGAGCGAGGAAGAGTTCGCCAAGGCGATGGAGAAGCTGGAGATTCACGGAGGGGCGCGCGTTGACTTTGGCGGAAACGTTACGCGTGGCGGCACTGGCTGGCAGAAGACCTACGCAGTGCAAGCGCAGCACCGTGCCGCGCAGTTCGAAAAGGTGCTGCGGTATGTGGCGGCGTCGGAGTGCCGGATGACGGTGCTGGTGCGGCACTTTGGCGACGAAGAGGATGCGGAGCGGCCATGCGGCCGATGCGATGTATGCGACCCGGCGGGCGCGGTGCTAAAGCAGTTCCGCCATGCGAGCCACGCGGAACGCGAGATTGCGCAGCGAATGATCGACGAGCTGCGGCCGGTCGAATACAAGGCCTCTGGAACTCTGCAGCGGAACCTCGACCTTGTAGGGCGGATCAGCCGCGATGAATACGAAGCCTTGCTCGACGCGATGGTGCGTGCCGGACTGATTGCGCTGGAAGAAGCGGAATACGAGAAGGACGGCGAGGTTCGGCGTTACCGCAAAGTACGGCTGACGGCCACGGGTCTGGACGTGCGGCCCCCTAGGCCATTGGTGTTGTTGATTGCTGATGGCGTGGTGGAGGAGTTTGGCGTCCGCAGCGGAGCACTCCCAAGGGCGAAGAAAGCCCGGTCTGCTAAGGCTGCACGAAATGCAGAGCCCGCACCGGTAAGAATGAATGCCGAGCAAGAGACGCTCGCAGCGCGGCTCAAGGAGTGGCGAGCCTCAGAGGCGAGGCGGCTCGGCGTTCCGGCCTACGTGGTGCTGCACGATCGTACGCTAACCGCGATTGCGGCAGCGCGGCCCGCGAATGCGCGGCAGTTGCTCGAGATCGATGGAATCGGTCAGGCAAAGGTAGAGAAGTTTGGCGAAGCAATTCTGGGATTATGCGGCGCGCGAGATTGAGTTGCCGTTATTCGGCAGCCTTCGCCGCGAGCGTTTCGATCACCGCGATGTTCGGGAGGAGCTCCGGCGGCAGGTTATGCCGCTCGCGTAGATACTCCGGTGTGTTGTAGGAGATCCAGGTCTTCCCCTCTTCGTCTTCCCATACCAGAATTTTGAGCGGCAGGTCGATGGCGACGCTGGGCGCTGCGAGCATGAGCGGCGTGCCGGCTTTGGGACTGCCGAAGATGAGCAGCTTTGTCGGACGCATCTTCATGCCAACCTTCTCGGCTTCGCCACTGTGATCGACCAGGGCGAACAGCGCGACGCCCTTCGCTGCCAGGATGTTTTTCAGCTTCTCTACCGCTTCCTCGACGGAACTTTGGGTGGAGATGTCGACGATTCCTTGTGCGCTCATGGTGGTCATCATACATTTGAGCCGTGTAGAAGCGATAAAGACTACAAGGGAAAAAGCCCTGGAAAAATCCAGGGCTGGTTTCTCTGGCGGTGTGGACGCCGTCAGGACAGCCGGTCCACCACCCCAACGACCAAAGACGCGTCGTTGGGGGCCCCGGTCAGGAGACCGGCGTTACGGGCGCTTAGCTCACGCGTTCGATCATGACCGACTCGACCACCACGGGCGTGTGGGGTTTGTCCTGGCTGTTGCGCGCAACCTTGGAGATTTTTACGACGATATCCTGGCCCTCGACCACTTCGCCGAAGATGGTGTGTTTGCCGGTGAGCCACGTCGTGGGCGCGACGGTGATGAAGAACTGGCTGCCATTAGTGTTGGGGCCTGCGTTCGCCATAGCGAGTTTGCCGGGCTTGTCGAACTTGTGCGGGGAGCCCTTGGTCTCGTCTTCGAAGCGGTAGCCGGGTCCGCCCATGCCGGTACCGGCCGGGTCGCCGCCCTGGATCATGAAGTCCGGGATTACGCGATGAAAGATGGTGCCGTCGTAGAGTTTATCTTTCGATTTGGCGCGCGTGCTGGGGTGCGTCCATTCGCGTGAGCCTTCGGCGAGCTCGATAAAGTTCTTCACGGTGACCGGTGCTTCAGCCTCGAAGAGGCGCGCGGTGATCTTGCCTTCGGACGTGTTGAAGACGGCGTAGGTTCCTGCTGCAAGTGCCATGTGTGCTCCTGAGATTCTGCGGACTTCCCCTCTGTTCGAAGACGAGGAAGGCCGCATTTGCTGGATTATGGTTGGGGCGCGGATTGCGCGGCGGGTTGAGGTGCAGGTTGCTCGTCGGGCGGCAAGGGCGGCAGCGGCTGGCCCTCCGGCACGATGGTTACTTTCTTCAGCACCACAGGGGCGAGCGGCTTATCGTTGGCGTCGCGTTGCACGCGCGCGATGGCTTTCACCACGTCAACGCTCGGGTCGTCGCATTGGCCGAAGAGCGTGTAGTGCTGGTTGAGCGAGTCGTAGGCCTGCTCGGTGATAAAGAACTGGCTGCCGTTGGTATTGGGCCCGGAGTTGGCCATCGCCAGCCGGCCGGGGCGATCGAAATTGAGATTGGGATCGAACTCGTCGTCGAACGCGTAGCCGGGGTCTCCCATGCCGGTGCCCGTCGGGTCGCCACCCTGGATCATGAACTCGGGTATGACGCGGTGAAACGTAGTGCCGTCGTACATCGGCTTGTGGTGCATGACTTTCTTGGTCGTCGGGTCGGTCCAGTCTTTGGTACCTTCCGCGAGAGCGATAAAGTTGGCCACTGCATGTGGCGCCTGCTTCTGGTAGAACTGGCAGGTGATCCGGCCCATGGAGGTGTCCATCACGGCGAATGGGCCACTGGGGACGACCATCGAGGCCGAAGGCGCGTCAGGAAGGTCCTGTGCGGGCGCGGCCGGCGCTTGCTGCGCGTATCCGGTAGAAGCGGTTCCTGCCCAAATGGCGGCGCCTAAGGCGGAGACGGAAAGCACGGACTGGATTTTCATGCCGACTCTGAGGGTAAATCATGCGGCGGGAGCCCTGCCAGCCTCGGCAGGGGGGCAATGTATCGTAAGTGAATGAGTGTTTTTTTCTCGCAAACTTTGCGCGGGCGCTGCGCGATGTTGGTGTGCGCCGTGTGTTGTGTGGGAGTTACGACCGCCACAGTTCAAGCGCAAGCCGATCAGCCGGTGGCAGGCGTGGAGAAAACCGCGACAGGAGAAAAAGCGCCGGCGAATAAACCCGATGCGAGCAGAGCAGAACTGCCGCCGCTGCCGCCCGAGGCGCACGCGCAGCAATCGATCGAGCTGGACGGAAAGAAGCTGCAATACACCGTGACGGTGGGCGCGCTGCCGGTGCGCGACAAAGACGGCAAAGTCGCCGGAGAAGTGGTGGTTACGTCGTACACGATGCCGGGCAATGACCGGCCGGTGACCTTTGCCCTGAACGGTGGTCCGGGCGCTTCGAGCGTCTATCTGAACTTTGGCGCGATCGGGCCCAAGCATCTGCAGGGTGCGGGCAACGAGGGCGAGAGTCCCTCCGATCCGACGGTGCTGATGGACAATCAGGGAACATGGCTTGACTTCACCGACCTTGTCTTCATCGATCCGGTCGGAACTGGCTTCAGCCGGGCAACGGTTCCCGAGGATCAGGCGAAGAAGCTCTTCTACAGCACGACACCGGATATCGAGTATCTTTCGCGCATCATCTACGACTGGCTGGTGAAGAACGACCGGATGGAGTCGCGGAAGTACGTTGTGGGCGAGAGCTACGGGGGATTCCGCGGTCCGCGCATTACGTACTATCTGCAGGCGCAGCTCGGCGTGGCGATGAACGGCGTGGTGCTGGTGTCGCCTTATCTGAACCCAAGCATCGATGACAACAAGGACCTTTCGCCGATTCCGTGGATGATGACGCTGCCTTCCATTACTGCGGCCAATCTCGAACGCGAAAAGAAGCTCACGCCCGAGGCAATGGCCGATGTAATCGCCTACACCGAGGGTGAGTATGCAACTACGCTGATCAAAGGCCGTGCCGATCAGGCCGCGACCGACAGAATGATCGCTCGCGTGACGGAGATGACGGGCCTCGATCCGGAGTTTGTAAAGTACTCCGGCGGTCGGCTTGACACCGAAGCCTATCTGCGCGAGGTGCATCGAGAGCAGGGTAAGCTCGGCTCGGTGTACGACTCGAATGTGACATCGTTCGATCCGTTTCCGTTCGCACCCGAGCAGCGCGCCAACGATCCCATTCTGGCCAGCATCGTGGCGCCAATGACCACGGCGATGGTGGACTTCATCACCCGCACCGTGGGCTGGAAGATAGACGCGCGCTACAACGCGCTCTCCTACGCGGTGAATCGCGCCTGGGACCGCGACAGTGACGATCTGCGCTCGGGTTCGGTACCGGAGTTACGGCAGGCGGTGGCCGCCGATCCCAAGCTGCGCGTGATGATCGTGCATGGATGGAACGACCTGTCGTGCCCGTTCATGGGCTCAGTGCTCACGGTCGATCAGATGCCGGTGATGGGCGATCCTACGCGAGTCTCAGTGCACGAGTTTCCGGGCGGGCACATGTTTTACACACGCGAGACGAGCCGCATTGCCCTCCGCAAAGATGTGATGGAGATGTACAGCAAGCACTGAAGAAGCTTTCACTCGGATGAAAAACCCGGGACGCCTCGCATTCCGGGTTTTTGTGCGCTCGTCACAAGACCATTGACCCTCTATCCATAGGTAATCTATATATAGATTATCTATGGCGAAGAAACCCGACCTGTTGCCCGGAACTCTCGACATGCTGATCCTGAAGACGCTCACGCGAGGAGCGCTGCACGGCTATGGGATTGCGCTTTCCATCAAGCGGCTCTCGGACGACGTGCTCACGGTAGAAGAAGGCTCGCTCTATCCGGCCCTGCAACGGCTGCTGCTGCAGGGATGGGTGAAGGGCGAGTGGAAGATGACGGATACGGGTCGGCGCGCGCGGTTCTACACGCTCACGGCTGCGGGCCGTAAGCAGTTGGGCATCGAGCTGTCGCAGTTCGAGCAGATGATCACGGCGATCGGCCGCGTGCTCCGCGATGCGCAGGAGGCTTGACGATGATCGGGCGATTCCTGAGGAAGCTTTCGTTGCTGTTTGGCCGCGCGCGATTCGAAAGCGAGCTGGATGAGGAGATGGCCTTCCATCGTGCGGAAGCAGAAGAGGCCTTCGCAGCCGATGGAATGACCCGCGAAGCGGCGCGCTACGCGGCGACGCGGCAGTTCGGCAATGCGGCACGCCTGAGAGATGAGAGCCACGCTGTCGTTGGCTTTCGTGTGGAGACGGTGGTCCAGGATCTGCGATTTGCATTCAGGCAGTTTCGCCGCAGTCCCGGGTTCGCGATAACGGCCATTGTGATTCTGGCGCTCGGCATCGGCGTGAGTGTCGCGATCTTCGGCTTTGTGGATGCGGCTTTGCTCGAGCCGCTACCTTATGCCGCACCAAATCGCTTAATGTCGGTCGATGAAGCGAGTGCGATGTTTCCGCGTTCCAATCTTTCTCGCGATGACTTTGATGACTGGCGGCGGATGAACCACTCGTTCACGTCGCTCGATGCGTACGGAGGGATGGGCTTTCTGCTGCGTACAGCCTCCCGTTCGGAACCGGTGCCCGGGGCGCGGGTGAGCGACGGATTCTTTTCGACCTTGGGCGTGCACATGATGCTGGGGCGCGGCTTTCTGCCGGGCGAGGATCAGCCGGGCAAGTCCAAGATTGTCATTCTGACTTACGGAACGTGGCTGAAGCGGTTCGGTGGGCGTCGCGATATCGTAGGTCAACCGGTGACATTGAGCGGCGCGGACTACACGGTGGTGGGCGTACTGCCGCGCGAGTTTGAATTTGCACCGCGCAGGGACTCGGAGTTTTGGGTGCCGCTGCTTGAGAAAAATGGATGCGAGCAACGGCGGAGCTGTCACAATCTCTACGGTGTGGGCCGGCTGCGCAATGGCGTGACGATGGACGCGGCGCGCGCGGAGATGAAGGCCATTGCGGCGCTGCTTGCAAAGCAATATCCCGGCTCGAATCAGGGACAGGGCGCGAGCGTGATACCGCTGGCCGAGATCATTGTGGGACCTGTGCGGCCGATCCTGCTGACGCTGCTCTGCGGCGCGGGACTGCTGCTGCTCATCGCCTGCGTGAACGTGGCGAGCCTGATCCTGGTGCGTTCGGAGAGCCGGCGGCGCGAGATTGCCGTACGCGGCGCGCTGGGCGCCACGCGTGCACGTTTGGCCCGGCAGTTTGTGACTGAGGGATTGCTGCTGGCCTTGCTGGGCTGCGCGGGAGGCGTACTGACAGGGGACTGGCTCATGCAAATGCTGGCGCGCCTGATTCCGAAGAACATGTTGATCCATCTGCCGTTTCTGAGCGACGTGGGGCTCAACACGCACGTACTGATCTTTGCGGGAGTGGTCGCTCTACTGGCGGCACTGCTTCTGGCGGCGACACCGACGCTGCGGCTTACGTTTGCGGGGATCCGGGATGGTCTTGGCGAGGGAGACCGCGGTGCCGCAGGAACGCTGTGGCGGCGACTCGGCGCTAACCTCGTTGTGATCGAACTTGCCGTGGCCGTGGTGTTGCTGGTGGGGGCCGGGTTGCTGGGCAAGAGCTTTTATCGCCTGCTGCATGTGGACGATGGGTTCGACACTACGCACTTGGCTACTGTGCAGGTGATGTTGCCTGACAGCAGCTACACAAAAGATGGGCAGAAGGTGGCGCTCTATCGCGAGATCAATCGGCGCTTATCGGAGATTCCCGGCGTGCAGTCCGTCGGCATCACAACCGATCTGCCGGTGCAATGCAACTGCGATACGGATTGGATTCGCATCGTGGGCAAACCATTCCATGGCGAGCACAATGAAGTGAATGAGCGCGACGTGAGCCCGAGCTACTTATCTACGCTGAAGGCCGGACTCGTGCGCGGCCGGCTCTTGAGCGACTCGGACGACGCCAACCATCCTCGCGTGACTGTCATCAACGAGGCGCTGGCGCAGAAGTATTTTTCCGGCGAAGACCCAATCGGCAAGATGATCGGTGATGGAGGCTTCACCCCAAACTCGATGCGCCAGGTGGTGGGTGTAATCAGGAATGTGCGGGAGGGCGCGCTCGACGATCAGGTGTGGCCCGCCGAGTACTTCTCGATCTATCACGACTCTGATACTTACTTCGCGGTGGCTGTCCGCGCGGCGCGGGATGAGAAGGCGATTCTGCCCGGAATCGTGACCACGCTGCACAGCATCGACGCCAACCTTGGTGTCTATGGCGAGTCGACGATGACGGAGCAGATCGAGTCGTCGCAGACATCGTTGATCCATCGGTTCTCCACCTGGCTGGTCGGTGGCTTCGCCGCGATGGCGTTGATATTGGGTGTTGTGGGGCTCTACGGAGTAATTGCCTATTCCGTGAGCCGGCGCACGCGGGAGATCGGAGTGCGCATGGCGCTGGGAGCGCAGCGAAGCGCGGTGTATGGCATGGTGCTGCGGCAGGCGGGGCGGCTCACGGGTGTCGGCCTGGGCATCGGGCTCGTGAGTGCCGTCGGTGCGTCGCTGCTGATGCGCAAGCTGCTCTTCGGCGTTGCAGCGTGGGATGCGCCGACGCTGGCCGGTGTGGCGCTGGTGTTGGGTGCTGCTTCAATGATCGCAAGTTTCCTGCCGGCGCAGAAAGCGGCATCGATCAGTCCGACGGAGGCGCTGCGGGCGGAATGACGCCCGCAGCTGCCTGGGGACGGCGGCTGCGGTTGTCAGTTTTCAGTCGGAGTCTTTTCCATGTGATCGATGACCAACTGCTCAACCGGCGCTTTCCGCTCTTCCAGCTTGAGCCCCAGCTTTTCAACGGAAGCGAAGACGGTTGGTTCGCCGGAAGGGTCTGAGGCCGCGGCAGCCGGGTTGGCGTTCGCGTCGCTATTGCTGGGAGGAGCGCCGCGGTTGAAGCCGCGCATGCCGGACATCAGATCGGCGAACGATATTTCAGTGGTGATTTCGTAGTAGCCTTTCAAGCCGGTCTGGTCTACGACCTGCGGCCCGCCCTGATTGCCGAGCTGCAGCACGCGCGTGAGGATATCGGCAAAGCCGGAAAGGGTTACCCCGTTCGACTCGATGTCGAGGCTCTGCGCCTGCGTATTGATGCGGTTGGTTACGATGCCTCGCGCACCGAGGTTGAAGGTCGTGGTGCGATCAGGATTCCGCATGATGCGGACCGGTCCGTCGGGTCCGTCCATCTGCTGCTCGCCTGGCTTGAGCGGTGCGTTCAAATCAAGGGCTGGCGGCGCGGGGACTTCTTTGAGCTTCGGTCCTCCTTTGGCCACGACGAGCGCCAGCACTTTGTGTTCTTCAGTGGACTTGTGCGCGGCGAGCTTGAAGCGCTCCTTAAGCAGCGACTGCAGCATGGGGGGCACGTCGTCGCGATTGGTTCCATCAGGAAGCGTGGCCTCAATATCGAAATGCTCGTCGCTCAGCCAGTCAGGGCCGCTGATCTGATACTCCTTGACGTGATAAGCGATGGCCAAGAGCTGCTTCGGTGTCATGTAGAGATATTCGGCGCGCGATCCCTCGACGAATGGGCCGAGATGCGGCATTTTGCCTGCCTGCGCGTCAGCGCGAAGCTTGGCCATATCGAGCGGAGCCGAGGGTTTGACAGTCGCCACGTCGAAAGCAGGCGCCGCGGGTTGCGTTTCGGCGAGCGCCGCGTGGGAGTGAGACAGGAAACCTGCGAATAAGAAAACGACGAGAGCCCTGCGTTTCATCACGGCCCGATTATAGCGCTCACGTGAGGATGCTCTATAAATCGGGCCGATAGGAAATGCCGGATTTTTACACCAGGCGCAGGAAGCGGCTCGGTGCTAGGCTGGCGCCGGGAAAGACCATCTCCAGATTCGTGGCGCCGAGCGTTTGGGTAACGACTTCGCCGAGCACCTCGCGATAGTCGGTGGTCAGGGCCAGATCGCGGCCCTGATTGAGCTGGTCATTCGAAAGACCAGGCCAACGGCCATAGACTTTGCCACCCTTGACGCGGCCGCCCAAAATGAACATCGCATTGGCATGGCCGTGATCGGTGCCGCCGGTGCCGTTCTCGTGCGCCGTACGGCCAAACTCCGACATGGTGACCAGTGTGATGTTTTCCGCACTATCGCCCATGTCGCGCCAGAAGGCGGCGATGCTTGCGGAGAAATCATTGAGCCGGTTGGCAAGCTGCCCGTTGACTCCACCCTGGTTCTGGTGCGTATCCCAGCCGTTCACGTCGGTGAATGCCGCTTCGACGCCAAGGTTGGCTTTGAGCAGTTGCGCAACCTGCTTCATCGAGTTGCCGAACTCGGAGTTGGGATAGTCGGCTCCGGCCGCGGGCTGATACTGCGCAGGATTGGCATCGCGGAGCATCTTGATCGCTTCGAAGGTTTCGTCGCCCGTAGTGTGCAGGATGTGATCGCCCGATTCGGCGTACATGGCTTCAAAGGCGCTGGCCGCCGGCGACGGCGCGGGGCCACGGCCGGCGACGGTAAATCCGTTCACATTGTTGAGCGCGATGGCAGGAACTTTGCCGGCAAGAGTCAGCGGCACATCGGCGCCGAGCGCGAGCGCGCGAAAGGCGGAGTGCTGTTCGCAGGTACCTGCACAGCGATGGCGAAGGTCTTCTGCTTGCAAAGCGCGGTTGAGCCAGCCGCTGTCCGTGCCCTTCACGCCGGGCGTGCCGGATTCCATGTAA
>Ga0335073_10009017_pt1 | contig 13996 bp, 12 predicted proteins | sample Lox_Sample_22_FD_207093 | JGI IMG/M metagenome (GOLD analysis project Ga0335073, IMG submission 207093) | Soil microbial communities from Loxahatchee National Wildlife Refuge, Florida, United States - Lox_Sample_2.2 | ecosystem: Environmental > Terrestrial > Soil > Wetlands | place: USA... | reverse complement strand
GGTAAGAGCCGGATGTTCCACGGTGTGAGCGTCCCCGGGTCCTGCTCTTGCCCCCGGCCCGGCGACACGTCAGCCTGGAAGTCGCTGGCCACAGGAGGCTGGCCACAGAAGGAGGGGATGGATTTGGTGTCCGACACGGCAGGGTCGCGGTCACCGCTGATCGCGCGCTCGGGCAGCGAGTTCGACGTCGGGCGGCTATTCGCCGCCGCCGAGCCGGACTTCGCCCGCTACGAGGTGGTGAAGGACCTCGTCGACGAATGCATCGACCTGTCGCTCAACTACCGCCAGAGCGGGCACCCGGGCGGGTCGCGGTCCAAGGTGCACATGATGCTGGCCCTGCTGCTGTCCGGTGCCATGCGCTGGGACCTGCTGCGGCCCTGGCGACGCTTCGGGGACCGCTTCGTGCTGTCCGCGGGGCACACGGTGCCGCTGGTCTACGCCACGCTCGCGGTGCTCAACGAGGCGATGCGGGCCCGCCACCGGCGCACCGGGGAGGCCGAGTTCGCGTTTCCCGACGACGGCCGCTGGGCGCTGACCTGGGAGTGGCTGCTGAAGCTGCGCCGGCGCGGCGGGCTGCCCGGGCACGCGGAGATGGAAGGCCGGACGCTGTTCCTGAAGTTCAACACCGGGCCCTCCGGGCACGGGATGCCGCCGGCCGTCGGCGAGGCGCTCAGCCTGAAGCTCGCCGGGGCGGACGAGGTCAAGGTGTTCGTGTTCGAGGGAGAGGGCGGGCTCACCCCGGGCTCGGCGCACGAGGTCAAGAACATGGCGTGGGGACTCGGCCTGGACAACCTGGTCTTCATGGTCGACTGGAACGACTTCGGCATCGACCCCCGGCCGGCCTCCAGCGTGGTCCACGGCACCCCGGTGGACTGGTTCGAGCCGTACGGCTGGCGGGTCACCGGCACCGAGCACGGCATGGAGTGGGGCCCGGTCACCGACACGGTCCTGGAGGCGGCCTGCGGCGCCAACCCCGGCCACGTGCCGACCATGGCCTGGTTCGTCACGCAGAAGGGGCGCGGCTACGGCAAGGTCGACGCGGCCAGCCACGGCACCGCGTGGCCGATGAACGCCGAGCAGTTCTGGGCCGTGCGCAAGGGGTTCATGAGCAAGTACGGGGTCGAGTACGCCGGCGTCGACTCGCCCGCCCCCGCCGGCCCCGAGTCCGTCGCGGCGCAGGCCGAGGCGAACCTGCGCATCGCCATGAGCGTTCTGGACCGCGACGACGACCTCGTGACCTGGCTGTCGGACCGACTGGCCGCGATCGCCGGCACGGTGCCCGACGACATCAAGGGCTTCCGGCTCGGCGGCCCGTCGCCCGGGGTGTTCACCGACCGCCGGGTCTTCGACGTGACCACTTATCCCGACAGCATGTGGCGCAAGCCCGGCGAGAAGGTCGCGAACCGCGCGGGCCTGGCCACCTGGGGGTCGTACGTGAACTCGCTGGCGCTGGCCGAGCACGGCCGGCCGCTGTTCATCGCGGCCTCTGCCGACCTGGCCGAGTCCACCAACATCGCCGGCTTCGGGCAGGACTTCGACGGCTCGCCGGGCACCGGCTGGTACGAGCGGGACCAGAACCCGACCGGGGCACTGCTGCCGACCGAGATCACCGAGTTCTCCAACGCCGGGCTGGTCGTCGGGCTGGCCACGGTCAACCTGGCCGAGGACCCGTTCGAGCAGTTCGACGGCTTCTGGGGCGCGTGCTCCACCTACGGCTCGTTCTCGTACCTGAAGTACGGGGAGATGCGGCTGTTCTCCCAGCTGGCCCAGGACAGCGAGCTGAAGGTCGGCAAGGTGCTCTGGATCGCGGGCCACTCGGGGCCGGAAACGGCCGAGGATTCCCGTACCCACTTCGGCATCTTCGCGATCGGCGTCACCCAGCTGTTCCCCGACGGGCACGTCATCGACCTGCACCCGTGGGAGTACAACGAGGTGCCGGTGCTGCTGGGCACGGCGTTCGGTCTCGACGTCCCGATCGTCGCGCTGCACCTGACCCGGCCGCCGGTGGAGATACCCGACCGGGAGGCGCTGGGCATGCCGTCCCACTTCGCCGCCGCGCGCGGCGCCTACGTGCTGCGCGATTACCGGCCGGGCGAGCCGAAGGGCGGCACCGTGTACGTCCGCGGCACCCTGCCCACCCGGAACCTGGTCAGCGTGCTGCCGCAACTGGACGCACAGGGCATCAACGTCAAGATCGTCGCGGCGATCAGCCCGCAGCTGTTCGCCCGCCAGCCGGAGTCCTACCGGCGGTCGGTCATCGGCCCGGCCGGCCGGCTGGACGCCATGGTGATCACCAACGGCGGGTTCAAGCTGATGCGGGACTGGGCGGATGACCCGCTGGTCCGGGAGTACTCGCTGTCGTCCGACTGGGACGACCGGTGGCGCACCGGCGGCTCGGTCGCCGAGGTGATCGAGGAGGCGCACCTCGACGAGGCCCACATCCTGGCCGCGCTGGAGCGCTTCGCCGCCGAGCGGCCCGACCGGCTGCGCCGGCTCCGGGAGCGGCTGGACGACGCCTAGATCCCTGCCTAGCTGGGCAGACGGGCCGTTTCGGGGATACTGATCCTGTGCGGCAGGTGCTGTGCCCCGTGCTGGTAGCGCGGGATGACGAGATCCGCCACCTGCAGGCCGCTCTGGTCAGGGCGGAGGCAGGTCGCGGCGGCGCCGTGTTCCTGACCGGGGAAGCCGGCATCGGGAAGTCGCGGCTGGTCCGCGAGACCGCGCGGGTGGCCGGCACGCGCGGCCTGACCGTGCTGACCGGGCGGGCGGTGGCCGGCGGCGTGCCGACGCCGTTCCGGCCCTTTGCCGAGGCGCTGGTGTCCACCGGGCGCGCCCGCGGCCTCCCGGACAGCGCGGAGCTCGACCCGTTCCGGCCCGCGCTCGGCCGGCTGGTCCCGCAGTGGCGGCCGCCGCAGGGCGTATCCGGCGACGAATCCCTGGTCGTCCTCGGCGAGGCGGTGCTGCGGCTGCTGCGCGTGCTGTCCGGTCCGGCCGGGGTGCTGCTCGTGCTGGAGGACCTGCACTGGGCCGACCTGGAGACGCTGGCGCTGCTGGAGTACCTGGCCGACAACCTCTCGGCCGAGCGCGTGCTCTGCCTCGGCACCCTGCGCGACGAGGAGGCCGGCGGCCCGGCCGGCCTGGTCAGCGCGCTGGAAGCGCGCGGGTCCGCGGCCGTGCTGCCGCTCGGCCGGCTCGACCCGGCGGCGATGGCGCGGATGACGCTGGCCTGCGTGGGCGCCGCCGACCTGCCGCCCGCGGTGCAGTCGTTCGTCGCCGCGCGAGCCGAGGGCATCCCGTTCCTGGTCGAGGAGGTCCTCGCGGGCCTGGTCGCGGAGGGGGCGCTGGCCGAGCGGGATGGCACCTGGCAGGCCGGTGACCTGGCCGCGGCCTCGATCCCGGCCACGTTCGCGGACGCGGTGCGGCGGCGGCTGGACGCTGTCGACGCGGATACTCACCGTGTGCTGGCCGCAGCGGCGATCCTCGGCCGCCGGTTCGACTGGCCGCTGCTGGGCCCGGTCACCGGCCTGACCGACGCCGCCGTGGTGGCGGCGCTGCGGCGCGGCGTGGGCCTGCAATTGGTCGTGGCGGACCGGGACAGCTTCCGGTTCCGGCACGCGCTGACCCACGATGCGGTCCTCGCCGGGCTGCTGCCGCCGGACCGCGCGGTGGCGGCGGGCCGGGCGCTGGCGGCGGTAGAGGCGGCGCACCCCGGCCTGCCCGGCGAAGCGTGCCTGCTGGCCGCCGACCTGGCCGAGCGGGCGGGTGATCCGGCCCGGGCCGGCGCGCTGCTGCTCGAGGCCGGACGGCGCGACCTGGCCGTGGGCGCGCTGGCCAGCGCCGAGCGCACGCTGATCCGGGCGCGTACCCTGATCGCCCCGGAAGACGCCCCGGCGCGGATCCTCCTCGACGAGGCGCTGACCGAGGTCTTCGCGATGTCCGGGCAGGTCGACCGGGCCATCGAGATGGGCCAGACGCTGCTGGCCCGCCTGGACCGCCAGGTTCCCACGGCCCGGGCGGCGGCCCTGCACCTGGGCATCGCGCGGGCGGCGATCGCCGGCGCCCGGTGGGCGGAGGCCGCCGCAAGCGTCGAGGTCGCCCGCGGGTTGCCGGGGGCCGACGCTGCCCAGGCTGACGCCTGCGCGGCCCAGGTCGCCGTGGGTCGGGGCCGCCTGGCCGAGGCGGACGAGCTGGCCCGGGCCGCGTTGCGCGCGGCCGAAGCGGGCGGGCGGCCGGACGTGGCGTGCGACGCCCTGGAGGTGATCGGCCGGGTGGCCCGCCAGCGTGACCTGAAAGCGGCCGAGGACGCGTTCGCCCGGGCCGCGGACATTGCCACCGCGCACGGGCTGCAGCTGTGGCGGCTGCGGGCGCTGCACGAGCTGGGCACGATCGATCAGCTGCGCACCGAGAGCGTGGACCGGCTGCTGGAAGCGCGCGAGCTGGCCGTGGCACAAGGCGCGCTGGCGCTGACGGCCACGCTCGACCTGCAGATCGCCGCCGGGCTGAACAAGCAGTTCCGCGCCGATGAGGCCCTGGCGGCGGCCCGGCGCTCGGCGGACGCGGCACGCCGGTTCCGCCTGGCCGTGCTGCCGATGGCGCTGATCTTCCAGGCCACCGCGCACGCGATCCGCGGCGAGCACGGACCGATGGAAGCCATGATCGCCGAGGCGGTCGCGCTCGCCCCCGACGACCAGGACGTGCTCGGCTGCGCCCGGGGGCACTGCCGGGCGACCTTCTCGCTGCTGGCCGAGGACCCCGGCGAGGCGCACGCGCAGATGGCGGCCGGGGCCGCGCTGATCCTGAGCTCCCCGGCGACGATCGCGCCGCCGTTCCTGGGCCTGTGGCCGCTGCTCGGCGCGGCGCGGGGCGACCGGGACGCCGGCGATGCCGCGGCCCGGGTCCGGGCCGCGCACGGCACCCGGCACGTGGTCGTCGCGGCCCTGCTCGGTTACGCCGACGCGATCCTGGCCGGCCGGCGCGGCGAGCGGACGGAGGCTGAGACGGCGTTCGCCGCCGCGGACGCCCAGATGGGACCGCTGGTCGCCTGGTACCGGCAGTACGCCCGGCGGGTCACCGCCGAGGCGGCGCTCGCCGACGGCTGGGGGGACCCGGTCGGGTGGCTGCGCGAGGCCGCGGCCTACTTCGCCGCGCGGGGTGACGACCGGGTGGCGGCCGCCTGCCGCGGGCTGCTGCGCCGCGCCGGGTCGCCGGTGCCGCGGCGGCGGCCCGGCCGCGGGGAGCTGCCCGGCCAGTTGCGGGCGCTGGGCGTGACCGAGCGCGAGGCCGATGTCCTCCGGCTGCTCGCGGCGGGCCTGAGCAACCGGGAGATCGCGGAGCGGATGTATCTGTCGCCGCGCACGGTCGAGAAGCACGTGGCGAGCCTGCTGGCCAAGACCGGCCTGCGCCGCGCGCAGGTAGCTGGGTATTCCGCCGCGCTAGACGGGTAGCCCGCGCGGCGCGGATTGGGTGGTCGCACCGACGACAGGCCGGCGACCGCGCGGCACGATGGGCGCATGCCGACGCAGAACGCAACCACCGCCGTGCTGAAGCGCCCCGGCGCCCGCGTGGCGTATGAGGTGACCGGGACCGGCCCGGCCGTGGTGCTCGTCCACGGCTTCGGGCTGGACCGGCGCATGTGGGACCCGCAGGCCGAACACCTGGCGGCCCGGTTCAGGGTGGTGCGCTACGACTGCCGCGGGTTCGGCGCGTCCGGGCCGTTCGACCCGGCCGTCCCTTACACCCATGCCGGCGACCTCGTGGCGCTGCTCGATCACCTCGCCATCGGCGACGCGGCGCTGGTCGGCCTGTCGTTCGGCGGGCGGGTGGCGCTGCAGGCCGCGCTGGCCGCCCCGGCCCGGGTCCGCGGCCTGGTGCTGCTCGACGCGGTGCTCGACGGCGTTCCCTGGGACCGCGAGTCAGCGGCCGGCCTCGACGAGGTCGCCCGGCAGGTGCAGGCGGGCGGGGTCGCGGCGGGCCGGGCGGCCTGGCTGGCCCACCCGCTGTTCGCCGCCGCGCGCCAGCGGCCCGACCTGGCCCGCCGCCTGGCGGCCATGGTGGCGGAGTACCCCGGCCAGCACTGGCTCGGCCAGGACCCGCACGAGAAGGTCCGGCCCGGGCCCGTCCACGTGCTGGAGCAGGTGACCGCGCCGACGCTGGTGGCGGTCGGCGACCAGGACGTGCCGGGCTTCCGCGAGATGTCCGCGGTGCTCGCCCGCCGCATTCCGGGGGCGCAGTACCAGGTGGTCGCGGGCGCGGGACACATGGCCAACCTGGAACAGCCGGCGGCCGTCAACGAGCTACTGGCCCGGTTCCTGGCCGGGCTGCCGCCGTCCGGCCCTGAAGGCCCGTCCGGGACCCCGCGCACGCCGGGAGATGAGCCATGGAACCGGTGACGGCGGTGCCGGTGGTCGTAGCCGCCGTCCAGGCCGCGCCCGTCCTGCTGGACCGCGACGCGACGATCGGCAAGGTCATCGCGCTGGCCGAGAAGGCGGCGGCCGACGGCGCCCGCCTGGTGGCGTTCCCCGAGGCGTTCGTGCCCGGCTATCCCGACTGGGTGTGGCGGACCCGGCCGTGGGACGCCGACGCCACCGCGCTGTACGCCAGGCTCCTGGACCAGGCCGTGGTGGTCGGGTCTGGGGCCACCGGGGCGCTCGCCGAGACCGCCCGGCGCCTGCAGATCTGGCTGTCGGTCGGCGCGGACGAGCGCGACGACGCCGGCTCCACGATCTACAACTCGCTGCTGCTCTTCGGCCCGGACGGGTCGCTCGCCGCCCGGCACCGCAAGCTCATGCCCACCGGCGGTGAGCGGCTGGTCTGGGGGATGGGTGACGGCTCAACCCTTACGGTCGTCGACGCCGGGTTCGGCCGGCTGGGCGGGCTTATCTGCTGGGAGAACTACATGCCGCTGGCCCGGGCCGCGCTCTACGCCCAGGGCGTCGACGTCTACCTGGCGCCGACCTGGGACAACTCAGACGTCTGGGTGCCGACCCTGCGCCACATCGCCCGGGAGGGGCGGACCTACGTGATCGGCGTCACCTCCTGCATCCGCGCCGCCGACCTGCCCGCGGACCTGCCCGGCCGGGCGGGCCTGTACGGCGGCTCCGACGACTGGCTGTCCCGCGGCAACTCCGCGATCATCGGCCCCGACGGCGAGGTGCTGGCTGGTCCTCTCGTCGGTGAGGAGGGCATCCTGTGCGCCGAGATCGACCCGACGCGGGCGCGAGCGAGCCGCCAGCAGTTCGATCCGGTCGGCCACTACAGCCGCAGTGACGTGCTCCGGCTGGCCGTCGACACCACTGCGCGGGCGGCGGTCTCGTTCACCGGCCGGGACAACGCAGCCGACCTGGCCCACTCCGGCACGGACCCGGCGGCCTTCCCGTCCGTGCGCCCGGCGAGCGAGTGAGGTGCGCCGATGACCACGCTCCGGGTGGCCGCGGTCCAGGCGAGCTACGTGCTGATGGACCGCGATGCGACCATCGACCGCGTCGCCGGGCTGACCGCCGCGGCCGCGCGCGAGGGGGCGCGCCTCGTGGTGTTCCCCGAGGTGTTCGTGCCGGGCACGCCGATCTGGATCGATACCCAGGCGATCTGGGACGGCGACGACGAATGGTTCGGACTGCTCGCCGGCCACGCCGTCGTGGTCCCCGGCCCGGCGGCCGAGCGCCTCGGTGCGATCGCGGCGGAGCACGGCGTCTGGCTGGTCGTCGGCGTCAACGAGCGACCCGAGCACGGCGCCACGATCTACAACACGGTGCTGTACTACTCGCCCGACGGGGCGCTCGCCGGGCGGCACAGAAAGCTCATGCCGACCGGATCCGAGCGGACCGTCTGGGGCATGGGCGACGGGTCCACGCTGCGCGTCGTGGACACCGGCCTAGGCCGCATCGGCGGCCTCACCTGCTGGGAAAACTACATGCCGCTGGCCCGGTTCCACCTCTACGCCCAGGGCGTCGACCTGTGGATCGCCCCCACGCTCGCCATGGGCGACGGCTGGATCGCGACGATGCGGCATCTCGCCCGCGAGAACCGCATGTTCGTGGTCGGGGTCAACCCGGTGCTGCACGCCGACCAGATCCCGGCCGGTTTCCCCGGCCGGGACCGCCTGATCCCGCCCGGATACACCGAACGCAACGGGCCCTGGCTGGAAGAGGGCAACACCGTCGCGGTCGCGCCGGACGGCACGGTGATCGCCGGCCCGGTCCGCGAGCGCGAGGAGACGCTGGTCCTCGATCTCGACCTGCGGACCGTCGCCGCGGAACGCCGCCACATGGATCCGGTCGGGCACTACAACCGCCCGGACGTCTTCCGCCTCCTCGTTGATACGTCCCCGCGGCCCGCGGTCGTCGAGACGGACGGCGCCGCCACGAGCCATGCCGCAGCCAACCTCATCGCACCAGCCCACCAGCCGACGGAGGCTTAGATGAAGACAGCAACAGTTCGCCGCCCGGTCCCGCGTGACCCGGGCGCCGCAGCCGACGCCCTGGTGTCGGCCGAGTGGCTGGAAGCGCACCTGCAGGACCCCGCGGTCCGCGTGGTCGAGGTCGACGTGAGCAGGCTCGCCTACGACGACTGGCACATCGACGGGGCCGTGCTGTGGAACATCTACGCCGACCTCAAGGACGCCTGCTACCGGCTCGTCGACGCCGCGGCGGTGCAGCGGCTCCTGGCGCGTTCCGGGATCGGCCCACAGTCCACGGTGGTGTGCTACGGGTACGGGCCGGCCATGGGTTTCTGGCTGCTGAGGCTGTACGGCCACGCGGACGTGCGCATCCTCGACTGCTCCCGGGACGCGTGGCAGTCCGAGGGCCGCCCCCGGAGCGCCGCCCCGGCTGAGCCGGCCGCCGCCGACTATGCCCTGCCCGCCGAAGACGCGCGCGTGCGCGCCAACTGCGCCGCGGTGCGCGGCGCGATCGGCGCGGCGGGCGTCACCCTGGTGGACGTGCGCTCGGCGGCCGAGTACCGGGGAGAGCGATTCTGGCCGTCAGGCGGCATGGAGCCTGCGGGCCGCGCCGGGCATGTCCCGTCTGCGGTCCACCAGCCGGTCGAGGACCTGTACGACGAGCGCGGGGCGTTCCGCGGCGCCGCGGAGCTTCGCGGTGCCTTCTCCGCCATCGACCTGGACGGCGAGGACGAGCTGATCACGTACTGCACGATCGGCGGGCGCGCCAGCACCGCCTGGTTCGTGCTCACCTGCCTGCTCGGCCGCGACCGCGTCCGCGTCTACGACGGGTCGTGGGCCGAGTGGGGCCGCCTGCCGGACACCCCGGTCGAGCAGCCCGGCGCGCCGGCCGCGGCGGCGCGGACCGCCCGCGCGGCCGCTCGGGCGTGGACCCCGAGCCCTGCGTCCGGCACGATGGGCGGGTGAATCATGTACTGGCACAGGTCAACGTGGGCCGGCTGCGGGCGCCGCTGGAAAGCCCGGCGCTGGCCGGGTTCGTGGCGGCGCTCGATCCGGTCAACGCGGTCGCCGACGCCGCGCCCGGCTTCGTGTGGCGGCTGCAGACCGAAGACGGCAACGCCACCTCGATCCGGGCCTTCGAATGGGACGCGGCTGACAGCGTCGGCGTCATCGTGAACATGTCGGTGTGGGAGTCGGCCGAGGCGCTGGCCGCGTTTGTCTACTCCGACGTCCACCGGCAGGTGCTGCGCCGCCGCCGGGAGTGGTTCCAGCCGATGGCCGAGGCCTACACGGCGCTGTGGTGGATCCCGCGCGGCACCACACCGACCACGGCCGGGGCCGAGGACCGGGTGCGGCACCTGCGCGCCCACGGGCCCACGCCCTACGCGTTCACGCTCCGCGTGCACTTCCCGCCGCCCGGCGGCCCCGAGCCCGGGCGGCCCCGCAGCGGCCGGGCCGAATGGATGTGCCCGGCCTGAAGCTGCGCCGCCTACCGGAGCCGGGTTAACGGGGTTAACATTGCCGCTAAGGGAGCTGCCTGGCGTCGGGTGCCCGGGTCATCCCGGGAGGCCGGGTCCGGAAGGGGGAAGGCGTGTCTATCACCGACGAAACGCTGGACCGCATCGAAGACGAGGACCTCAGCGGGCTCGGCCGGGCCGACATCGACGATGTGATCGAGTACGTGCACGTGCCCACGGCGCGCCTGCCCGGTTACCGCAAGCTCTACGACCGGTACCTGAGGCAGCGCTGGAACGTCAACGAGCTCGACTTCACCGAGGACCGGGTGAACTGGGCCGAGCGCATGACCGACGACGCGCGCAACTCGTTCCTGTCGATCGCCTCCGGCTTCCACCACGGGGAGCGGCAGGTCGAGGTGGAGCTGGCCCCGCTGCTGTTCGGCGCCTCCGAGGACTACAAGATCTTCCTGACCAGCCAGCTCGAGGACGAAGCCCGGCACACCGTGTTCTTCGACCGCTTCTACCGCGACGTGGTCGGGCTGGACGGCGACGGCATCATGGACGTCCTCGACGGGTCGTGGCCGTACATCCAGGAGACGTTCGTCGGGCCGTTCGGCCTGCTCGCCTACCTGACCGACGACCTGCGCCGGGACCCCTACAACAAGCACCTGCAGATGAAGTACGCCACCACGTACTTCATCTGGATCGAGGGGGTCCTCGCGCTGTCGGTGATGAAGATCACCCTGAACTTCGCGCGCGACTTCCGGGTCCTGCCCGCGTTCTACACCGGGTTCACCGCCACCTGCCGGGACGAGGCCCGCCACGTGCAGGCCGGCATGCGGTTCGTGCGGGATCTGCTCGCCGAGGACCCGGCCTACGTGAAGGACCTGCACGACACGTTGCGGACCCTGCTGACCATGAGCGCCGCCCGGTCGAGCTACGTCTACTACGAGCCGCTCGGCTGGTCCGAGGACCGTGTCTCAGAGCTGTTCATGAACCAGCTGCACCGGAAGCTGGGCATGGTCGGGGTGTCGCTCCCGGCGGACATGGAGGACATGCTGTCGATGGCCAAGCCGACGCTGGCCGGGGGGTGACATGGCCCGGTTCATGACCGACGCGTGGGCGCAGGACTGCCGCGACGCGTTCAACGCGTGGCCGGACGCGGAGCGGAAGGCCAGCAAGCTGCAGGACTTCTGGGACTGGATCAATATGATCCGCCCGGCCGTGACCGGCCGGCTGGCGCTCAACGTGCGGGACATGCCGCCGGGTGGCGACGGCGACACCCTGGTCCTCGACTTCGACGCCGGCACGGTAGCCGCCGCGTCGGTGACAGACCGGGCCGACGCCGAGGCCAGCGCGGTGTTCGTGCTGTCCGGCGACTACGCCGACTGGCAGGCGATGCTCGCCGGGTACGACGTCGGCAAGATGGTGATGTACCGCAAGCTGATGCTCGAGAAGGGCGACACGCTGATGTTCTTCACGGCGGCCTTCTTCTGGACCGAGCTGCTCGCGATCATCCAGACTGTCCCGGTGACGATGCTCGAGCGGGTCTGATCCGGGATCAGGGCACCAGCGCGCCGCTCAGGACGGCGCGGGCCAGCTCGGCCCGGCCGTCGTAGCTGATCGCGGGATCGCCGGCGGCGAGCCGGCCCCACAGCAGGAGCAGCAGGCTCGCCGCGGTGCCCCGCAGCGTGACGACCGGGTCGCCGGGGCCGAGCGTCCAGCGCTCCGGCACGTCGGTGGCGATGAGGCGGACCGCGTGCGGGGGAGCGCTGGTGCGGCCGAGCCGGACCTGGCGCGGGGCCATGGTGTCGATGACCTCGGCGACCCCGTCGGCGGCCAGCGCGGGGTCGAGTCGGCTGCCGATGCCGAGCGCGTGCTCGGCGTCCCACCGGTGAACCAGGGTCTCCAGGCACCGGCGGCGCTGCCAGAATCCGACGGTGGGCGGCGGGGCGATCGTCCAGGCCGGCGCGGCCGGATCGGTGTCCAGCGCCGCGAGCAGCACGTCGCCGGTGCCGCGGAACCAGGCGGCCAGCGCGGCCGGATCGCGCGGCGCGGCCGGAGCCTGGTAATCGCCCCGCTGCTCGGTCACCGCCGCTGCCGCCCACAGGTTCTGCCCGCCGAGGTGATCGGCGAGGTCGTACAGCGTCCACCCGCCGCAGTGCTGCACCGTAACGGTCAGGTCGCCGGCCAGGCAGGCCTCGAAGGCGCCGAGCTCGCGGCGCAGGTGGGCCAGGTAGCCGGCGGGGTCCACGCCCGGACCTTACCCGTGGCCCGGGTCGGGCGCGCCCGTGCGGCCGGTCGCGGCCCACGCGGCGGCGGTGATCTCGACCGGTTCCGCGGGGAGCAGCCGCCGGCAGTGCTCGCGCAGCAGGCCGCGGCGCCCGGCGTCCAGGGACGCCACGTAGTCCCCGGCCGGCCCGACGCCCAGCGTGAACGGCTCCCACCAGTCGTCGAACGTGGCGTACCGGGCCCGGACGGTCAGCATCCCGGCCTGGACCCGGTCGAGCCCCGCCTGCGCGCAGAGCCGGGCCAGGTCACCGTCGCGCGCGCCCGCCAGCTGTGACTCGTCGGTGGCCGCCGGGTCGATCTCGTGCACCGCCTGCCAGAACGCCGTCAGCGGTCCGCGGCCGCCGCCGTGATCCCACACGCAGGCCGCGACCACCCCGCCGGGTCGGGTGACCCGGCCCATCTCCCGCAGCCCGGCCACCGGATCGGCCATGAAGTGCACGACGAGCTGCGCCAGGGTGACGTCGAAGGCGCCGTCCGGGAAGGGCAGTTGCTCGGCTGCGGCGCGGCGCACGTCCACTCCCGGCAGCCGCTGGGCGGCCGCCGCGGCAAACGACGCCGACGGCTCCACCGCGCAGACCGCGCCCGCGCCCAGCCGGCGTACCAGCTCGGCGGTCAGCGTCCCGGGCCCGCAGCCCACGTCGAGCGCCTGCTGCCCCTGGCGGACCCCGGCCAGGTCGGCGAACCGCGCCGCGAGCGGCTCGGAGTACCGGCCGATGAAGCGCAGGTAGGCGTCGGCGCTGACGTCGAAGCTCACCCTGCCGAACCTACCCGGCCGCGCCGGCACATCCTCAGCATTACTGTTGGCTCAGGCCGGGAACCCGGTACCAGCGGAGGAAGAGGCGCAGCGTGGCTGAGGAACAGTCGGGAAGCTGGCTCGCGGCCGCGGCAGCCGACCAGCCGGTGCAGATCGATACCACGGTCGCGCACCCGGCCCGCGTCTACGACTACTGGCTGGGCGGCAAGGACAACTTCGCCGCCGACCGCGAGGCCGCCGAGCGCGTGCTCGCGGTCACTCCCGGCCTGCGGTACCGGGTCCGGGCGAACCGGGCGTTCCTGGCCCGGGTGGTGCGCTACCTGGCCGCGGAAGCGGGAATCCGGCAGTTCCTCGACATCGGCACCGGCATACCCTCGGCGAACAACACGCACGAGGTCGCCCAGGCGGCCGCGCCGGACTCGCGGATCGTGTACGTGGACAACGACCCCATCGTGCTCACCCACGCCAAGGCCCTGCTGTCCAGCGGCCCGGAGGGCGCCACCCAGTACATCGACGGTGACATCCGGGATCCGGCCCCGATCCTGCAGGAGGCCGCCCGCACCCTGGACTTCACCCGGCCCACCGCGCTCATGCTGCTGGGCATCCTGCACCTGGTCCAGGACTCCGAGGACCCGTACCGGCTCGTGGCCGAGCTGATGGACACGCTGCCCTCCGGCAGCTACCTGGCCATCTCGCACCCGGCCAGCGACATCCACGCCGTGGCCCAGGCCGAGGCCCAGAAACGCTACAACGAGCGCGTGTCCACCCCGCAGACCATGCGCAACCGCGTCGAGGTGACCCGGTTCTTCGACGGGCTGGACCTGGTGCCGCCGGGCGTGGTCTACGTGCACGCGTGGCGGCCCGACCCCGGCGACGTCCCGCCCGCGGACGGGGTGTCCGCCCACGGCGGCGTGGCCCGCAAGCCCTGAACGGCCTTGGCCGTCAGGTACCGGTCAGCCCTTCCGCGCCGCCGGGCCTAGGAGCCGTCCGGCCACCCGCCGCGATGCAGCACCATCGGTTGCCAGGGTAGGGCCGCGGCCGGGTCGGCGAAAATGCGCCGCGTCTGCGTCAGGTAGGGTCTTTCGCCGCGCCAGCCGC
>Ga0335073_10009013_pt1 | contig 13999 bp, 7 predicted proteins | sample Lox_Sample_22_FD_207093 | JGI IMG/M metagenome (GOLD analysis project Ga0335073, IMG submission 207093) | Soil microbial communities from Loxahatchee National Wildlife Refuge, Florida, United States - Lox_Sample_2.2 | ecosystem: Environmental > Terrestrial > Soil > Wetlands | place: USA: Florida... | reverse complement strand
ACAAAAATATGGCGGGCTCGCCGCCCTGAACCAGGCCTGGGGCACGGTTTTCTGGAGCCAGGTCTACACCGATTTCTCGCAAATTCCCGTTCCGCTTCCTTCGGGAGCGCCGGTTAATCCCGGCCTCGCTCTCGACTACGATCGTTATCAGAGCCATGCAAACGTCACCTTTCTCGAAGAACAGCTCGCCATTCTGCGGCAGCTCTGCCCCAAGCATTTCGTCACTACAAATAATGTCGGCGGCCTGGTCGACACGATTAATTTCCGCGACCTTTACCGCAACCTCGACTTCTTTTCCAACGACAATTATCCCGGCTTCGCCGCGATCTTCATGAATGGCCCAGACTCAGGCACGTCGGCGCCGCCGGAAATGATGGCTCCGGTCGTCTCTTTCAGTCACGATGCCGCCCGCAGCGTGAAAGACGGCGAGCCGTTCTTGGTGATGGAAGAACAGGTCGGAAAATCGGGTCAGCCGTTTTTCTCACCACAACCTGCTCCCGGACAAGTTCGCCTTTGGACGTACCAGGCAATTGCTCACGGCGCGATGGGAATCAATTATTTTCGCTGGGACACCGCCACATTTGGAGCCGAAGAATATTGGCATGGTCTGCTGAATCACGACCGCTCGCACAGTCCCGCATTCGATGAAGTGCAGCGCACCATTCGCGAACTGAAATCGCTCGGCCCCGAGTTGCTCCACTCGCAATATGTCGCGGAGTTGGCTCTCTGCTTTGATCCCACGTCCGACTGGGCGCTCACAATCCAACCGGGCCAACCCAAGCTGAAGTACGCGTCAGAAGCGCTCTCCTGGTACGGAGCCATTTCCGCATCTCAAGCGGGTGTGGATGTTGTCGATGCGACCAAGGACCTTTCAGGGTACAAAATTATTTTTGCTCCGGTTATGTACGTCGTCTCGCAAGAGCAAGCCGAACAGATCAGAAGATTTGTTCAGGACGGCGGCACGTTTATTGCGGGATTCCGTCTTGGTGTGAAAGACGAGCATAGCCGCATCGTCCAGACTCCGCTGCCCGGTCTCCTGCGTGACGTGATGGGAGTGACGATTCTCGACTATCAACCGATCTACTCCGAAAAACAGCGGGTGCAGTTCAGCGGCCTGTTAGCTGGACCCGAAGCCGATTGCCATTTATGGGCCGACATCATCGATCCGCAGCAAGCGGAAGTGCTCGCAACCTACACGGGCGGAGCGTACTCCGGCAAAGCTGCCATCACCTCTCACTCCTTCGGCAAAGGGAAGGCGATTTATATCGGTGCCGATCTTGGCCCTGCCGATCTCGCTCGGGCCCTGCTCACTCTCGCAGCGGCTGCAGGCGTAAAAGCTGCGGCACAGTTGCCGGCTGGCGTCGAACTCACCCGGCGCAGAATCTCTGAGGGGGGCGTGACCTTTCTATTGAATCACTCCAGCCAGCCACAGTCGATTCAGCTGGGCGGCAGCAGCAAAGATCTGCTCACCGGATCCTCGCTTTCTGGCAGCATCTCCCTGGAACCCTACGGCGTCCGCGTTCTGCGAACAATCTGATCTGTGGGGTGGCGTCCGTCCTGCTCACTTTTACGCAATATGCTGCTGCTTCTGACAGGAGGCGCTGCTCAATTTCCATACCCGGCGCGCCAAGGGTTTGCGGGTAGATGCAAGAGCCTGCGGTCACTCGCATCAGCGTTATTACCGGAACGATGCGGCGGCGGAAGCCGAATCCGGGAACACTTCGAACACACTCAGCAGTCCCACCAATTTCAGAGTCTGGACAACAAATTTTGACGGGTTGGCGAGCTTCAGCGAGCCGCCTTGTTGCTTGGTCGTGGTAAGAAAACGGCTCAGCAGGCCAATGCCGCTCGAATCCATGGCAGCCAAATCCTCTGTGTCGAGAACGATTCGGCTATCGCCCGCCCCAACCAGGTCTGCGAAGGTTGCCCGCAGGCGATCGACAGATTCGCCCAGGCTCAAACGCCCGTGCAATTTGATGATTTTCACGCGGCCTTGAGTCCGAACGTCGATTTCCACCCTGCCCCCTGACGCGGACGGAACGAGTGCGCACTTCGTTGACAGCGGGGTTCCCGTTTGCTAGAGTCACACACCTTAGTAGAACGAGTTGTGATTTGCAAGCGCAAGTAAACCCCCGGCTTGGTTTGCCAGAACGGCTCGGCGGCTTAAACTGCAATCACTTCGAGAAGAATTATGGTCAGCCAGGGTTCGGCACTGGCGTTCGATATCGCCGGGTTCTCGGCGCGACTACTGGACCAGCGTGAAGTATCTCCTCGGGCCCGCATCGTAGCGGAGACCGTTTCCGACCTGCTCCCTGGCTCTGCCTGCAATGTTTATCTACTTGCGGAGGGCGATAACGGCCAAGTTTGGACTTCCCAGGCTACCGTCGGCGATGTGTCCATTCCCGATGTAGTGGTTCCCGCTAACGAAGGCAGTCTCGGCACGCTGGCCGCGAAAGCCCAGCCATTACTTTTCGCCGGAAAAGAACTGGTTCGGGAAAACTACGCGCACCTTCATATTAAAAAGACTCTCACTGCAATTGCTTACCTTCCGCTCATTCTTGAAGCGGAACTCAGCGGCGCAATCGAAATTCTCATTTTCAACAATGAAGTAAATGAAAGTACGGTCGCCTTGCTGCAGCCGTTATCCGAAATTGCGGCCAGCGCATTGCTGAACGCCGTCAGCTATGAACTGGAGCGGAACACCGCTCTTGCCTCCATCACGCGAATCACTCAACTCTACGATCTCGAAAAAGTCTTCAGCTCAACCCTCGAACTGGATCAGTTATTGCCGATTATTGGCAGCAAGTTCCGCGAAGTGATCGATTGCCAGGCGATAAACCTGTGGCTTCTGCAAGGCGATGAATCGCTCGAGCTCATGCATCAGGCGGGTTTCGATCCTTCGGTTCACGAAGGTGAAACCCAAAAATCCGGTGAAGGGATCGCTGCGGATGTTTCTGACAACGCTGAGCCGCTCGTTATTACTTCAGAAGATGAGCGCGTCTCGAAGCGCAATGCGGATTTCGAGGAAGGTGCGATTTTCTCGCTCATGGTTGCGCCTTTGATCGACCGCGGCGCATTAGTCGGCGTGGTTGAGGCGGTTAATCCTGCCGATGGGATTCCGTTCGACGAAGATGATTTGTTCGCGCTGACTGCTTTGACCGAGACCGCGGCCAACGCTCTGCACAATGCCAGCCTGTTTATGGCGGAGCGTAAAGTCGAGATTCTGGAAGCGCTGGTCAAGACCAGCGGCGAGATTACTTCCACGCTCGATCTTGATCGCGTCTTGCAGGCGATCGTGAATGGCCCGTCGGCTGTGATTCCATACGAGCGTGCTGGAATCTCGTTGGACGAAAACGGCCAAATAAAGCTGCGAGCGGTTTCCGGAACCATCCAGCTCGATGCCGACAATCCGCAATACGCCTCGCTCAAAAGCCTGCTCGAATGGGGCGCCATCCTGAATGAGCCATTGCTGGTAACGCAGCACGGCGAAGAAATCGATTCCGAGCGCGAAGAAACCCGCGCAAAGTTCCACGAATATTTCACCGAGACTGGAATGCGCGGATGTTATCTCGCCCCGCTCATGGATGAAGAAGGCAAAGTCGGCGTTCTTCTGTTCGAGAGCAGCGACCCGGATTTTCTCTCCGAAGCCCATCTCGAGATGCTGAAGGTTCTGACCAGCCAGGCCACGGTCGCCTTGAGGAACGCGTCACTTTATAAAGAAGTTCCTTTCGTCGGCGTGCTCCAGCCGCTGATTGAGAAAAAGAAAAAATTCCTTGCCCTGGAGAAGCACCGCCGGGCGCTGATCGTAGGTGTCGCCGTCGCTGCGGTGTTGTTTCTTCTCGCGTTTCCTCTGCCACTGCGGGTTGATGGAAACGCCGTGGTCGCTCCGGCCCACATGGCCCATGTGGGACCTGAGTTCGACGCTGTGGTCCGCCAGATTCTCGTTCACGAAGGCGATATCGTCGCAGCCGGTACGCCGCTGGCCACTCTTGAAAACTGGGAATATCGGTCGGCTCTGGCGGGAGCTAAGGCAAAATATCAGACCGCAATTGCGCAAATGGACCGTGCTTTGGCCGCAGGCGATGGTGCAGAAGCCGGCATCGGACGCGCACAGGCCGATTTTTGGGCGTCCGAAGTCAATCGCGCACAGGAGAAACTGGAGAAGACCATCATTCGCTCTCCCATTTCTGGAGTTGTGGCAACCCCCCAACCTGAGAATCTTGTCGGCCGTAAGGTCAAGGAAGGCGAAAGCTTTCTCGACGTCGTTGATAATTCGCAACCGCTCGTGGATGTTGCCGTGGACGAAACGGACGTCGGCCTGTTGCGGCGTGGTGAACATGCGAGCTTGAAATTAGACGGCTTCCCCGAACGAACCTTTCGCGGGGAAGTTGCAGTGGTTAGTCCGCAAGCGGTATTTCAGAACGCCCAGCCGATCTTCTTTGCGCGCGTAAGCGTTGCCAACCCAGCACACCTTCTTCGCGCGGGAATGCAGGGCCGGGGAAAAATTTCGACGGGATGGCGTCCTGCCGGGGTAGTAATGTTTCGCGGCATTGGTATGTGGATGTGGTCGAAGCTGTGGTCCTGGTTTGGTTGGTAATGTTTGGCTGGTAAGGTTTGGTTGGTAACGTTTGGCTGGTAATTGCTCGGCGGTGACTGCGAGGAGTTCTCATGCTGAAAATCAACATATTGTTACTTGCGGCGCTGTCATTATCCGCGATCGGATGCAGCAGTGCGCCGTCGCAGACTCCCGCGACGGTGTCCGCTGCCGAAACATCCGCGCCGGCAAGCCAGGAAGCCGACCCTGCCAAACCTGCTCCAGCAAAGGAATTCGTGACCTCAGGACCACTGATTGTCGAAAATCAGGTCGATGTCGCGGCTCAACGCGACGGCATCATTGCCAAGATCGTCGCCGATTCCGGCACTCGGGTCTCAAAGGGCCAACTTCTCGCCGCTCTAGACGATCGCCAGATTTCCGCCGACCTCGAGGCCGCGCGCGCCAAAACTCGCAGCACGGAAAACGACCTCAAGAACTGGGAAGCGGAGGCAAAGGTCCTGGAGGTTGACTATCAACGCGCCGAAAAAATGTGGGAGGCGCACATCATCCCCAAAGAACAACTCGAGCATGCACAATACAAGGCGGAATCGGACCAGTGGGATGTGAAACGCGTCTCCGAACTGCTGGTCAATGCCAAAGATGTTGAGCATTCTCTGGAATTGGAACTCGAAAAGACCAGAATCGTTGCGCCGTTTGATGGGGTTGTCGCACGCCGATACATCCGAGCAGGGCAGAGCGTCAGTCGCGGAGACCGTCTCTTCTGGGTCACCGCGGTCTCGCCATTGCGGGTTCGCATCACTTTGCCGGAGCAGTTCCTCGCCCGCATCCGAGCCGGCAGCAGAGTTGCGGTTACTGCAGCAGAAGAAAATCTCGGGCACGGCTACAGCGCCAAGGTCATCGAGATAAGCCCGGTAGTTGATCCTGCCAGTGACACCATCGACGTTCTTGCCGAGTTATACGGCAACACGTCGGGTCTTCGCCCGGGAATGCGTGTGGACGTTCATCTTCCCAACCTGCCATGAACATCGTCAGAGCGCTCGAAGTCGCGCTGCCGGAACTGCCGGAGCGGATTATCCGCAATATCCCGCCGAAGCTTGACCCCAGAGTCGTCTACAAAGATCACATTGAAAATGGCGAAGAAGTAGTCCTGGCAAAAATGCCGGGAAGCGAACTCGTTTTCCGCTTTGCAGCCGTACAGTGGCAGCTCATTCGGTTGTTCGATGGCAACCGCTCACCAGCCGACGTCGCCGAGCTCTTTGCAAAAGAGACCGGCACTGCAGTCAGCGAAGATGAGGTAAAAGAGCTGGCCAGCTATCTGCAAAGTGACACGCCAATGATGTACAAGACACCGCTTGAAAAGAACATCACGCTGCAGCAGGAGCTGCGGGCCTCCCGCGAGAAGCGCCGAAAATCGCGAGCGATTGATTTTTCCGACATCATCATCAAAACCTGGTACAACGCCGATGGCTACATTACCTGGCTCTATCCGCGGCTGCGGTTTCTTTTCACGCCCTGGTTCGTCTGGACAAGCGTTGCGATGTTCATCCTCATGGGGTGGATGTGGTGGGACCGCTTCGGAGAAGTCTGGTCAGACAGTTTCGCGTTTTACAACTTCACGCAAAAATCCGGCAGCGACCTGCTCGAGTTCTGGTTCCTGTTCGGCGCCATGGCGGCAATTCACGAAACCGCGCACGGACTGGTCGGCAAACATTTCGGGGCGACCATCGAGAGAATGGGTTTCACTCTGATGTATTTCGCTCCGAGTTTTTTCTGCGATGCCACCCAGGTTTGGGTCCTGGGCGGAAAATGGCCGCGCATTGCTACCGCGCTTGCCGGAATCTGGCTCGACCTAGTGGTTTGCTTTTTCGCCACCGTCGTCTGGTGGGGAACTGCGACCGGCATGCCCGTCCACGACTGGGCTTACAAGATCATGATGGTCACCGGCCTGGGCGTTTCCATTCTCAACCTGAATCCGCTGATTAAACTCGATGGCTATCTGATCTTTTCGGAATTCGTCGCCGAGCCTTCGCTCAAAGAAAGCAGCACCGAATATCTTTCCGGATGGCTACGAAACCGAATCTTCAGGCTCCCCGTCGAAGTTCCTTACGTTCCCAGGCGCAAGCGTGGGTTCTACATCATTTATGGAATTCTTTCCGGGATGTACAGCTACGTTCTGCTTTCGTTCTTGATGATCATCACTTATCACATTCTGCGGTCGTATTCACCCGATTGGGCCTTCGTGCCGGCTTTGGCCATCGGTTTTTGGGTTTTCCGCTCTCGAATCAAACTTTTGGTGAAGTTTATGAAAATTGTTTATGCCGATAAGAAGGAACGCGTTCGTGCCTGGTTCACGCCGTTACGATCGGCGGCTCTGGGTGCCGCAGTACTTCTCGTTCTGCTTGTTCCCGTGTGGCCGGATTTTGTGGAGGCGCCCGTTCTGCTCGAGCCGCTTCAAACCGCCATTGTGCGCGCTACAGTTCCCGGCACGGTCGAGGGCGTCGCGGTGCAGGAAAGCCAATCGGTTGCGGCGGGAAGCCCGTTGCTGCGCATGCGTAATCTGGCGCTTCAGTCGCAGGCTGCGGAAGCCCGACAGGAGCTTGCGCAGGCAACTGCCCGCGCCAATCAGGCGGCTCTGCACTACGCGAATTTTGCATCCGCCGAGCAGGAACGCCGGCGCCGCGCCGAGGAGAATGTTGTCGTGGCGGACCAGCTGGCGCAGCTCGATATCGCAAGCCCGATGCGCGGTGTGGTTGCAACGCCTCACCTGCACGATCTCGTCGGCCGCTCCGTAGATGAAGGTGATTTACTCATGCAGATCGACGACATCTCCGAGATAAAGGCCAACATTTACATCCCCGAGTTCGCCATGCGGGATGTCCACGTTGGGCAAAGTGTCCGCTTGCTGATCAAGGGCCGCGTGCGGCCGATCTCAGGCACGCTTAGCCGCATCTCCCCCGTATCCACGCTCATGGCCGAAGGTTTGGTCACCAAGGACCAGCTGGAAGGAATTAATCCGCCGCAGTATTACTCGGGGGTTGTGATGTTGGCCAACGACGGCGCGCTGATGCCCGGCATGACGGGATCAGCCAAAGTTCTGGTTGGCAGACGCAGCCTGGAAGAGTTCACGTATCGCTTCAGCCGCGATCTGGTCAAACGAAGGATCTGGTAAAGCGCAGCCCGAAAACACGAAAGGGTTGGGCCAATGCCCAACCCTTGAGAGGCAATGTTGCCTGATCTATTGCGCCTTAATTCTGGCAAGACCACCCGCCAGACGTGCCTTGGTGGCGACGCGCATATTACCGGCGGCTAGACGGGGAGCTGCTTTTGTAGCATGCGTAACTCTCATGTTCGCGACTTTCGTGACTCCCGGCTTTGTTGCCAGAGCCTTCTTGGTTACTGCGCGATTGCTGATCAGCGATTTCTTTTCGATTGACATTGCCTTCTCCTTTTTTATTTTTGAATTTTCAACTGAACGCTATGCCATATTGCACAACCCATGCCAAACTCGGCCTGTGGAACCAGTAAACCGGAACTTACCTCAAATCAATAATCTGGCGGCGAATTCAATTTGCCCCGTGGGTGAGCTCATTCAAAATTATTGTCCGTCGGTTAAAAATTAACCTCGCATGGGTTAATTATTAACCCTCGCCCGCCGCGAGCCCTCGTTTCCGGCAGAGATATTTCATGCGCTGGGCATCGATACGCAGCAGCGCGGCCGCGGCCGTTTTTTTCCCTTTGGTGCGGCGCAAGGCTGCAGTCAGGTAGGCGAGTTCGATCCGCTCCATCTCGGCATCGAAGTCAACCCCGTCCTCCGGAATCAAGATCGCTTCCTGGCTCGCGTTGCTCGAATAGAGCAACTGCTGCGGCAAATGAGAGGCTTTAATCACCGGAGAATCGTTCATCACCACCAACCGCTGGATCACATTCTCCAGTTCGCGGACGTTTCCCGGCCAGGAATAGTCTTCGAGAATTTCCAGAGCCTCGGGCTCGAGCTGCTTCAGGGCCCTATTGTTTGCCGCACAGTAGATTCGCAGAAAATGATCGATCAGCAGTGGCAGGTCTCCGCTACGGTCCCGCAAAGGTGGAACAGAAATGGGGACAACGTTGATGCGGTAATAAAGGTCCTCACGGAAGCGCCCCTGATGCACCAACTCTTCTAAATTGTCGTTGGTGGCGGCAATAAGACGAAAGTCAATTTTTTTCGCAGCCCGTCCGCCGATGCGCTGCACCACCCTTTCCTGCAGAACCCGCAGCAGCTTGCTCTGCAGACTGTGGTCGAGGGTCGTGATTTCGTCCAAAAACAGCGTGCCGCCTTGAGCCGATTCAATGTAGCCGGGCTTGGCCGCGTCGGCGCCGGTGAACGCGCCCTTTTCGTAACCGAACAACTCCGCCTCAATCAAGCTCTCGGGAATGGCGGAGCAGTTTAAGCAAACATAGGGCCGATCGCGTCGGCTGCCGCTCTGGACGATGGCTTTGGCAATCAATTCTTTGCCGGTGCCGCTCTCGCCTCGCAGCACCACCGTGGTGTTTGCATCCGCAACCGACTGAATGGCTTGATAGATGGCCTGCATGGCTTCGCTTCCGCCAATCAGGTCGCAGAAAGCGGATTTGCTTTCCGCGTGTGCAACCAGCCGCTGACCTTCCAACTGCAGCGCCCGCTTTTCGATGGCGCGAGCCAGCACAATCTGTAGTTCCTGAAAATCCAGCGGCGCAAGAAAGAACTCATCGGCGCCTGCCTGGCTGGCTTTTACCGGAAGCGTGCGGCTGTTCGATCTGGTGAGCGCAACCAGCACAACATCTTCGCGTACCCGGTGCATATCCGTGAGCAGATGGAGCGCATCTGCAGAAGTCTCGCCAACGCTGTCGAGGTCGATCAGCACGGCCCGCACCGTCAAGTCATCGGCGGCCGATTGAATCTGTGCTTCGGTCTGCGCCAGGAGAGCGGCAAATCGCGGAGCAAGCAATGCCTCCATATCCGGGAACGATGCAGTTTCGCCGGTGATGATGGCGACGCGACAGCTTGCGGCAGGAGTTGCTCCTGTGCTCGGCATCGTGAACTTTCCGCAACCGAAGTTTCAGGCAGCCGGATTATAGGGGAAGCGGATGAAGCTTTGAAGAGGAATTCCGGCCGGGGACACGGATTTCCTCGCCTAAGGGGCCCTTGTGCGGTCACGCGACGCCATTCATAATTTCGTCGTGCAGTTTGAGATCCTGCAGTCACCACTTCAGTTTCTCGAATTTACTCTTAGTAATGTTCGCCTGCCCGACTGGCTCGACCAATACCAAGGCTGGTGGGAGAAAGACGGGCAGAGCATTTCTGACGCTACCGACTGCGCGGGCACACCGTGGCTGCGCATGTTCGACCTCTCCGGCGCACGAGTGGATGAGATTCTGTACCCTCCCGAATATTGGAGGATGTTGAGACATGGATACCAGAGTGGCTTGATCTGGCGGGTGTCGGAAGAGAATTCGATCATGCCCGCCGGTCTCGGTATCTACGTGACTTCGTTTCACGATCCCGGGCTCGCCTGTCCTTATACAGTTTCGCTGAGCACAATGGTTCCAGTTCTCAAGTACGGAAATGCCGAAGTTCACGAACGCCTACTGCCGAAGTTGTTGCAGAAAGACGGCGAAGGCTGGCAAGGCGCAACCTGGATGACGGAGATCAAAGGCGGCTCCGACCTGGGCGCGACAGTGGAGACGGTTGCTCGGTCCGCGGGAAGTCAATGGTTGCTGACTGGCGAAAAATACTTTGCCAGCAATGTTGGAGCGGAGCTGGCAGTGGTCGCGGCGCGGCCCAAAGGTGCTCCCAAAAATGTGCGCGGATTGGCCCTATACCTGGTTCCACGTTATCGCCAAGGTGGGCAGGGTGAAGATCGCCAGCTCAACTACTTCGTTCGCCGCCTCAAGGATAAGATCGCGACCCGCTCGGTGCCGACCGGAGAAGTTGAATTACGTGAGAGTGAGGCTTGGCTCCTCGGCGAAGTCGAACAGGGAATCTATCTCATCCTCGAAGTCCTGAACATTTCGCGAGTGTGCAACGCGATGGGAAGTGTTGCGCTTGCCCAGCGGGCCATGGCGGATGCTCTCTGTTTTGCTCAAGGCCGAATGATCTTTGGCAGGCCGTTGATTGAGCAGCCGTTAATGCGCCGACAATTTGCGGATCGCTTACGCCAACTGCAAGGAGCGTCGAAGCTGGCGTGCAAGGCGCTTGCGTTTATCAATGAGGTGTGGCAGGAGAAGCCTCCTTACTCAGACCGCTATCACCTGTTCCGGTTGATTACTCATCTCGCGAAGTACTGGACGGCCGAGATCGCGGTGCAAACCGCCAAGTGGGCGATGGAAGTGCATGGCGGGCTGGGCACCTTGCACGAATACCGCGCTGAGCGCTGGTTGCGGGAAGCTATGATTCTCGCAATTTGGGAGGGCCCGTCACATCGCCAGATGCTGGACGGATTGGAAGTGATGGAACGCAAGCATGCGCATCAATTGCTGCTTCAATCCTTGTCTGCAAACGTGAGTCCTTCCGATTTGAAGCAGATGGAAACGCGGATCGATAAATTTCTAGCTCGGCCACGTGAGGAAAAGGAAGCTGGGATCGAGGCTCTGTTCAATGAGCTGGCCGCATTTACGGCAAATGCCTTACTAGTGGCCGACGGATGTACCTCGACTCCCATTTGACCGCTCTCTGCCCAGCTTCTACACTTGGTTTCCTACAGGTTTTCTTTTGATCGGTTCAACTATCTCGCATTACAAAATCCACCGTGAGCTTGGCCGGGGCGGCATGGGCGTGGTTTACGAGGCGGAAGATCTCACGCTCGGCCGTCGCGTCGCGCTGAAGTTCCTTCCCAGGGAAATGGCGCTCACATCGCAGTCACTCGAGCGTTTCCGCCTGGAAGCGCGAACCGCTTCGTCGATCAATCACGAGAACATCTGCACTATTTACGAGATCAGCGAGCATGAGGGCCAGCCGTTCATCGCGATGGAATTGCTGGAGGGTGAATCGCTTTCCGAGCGCCTGGTTTCACGACCGTTCACCAACGAGCAACTCCTCGATATCGCGATCCAAGTCGCCGACGCGCTTGACGCCGCCCACCGGAAAGGAATTGTTCATCGCGATATCAAGCCGGCGAACATCTTTATTACGACACGCGGCCGCGCCAAGGTGCTTGACTTCGGTTTGGCGAAACTCGCGCGCGAGCACGAGCAAACCACCGTCGCCGCCGGTGCCACGCTCGATAGCCCGCTGCTGACCAGTCCCGGCTCGACGGTTGGCACCGTTGCGTATATGTCGCCCGAGCAGGCGCGCGGTGAACCCGTCGATCCTCGCACTGACCTGTTCAGCTTCGGCGCTGTGCTCTACCAAATGGCGAGCGGCCGCCTCCCTTTCGAGGGCGCAACCTCGGCGGTAATTTTTCATGCGATCCTCCAGAAAGACCCTCCGCCGCCAACCGACCTGAATCCGCTGCTGCCGCCCGCGCTCAATGAAGTCGTGCTCAAATGCCTGGAGAAAGATCCGGATTTGCGCTGCCAGTCGGCCGCCGAACTTCGCGCCGATTTGAAGCGCATCAAGCGCGCTTCGGGTTCCTCCTCAGACCGTGTGGCGCGGACGCCCTCGTCCGCGGCTCTCTCAGCCACAGCCGCTTCGAGCGGATCAGTTTCCCCTGCCGCTCCTGCCACGTCAGCTTCGGGAACCGCGGTGATCGGCGAAACTCGCCGCCGTAAATGGCGTTTGATTCTTTTTCCCATTCTTTCCGCGCTGCTGATCGCAGCCGCGCTGCTCTACAACCATTTCTCCTCGAGCGTAACCGTTCTCCATCCGCTGAACATGCAAATTTCGAAGCTCACCGATAACGGCAGCGCGCTGGATGGAGCGATTTCGCCTGACGGGCGCTACGCGGCCTATGTGAAGCGCGGGGACCAGGAGAGCCTTTGGGTGAAGCAAATCGCAACCGGGAGCGAAGCGCGAATCGTGCCACCCGGGCCGGGATTTTTCGCGGGGCGGCCAACCTTTTCTCCAGATGGCAATTACGTTTACTACGAGCATAGCGATCCGCAGAATGAAGATGAAAGCATCCTCTACTCGGTTCCGAGCTTGGGCGGTACCTCGCAACGAATTCTCGACGATCTGACTACTCCGGTGAATTTTTCTCCCGACGGCAAGCAGATCGTCTTCGCTCATTTCGATCCCGGCGAAAAGCAATCGCAGCTGGTGATTGCGCAAAGCGACGGTAGCGGCCGGCACACGATTGCTGAACGAGAAGCTATGGCCATAAACGGCGGCCCGCCTTCATGGTCTTCGGACGGAAAGCTCATAGCAGTTTCGCAATACGTGCTCACGAAAAACGTGCTCAGCAATGTGCTGATCTTCACCCCGCAGGGCGAGTTGGTGAAGTCCTTCCCTTTTCCTCTCCTGGTGGATGGAGTGACATGGCTGCCGGATATGAGCGGAATATTCCTGGAGACTCGGTCTCCAGAAACGAACTTTCGCAAGCGGATTCAATTCCAGCCTTATCCTTCTGGCAAGCTGCAAAATGTGACCAACGACCTTAACGTATACAAGAGCATTACCGTGACTGCCGACGGCAAGGCACTGGTTACCATTCAAGAGCAACCCTCCTCTGCGCTCTACGTTGGAAATGTACCTTCTCCATGGCCTGGTGAAATCAAGCTGAACCCGAACCCGCTGACCCCTGGGCAGTCGGAAGGAGGGTGGGCGGAATGGGGCATTGATGGCAAGATCTACTTCATGGATTCGGATTTCCATTCTTTTCGCATGAATCCCGATGGCAGTTCTCGCGCACGCGTGCCCGACCGCGACACCAATGCCATCTATGGCTCAGCTTGTGGCCCGAATGCGGTCGTGTTCTCCAATCTGCAAAACAATATGCTTGTCCTCTTTCGACAAGACCTCTCAACTGGCGAGATCAAGCAATTGACCTCGGAACGCGATGCGGAATGGCCGGTCTGCACCAAGGATGGCAGCACAGTTTATTACAACAATTTTTTTGAAGGGCCTACTATCAAGCGAATATCGACCAGCGGCGGTTCGCCTGCCACTGCCTATGCGCCCGCAGCCGGTTATCCGACTTTGTCGCCAGATAACAAGCGGATTGCTTTCTTTCAGTTTTCCACCAGCGGTGACCACAAGAACGTGATGGTCGTGCAGGATGTGAGTGGCGGGAACCGTACAGAGCTGTCAACGTTTGAAGTGAACCATGTAGAGTGGACTCCCGATTCGCGGGCTTTAGTGGTCAGCAAGAACACCGGAGCTGGCTCAAACCTCTTTTATCAGCCACTGGAGGGTGGCAAGGAGATACAGATCACCCACTTCGAGTCGGAGCCACTGCGCACGTCCACTTTCTCCTTTTCGCCTGATGGCAAGCAGATCGTAATCGGCCGTGCCCGCGTGAACGATTCTGACCTGGTGATGTTCAGCAACTT
>Ga0335073_10009012_pt1 | contig 14000 bp, 9 predicted proteins | sample Lox_Sample_22_FD_207093 | JGI IMG/M metagenome (GOLD analysis project Ga0335073, IMG submission 207093) | Soil microbial communities from Loxahatchee National Wildlife Refuge, Florida, United States - Lox_Sample_2.2 | ecosystem: Environmental > Terrestrial > Soil > Wetlands | place: USA: Florida... | reverse complement strand
GGCTCTACCACGCCGACCCCCACCCGGGGAACTTCTTGCTCCCCGACGGGAGCCACTTTGCCATTCTGGACTTCGGCGACGTCGGCCGGGTGACCAGCCAGCGCAAGCGCCAGCTCGAGGACATGGTCATCGCCGTGGGCGCCAGGGACGTCGACTCCCTGGTGGACGTTGTGGTCGAAATGACCACTCCACCTCCCGGGGTGGACATGGCCGCGCTGCGCTCCAGTCTTGAGCTCTGGCTAGACCGCTACCTTCTCGTCGGCGTGGGGCAGCTGGACATCAACGCCATCATGACGAGCGGCATGGGGATCCTCCACAAGAACAAACTCGTGCTGCCAGCCGATCTTGCTCTTTTGTTCAGGGCCCTCCTGCGTCTGCAGGGCCTTGGGCGCGGGGTAGGCACCGAGGTGCGGGTCACCGAACTGCTCCAGCCATACATCAACCAGATGATGGTTGAGCGCTTCGACCCGAAACGGATCGCCAGGCAACTAGGGAGGTCTGCGCGCAGCTGGGAGCATTTCATCGCCGGCTTGCCCGACCAGGTCCAAGCGATCCTCGACCAAGTCCGCACCGGGAAGGCGGCGGTAGATTTTCGCGTCCACGACGCCGACCACGCCGTCGACCGGCTGATAGACGGCCTCGTAACGGCGGCGGCGGTGATGGCCGGCGCCGAGCTCATCTCGAGGCGAGCGAGCCCGATGGTGGGCCCGTTCTCGGTCCCGGGCCTTGTTGCCGCCGGGGTAGGTGTCCTCACATGGCAACGCCTGATCGCGCGGCGTGGGTCCCGCTCGTGGGTCAGCCGGGCGCTCAGCTTCGCCAGGATGACGCGACCGTAACGGTCGTGCCAGCGAAATAGACGATGACCTGAGCAGCGCTTCACCGGTCGCTAAATCACCCGCAACGCCGGAACTAACCCGGTGAAAACGCCAAAGCTATATGTGCACTGGTCGAAAATCAGCCGGATAACGGCGTCGGCGTGCGCCTCACGTCATCGGGCGTGAAAATAGATGAACTCCCGGGCTACAAACCGGCCGGCCGTCAGACCGTCGAAACCCCGCAACCCAGCTACTGGCGAGGTCAGCGCCTGCTCGAGCGGCTGGACGAGTCCCTCGGCGGCGCCGGACTACAGCTCGATCGTCCCGGTCGTCTGGGGGGATTGCGTGCGGGCTAGAAAGCGCAGGGCCCGTTCCTGCGCCACCCCCGCGTAAAGCCCGCTGAAGCGGACTCCGCGAACACGTGATAGCCAATCTGCCGAGCTGCGTGCACGATGAGAGTGTCGGATTATTCAGAATTAGAAAGGAACGGCAATATGCGCAAGGCGAACAACATATTGGAAAAGGACGTGAAGGACGAAATGTCGTGGGACCCAGGGCTCGACGACACCCAGATAAGCGTCAAAGCGGACGACGGACAGGTTACGCTGACGGGCGCGGTACCGAGTTATGTTGAGCTGCTCGAAGCGTCAGACGCGGCGTGGAGCGTGAAAGGCGTTATCTCGGTCGACAACGAACTGCTCGTAGGTCCTATTGGCGAGGCGCTCGTTGACGCCGACGTCGCATCTCGGTGCATGGACGCCCTCGACCGAGACCGTTTCGTCCCCAAAGGCGCCGTGACGGTCGACGTGGCCGACGGCTGGGTCACCCTGAGCGGTCACGTCAGGCACCACTTCCAGCGCCAGGCTGCCAAGTTTGCCGTCCAGCGAGTGCAGGGGATCCGCGGCATTAGCGACAACATCACGATCTCGAGCGAACCCATACCGAGCGACGTGGCGCAGCGCATCAGCACCGCCCTCGACCGCAAAGCCGTGCTTGACGACTCCGTCATCCAAGTCACCAACGATGGCAGCACCATCTACCTGGACGGGACCACAGGCTCGTACGTGGCCGTGGAGACGGCCGAAGATACGGCCTGGACGGCGCCCGGGGTGACCAACGTGGTCGACCGTCTCGTTATAGTCCCCTAGGCGGGCCCACCCAGTCGGGCCGGATTAGGGCTCGGGGGGACCCCAGCTCCGAGCGCTCGGTCGCCGGAGCTGGGGCCGGGGCCGGGCAACCAAGAGCTTGCCCTGACCGGGGCGGGTTTTGCTGTCCGGCCGGATAACAGAACCGAGCAATCGCAGGCACAAAAGCACACTGGTACAAGCGGAAAGGGAACAAAATGAACAAAAAGGGAGAAGGCTGGCTGATATTTGCCGCAGTCGTGCTCGGCCTCGCCGGAGTCATGCGTATCGTTGATGCCATATGGGCGTTCAACTATCACGGTGCGCTCCCCGACGGTCTCCAGGGCGCGGTCTTGGGACACACCCTGAGCACTTACGGTTGGATCTATATCATCGAGGCGATCGTTCTTATCGCCGCCGCAGCAGGCGTGATCGCCGGCTCTCAGGTCGGCCGCTGGATCGGCATTATTGCCGGCGCGCTGAGTTGCCTAATTGCTATTTTTCTTATGCCGTACTTCCCCGTCTGGTCGATCACTTACATCATCCTGGGTGGCCTCGTGATCTACGCCCTGGCCACTTATGGTGGGGAGCCGGCCATCGCGTGAAAATGCCATCGCAGCCAGCAAACGACGACATTGAGCTCAATCGCGACGTACTTGACGGGCTGTTGTGGGACGACAGTAGCGTGTCGCGTGTCAAGGTCTAAGTGGACCACGGCAAAGTCATTCTTTCGGGATATGTGACAACGTTCTAGTTGGCTGGTCGGAAAGTCGCTGGTCAGAGGCTTGAGCAATACTCGCGATGGGAACTCGTGCCGTGTTGACTTGGTTTTGTGAGAGGGACAGCCTTAGCGCAGCGGTCATGGAGCCAAGTCGACGTCATCTGCGGCGAACTGCTCGACCAGGATGGGTTCTTGGCCACCTTGGGTGCGGCCCGGGGGAACCTGTTCACCGACGCCGATTTCGACGGCCTGTACGCATCGAACAAGGGGCGGCCCTCACACCCGCCGTCGTTGCTGGCGGCACTGTTGCTGGCCCAGCTGTTCTATGGGGTCTCGGACCGGGAGGCCGAGCGGCGCTCGCGCCTCGACCTGAGCTGGAAAGCCGCCCTGGGCCTGCCACTGGAGCACCGGGGCGTGCCGCACGTGTGCTTAACCGAGTTCCGGGCCCGCCTGGTGCGAGCGGGCATGGAGGCCTGGTTGCACGAACGGTTGTTGCGGTTGGCCAAGGCGGCCGGGGTCATCGGCCACCGCCGCGTGGTGGACTCAACCGGCATCTCTGGCTGCGTGCTCACCCAGGACACGGTGAGCCTGGTCCGTGCCGCCCTGCGCCGGTGCCTGGCCCGTTTGGGCGAGCTTGACCCAGGAAAAGCTAGTGCCTGTGCTGGGTTATTGGTTCGGCACGACTATGACGAGACCGGTAAGCCGGAGATCTGCTGGGCGTCAGCCGAAGAACGAGCGGCATTGGTGAACGAGCTTTTTAGCGATGCTCAAAAAGTGGTGCAGTTCTGTCGCCCTGAGGTCGACACCGCCTTCGCAGGCGAGGCCGAGCTATTGAGGGTGGTCTCAGCCCAAGACGTCGAAGACGACGACGCCGGTGGCGTGCGCATCGCCCAGGCCGTCGCCCCCGAGCGGGTCATCTCGGTCGTCGACCCCGAAGCTCGCCACGGCCACCGCTCCCGGAAGGACCGCTATGACGGCTACAAACTCCACGTAAGCGTGGACGTGACTTCCGACCTGTTCGTTGCCGGGGCAGCCACCACGGCCACCACCTCAGACGCCGGCGTGCTGCCGGCATTACTAGAGGCCGACCCCATGGCCGTGTCCGAGGTCACCGCCGACACCCACTACGGGGACGCCGCCACCAGGAAAGCACTGGGCCGCCAGGGGATCGAGCTCGTTGCCCCCGCCCCGCCGGCCTCAGCCAAAAAGGGCTTTTTCAGCAAGGACGCCTTCGACATCGACCTGGAGGTGGGCACTGTCACCTGCCCCGCCGGCCAGGTGGCCACCATACCCATAACCAAGGCCGGTCGCCGCCGGGCCCGTTTCGCCGCCTCGACCTGCCAGGCCTGCCCTTTGGCCGCCCAGTGCACCAAGCGGGCCGGCGGGCGCACCATCGACGTAAACTCCGACGAAGCCCTCCTCGCTCCAGCCCGCAAAGCCCGTTGGACTAAGGACTTCCGTCAGCGCTACCGCCAACGGGCCCAGGCCGAGCGCAAGAACGCTCAGCTCAAGTACCGCCACCCCAAGCTGCCTGGCGCGGCCAGGCCAAGGCAGACGCCTGGCTAAAGCTGCGCATGGCAGCCCTCAACCTCGACCACATGGGCAAGATGCCCGGGCTCATCTACTGAGCGCGGAGGAATGCAAGCCAAAACCTCAGTTTTGGCGCCTTTTTGACGGCCGTCGTCGGCTGCATCCGAGCCAGCGAGCACCCTTAACCCGCCTGCTTGCCTCCGCCGGCAAGACAGTCAGGCCGGCCTCCAGAAGGCCCATTGCCGACCAGCCAACCAGGACCGCGCGAACGCCGAAACAGGACGCGGGTCGTGTGCGCGGCGCCAAGGAAGTGAAAAACGAGATCATCGTTGATCTCGCCACTCGACAGGTACTCAACGTCGGACGTGACGAAGGCCGCCGAGGCCAGCCTGCAAGCCAACAGCCTTGTCCCGAAGGGGGCAATAAGAGTCAGCGTCGACGACGGTTGGCTTACCATGGCTGGGAACGTCGAGCGTCACTTCCAGCGCCGCGCCACAGAGCACACGGTGCGCCACTTGGCGGCCGGAGAGGTTTAACCGACCGCATCACCCTTCCTCGCGACGCGGCCGAAGGCTCTCGAGCGAGATCGAGAAGGCATTAGACGTCGGTGTCGTTGTCTTTTGGGCCAACGCGCAATGGGTGCTCCTGCTCATTCAGTACGTAGCGCTCCTCGGCACGTCCATTTGGGGAATGGTAAGAGTGGCCGTCGAGCACCCCCTACAGGTCTACTGCCTTCCACTGATCTTGGCTCAGCCCTCTTTCCGTCCACGTTATAAGAGCCTGCCGCGGGGCCGTGCTCGGTCCCTCTTCTTTTGGGGCCGGGACACGGCGGTAAACTTGAACGAAGAGTCAAAGACAGAAGCAAGAACGCCAGATGGGCATGCATCATGTCGATGTTCCACTTGCTGTTCACCTTCGTCCTCAAGCATTGTGGCCGTCCAAATGCGGTCCCGGCGGCATAGGGGGGTACTCGTGGGTTCTTAGTACGTGGGCAACTGGTGGCCCGTGCGCGTGGGCCTACTCAACGTGGTGTTCACAAACAGGCGTTTCCTTCTTACCGGCGTCCTGCTCCCGTTCGTTTCCAAAATGTTTTGCTTCTCGGTGGGCTACGAAGTGATCGGGCAGTCGAGTGTCAGTGCATCCGCGCCGCGCTCGTCGCTCTGGCCCTCGGCGCGTCGCTCACCGTCTTGGCCAAGGTCACAAGCACGGCGATTTCTTCAGGCGGCACCCGATCGCTTACGACACGATCGCCTGACCGCGGCCGTCACCTCGGCGACCGCCAGCAACCAACGAACATAGGAGCGCACGCGCCGCCAAGGAACTCAACTGCAATTTCGGCCGTGTCTATGGCGTTCCGCAGAAGGGGCCGAGGCAATTACCGCAAAACCTGGCTACCGAGCTGCTTCACTTACTGGCCCCGGGTGAAGCCCCGCCTTGTCGTAGCTGGGCCGGCGTCCGGTAGCGCCGACGGAACAAGATGTAAGCGACCGGGCCGGCCAGGAGCGGGAGCCAATAAGAGCATAAGCGGTACGCGAGTGTGGCCAGGAACGCTTTGCTGGGGCGGACCCCGGCCAGGATCAACATGCTGCTCAGACCGGCTTCGATGACGCCTAGCCCGCCGGGGGTTATCGGTACGAAGGCCAGGATGCCGGTGGCAGCGTAGGCCAGCAGCACGAGCGAGGGCCGAGGGTCGCTCCCGGTGGCGCGGAGGGCGAACAGCAGGCTGGCGTAATCGAAGCCGAGACGCGCCGTGGTGAGGAGGACGGCCTGGCGCCACTTTTGGCCGAGGGCCGTGCGAATGGCGTCCCGCTCTTCCAGCAAGCGGCGGTCGAACCCTTGCAGCGGCTTTTTGGGACGGGCGACAGTGTTCCAGACGCGCTGGGCAATCCGGCCGAACACCGCCAGGGGCTTGTCTGTGGCGAGGACTATGAGACCGCATAGGGCGAACAGGACGAAACCACCGAGCCCCACGTAGGCGGTGCGCTGCAGCCCGGGGTTGACCGGGGAGCTGCCCAGTATGGCTGGGAGGGTGAAGATGGGCAGGGCGAGGAGGGCACCAATGCCGAGCATGGAGGCCGCCGTGAGGCCGCCGGCGGCGCTGTCGGCGTCTATGCCGGTCGCCTCCAGCATTTGGAACTGCACCCCGGCGCCGACCGCGTCGCCGGCCGGCAGAACGTCAGTGACAGCGTTGCCCACGATGCCGGCACAGACAACGGCGAACCACCCACGGGCCCGCAAAAAGAGCCGCTGCAGGGCGAACGCGCAGCCAAAACTGACGGACTCCGCTACGAATGCACCGACCATCCAGATGGGGCTGAGGGAGGACAAGGCGGGCCAGGCCCCGAGCACCTTGGCCAGCTTCGGCAGGACAAAGTAAAGGGCGAACCCGGCGGCTCCGACGACCAGTGCCCGCCCGACGAGGCCCTTGACGCTAACAGGCTTCGAGGCCCGCTGGCTGCGCCCGGCCCCCGGGGCCTCTCGGTCAGAAGTTGGCGGCAAGTCGACGGGGACTGAGGGAGCGGTCGAACCCTCCCAGTTCGAGCAACCGCCTAACGGGCGTGGTGGGGTTGGTGAGCTGCACCTCAGTCCCCTGGTCGCGCAGTTGGCGGTGGCTGCCGATAAGGGCACCGAGGCCCGCGTCCACGAACTCCAGTCGGGAGCCGTCGATCATCACTGACGTAAAACTGCCCCCCTCAGCTCGACGAAGCGCGGCCCGGAAGTAGGGCAGGGCGCGCAAACCCAGTTCGCCCACCACCTGGACAACCAGGACGTCGCCGTTGCCCCATGCCAAGATCGAGTGGTCCACGCACATGCTCTCTCCGTTCTGGGCCTGTAGCCGATCGATGTCGTTCAAGCGGTCAGCCCACCCGGCCCTTTTCGTTCTTGCCAGTGCCTTGTCCTGGGTTGCCAGGGTTGTGACGCTCCGCCCGTCCCGTCTCACTACCCCATGAGCGCCTCGTAGTGCTCCCCAAGGGCTCGCGCCAGCTCGACCCGGGAGTTAACCCCGAGCTTCTTGAACACACGTCGCAGGTGGTAGTCGACTGTGTGAGGGGACGAGAACATGCGTCGTCCCGCTTGTTTGTTAGTCATGCCGCGGGCCACGAGCTCAGCAACGGTGCGCTCAGCGTCGGTGAGCTCCTTCCATCCGGCCATGAGGGAGGGGTCCAAGGGGCGGCCCTCGCCTGAGCTCTCCGCCCCTTCGGCCCTGTCCAGTCGTGCCGTTGGCGATGTTTCCCGTCCTGGGCGTTCCACGCAGAGATGGAGTACAGCTCCTACCGCGCCCAACTGGCTAATAACTGACTGCGAACGGACAGTGACAGTTACGCCGTTGCTCAAGACCAGCACGGTGGACGCGCGGGCGCAGCCGCCCCGAGGCCGCGTCACGTGTTCCCAGAGCAAGCGGCGGTCGCCGGGTTGAAGCAGTTCGGACGCCCCAACGTTGGTTATCATCGTTCGCTCATTAACGGCTACTAAGGCCCCTCTGATCCGATTGCGGGCGATCAAGAACGCGTCCAACAAAGCCCTGTCCGGCACAACGGCTCCTTTCGTGGGTGGCAAGACGTTTCGCAGGTGAGTGTCGACGGTGGTCTCGCGGGTGGACACTGTTTCGTGTTCTTTTAGGCTCGTGGCACTGCGTTTCTCGACGCGGCGGGTTTCAATTTCGTTGGCGTCCCCTCGCATATCGAAGACGCGCTCGGCTCGCTCCACGTCCTGAAGTTCGGCTAAGGCCATTGTCGTCGGTCCTTCCTCTGAGCTCGGGCCACCAACAGGCGGCGCAAATGTTGCCGTGGGCTAGCCGCAACGCCTAAACGGGCCGGCGTTCCGAATCCCCTTCGAGACGATCCTCGGCGGGCGGTTTAGGCGCCTGGGCATTCCCGGGCTCGAGAAGGTTCGGGCTGCACATAGGGCAACTTTTGTCGATTACCTCCTTAATCAGACCATGCAAGGGTGTGGTCAAACAGGAGTACCCGCTACTCCAATTTCTCCACGCGTCCCGCACGCTCGAGACCGCCGAGTGGAACTGGTGCTGTCATACTCCGTGAGCGTCGTTCCTCGGCTCCTTAGAGTAGTCAGTACTCTTGTTTTCGATCGTCCGGTGTCGGGAGGGCTACACTGCGCCGTGAAGACCTGGCCGGTGGTAGGAAGAACAAGCGAACTGGCTCAATTGACTGCCGCGTTAGGCGTCCGGCGGGGGGTCCTGCTAACCGGCCCGGCAGGGGTGGGAAAGACGACCCTAGCCCTGGCCTGCGTGGAGCAGGCCGAGAAACGGGGGGTGTCAGTCGTCCGCGTCACGGCCACCCACTCATCGCGCGGGTTGCCCTTCGGCGCGTTCGCCTGGTTCCTGCCGCCTGACCCTGGTGCCCCTAGCCCCGGAAGAGACGACCTGGCGCAGTTGCTGAGAGGCTACGCCCAAGCCTTTGTGGACGGAGCCCGGGGGCGTCCGTTGCTGGTGTGTATTGATGACGCTCACCTCCTAGACGACGGGTCAGCAACGCTCGTGCACCAGTTGGCCTTTACCCACGCAGCCACAGTGCTGGCGACGGTACGGACAGGGGAGGCGACGCCCGACCCGGTGGTGGCGCTATGGAAGGACGATCTTGCCGATCGCATCGCGGTCGGGACCCTCGACGAGGCGGCGGTTGAAGAGCTGCTGCTCTCGGTGTTGGGCGGGCCCGTGGACTCGGCGTCGGTGCGCCAACTGATCGATCACAGCGGAGGCAACCCGTTGTACTTGCGAGAACTGGTTAGCGGGGCGCTGGAGACCGGCGCGCTGGAGAACCAAGGCGGCCTCTGGCGGCTGCGGGGCGATTTACGAGTGACGCAGCGTTTAGTCGAGCTGGTGGAACTTCGTCTGGGCGCTTTGAGCGACCGCGAGCGCAGTGCGTTGGAACTGGTGGCGGTCGGAGAGCCCCTCGGACAGGCGGGGTTGGGCCGCCTGTCGGACCCGGTGACGGTGGAGTCTCTGGAGCGCAAGGCTCTTATCACGAGTCGCAAAGACGGACGACGGCTCCGGGTGACGCTCGCGCATCCCATCTACGGAGATGTAGTGCGAGCCGGCATCAGCGCCCTGCGCCATCAGGCCTACGCCCGGTCTCGGGCCGAGGTAGTTGAAGCCGCCGGTGGGCGACGTCGAGAGGACACTTTGCAGCTCGCTTCTTGGCGTCTTGCCGGTGGCGGTGGCAGCGCTGGAACCTTCTTGGCGGGGGCCAGAGCTGCCCTCGGTTGCCACGACTACTCGCTGGCCGAATCCTTTGCTCGCGCCGCTGTGAGTGAGGGCGCCGGCTTCGAAGCCCGCTTCTTGGCAGCCGAAGCCGCCCACTTCCGGGGGCGCTCCGAACAAGCCGAGCGCGAGCTGGCTGCCCTCGCTGCCGCCGCCGCGACCGACGACGAGCGAGCCCGCGTGGCCCTCGTACGGTTCGACAACTCCTACTTCCTCAGGGGCCGCGCTGACTTCAGGTTGCTGGACGAAGTCGCAGAGGCCATTGCTGAGACAACATGGCGCAACGAACTGCTCTCACGGCGACTGTTCGTAATGTGCTTGAGCAGCGGCCCGCGAGCCACGGTGGAAGCTGCGTCTGAGATGGTTGAACGGCCACCGGGCGGGCCTCTAACGGCTGGCCGTGTCGGGGTGGCACACAGCCTGGCCCGGCTCGGTCGCCTTGACGAGGCAGTGCAACTTGTCCGCCCGGAGTCGGGCTGTCCGGCAGTACCAGCGCCCGCCGATCGTTGGGAAGAATGGAACGTTCTGGGGGTCCGCACTTATGCGCTGGTTTTCGGCGGCCGTTTGAGGGAGGCCGAGGAAGTCCTCACGCTGGCCTACAACGAGGTCATCGACCAGCCAACGGCTGAAGCGAGGGCATACGTAGCCGGACAGCTGGCCTTTTTGCACCTGGAGCAGGGCCGCCCGCGGAGCGCCTTTCGCCGGGCGAGCGAGGTCCGCTCTGTTTTCGAGGAACTTGGGCGTACGCTCCACGCACGATGGGGTTACATAGCTGGGGCGCAGGCGTTGGCGTTGATAGGTCGAGCTGATAGGGCCGCCGAGATGATTACCGCCCTGGGCGATCTCGGGCTCCCGCCGGTCCTGCTGGACGAGACCGAGCTCCTCCAGGCCCGGGCTTGGGCCGCTGCCGCTGGCGGCAACCTCCCCGACGCCCGTCAGCTACTTGAAGCGGCGGCCGACCTGGGCCAGGAGGTCGGTGACCTGATCGGCACGGCCAGTGCGTTACATGGCCTGGCCCGCTTGGGCCGCGCCCGCCAGGTTGCCGACCGGCTGGCCGAGCTGGCCACCCAAATCGACGGCGACCTGGTGGCCCACCGTGCCGCGTACGCCTACGCCGTCGCCACCCGCAATGGCAGCGCCCTCGAAAAGGTGTCCAACGACTTCGAGCAGATGGGCGCCCGTCTCTACGCCGCGGAAGCCCTCGCCGAGGCCGCCGCACTGAAGCGCCACGCCAGTGACCCACGTGGAGCTGCCGCCAGTGAGCGAAAGGCAGCGCGGCTCCTGGCCGACTGCGAAGGAGCGTTAACCCCTCCGGTCCGAATGATAAAGGCCCGGGCATTGCTCGAGCCCTCCGAGCTCGACACCGCGCTGCAGGCCGCCGCCGGCGGCTCCAACAAGGAGATCGCTGCGGCTATGCACCTCTCCGTCCGGACCGTCGAGAACCGCCTGCAGCGGGCTTATGAGAAACTTGGTATCTCGGGCCGTCATGAGCTTGCCGGAGCTTTGGAAGATCTCGCAGTTCTGGGAGATCCGTCGGCGGTATAGACAGGTGGCGCTCAGCTGAAAGCGATGATCAGGCGGTCGACGACGTCGGTGACGCCAGGAGCTGACGACGCGGCGTCGATCGCTTCCTGCAAGTACTCCGAGTCCAACGCCCTTGCATGGCGCGCTCCCCCCAATCGACCCAGCCGTTTACAACTCAGGACCCGGGTCCGGACCGCGGAACCCCGCGGCGGTTGGCTGCACTACTCCGTCAAACTCCCTCGGCTGGGTCGTCTCCCGGAGGAGTTGGGCGAGGTGACCGAGGTAGGTGACGAGTTCCGGGTGGCTCTTGAGCCAATCGGACCTGGCCTTTTGAGCAAGTACAAATCCCCTGAGCTGTTCAGCTTCGCCGGCCCCGCCAGCCTCGTTCGCACGGCGGGCAACCTTGTGGCGTAAGCGCTCGATCTCCTGGGAGCGATCAGGGCCAGCAAGGGCGTCAACCCGGCGGAGAGCCTCAGCCAGAACCGCCCTGATAGTGCTTGTGTCCAAGGCCTGTGCGGACCCAGCCCGGAAGGCCTCGGTGGCCGACCCGTCGCTGCCAATGCGACCGAGGGCAGTGGCGAGGATGTCGTGGGCGCTCGGTGCGGGCAGGCGGCGGTGACCGTCGTCGAGCGGTTCACAGGCGACGCAAGCCAGGTTCTGTTCGCGTCCTCTGGTTAGGCCCACATAGAGGTGCTCAGCTGACGTCGCTTCGTCGACCACCAGCACGGCCTCGTCCGTCGTGAGGCCCTGGGCTTTGTGGATCGTGACGGCGTACGCCAACGCGACGTTGTCCCGGACGTAGTCAATCGGGATGCTTACTTTGCCGCGCCCATCGACGGAACCGACCAACAAGGAGCCGTCTGGGCGGCGGGCGACGACTCGCCACCGGTCACCGTTCCTCACCCAAGCCCCGGCGTTGGTGACGAGGCGCCGGTCGTTCCGCGTGGTGACTACCTCATCACCGGCTCCGACGACCTGCTTGCCGACCACGGAGCCGTCCTCCTCCACTTCGCCGGCGGCCACGCGGGCAGCGCGGGCACGCATCGCCAGCTGGTCGACCGTGGCGTGGTCGGCAGCCATAACAACCACGGACCGGCCCTTGGCTCGCGCCTCAGCCCACGCCTGGTGGGCCGCGTCGATCACCTCTGCCCTCGTCCCGGCGCGCACCCGGCCATGGGACTCGTACTCGGCTAAGACAGAGGCGTCCCGGTCACGTAACCGCCGGCTGGCGTCCGCCTCCCACGGGTCGCTGAAGCGCCTGATCGTGTTCAGCTCGGCCGTCTTGGCGTCGGCCACCAGGAGCCGGAAGAGCCCGCCCGCTTCGACTGCGCTCAGTTGGAGATGGTCGCCAACGAGGACAAGTTTCCCGTCCGCCTTTGAGACGAGAACGGCCAGTGCGGCCAGGTCCCGGGTCGCCACCATCGAGGCCTCATCGCAGATGACGACTTCACCGCGTGTGAGGGAGATACGGCCTCGGCTGGCGTCGAGGAGGAACTTGGCGAGCGTTTCCGACCGAATGCCGGCTTGCCCTGTGAGAACGCCGGCGGCCACCGCCGACGGGGCCACGCCCCGGACACTAACTCCGGTTCCCAGCCAAGCCGCCCGGGCGGCACCGAGGCTGCGGGACTTGCCCGAGCCGGCCGGTCCCACTATGACCGCCACCCGCTCGCCCCCGCGGCAGATGCGGCGGACCGCTTCGGCTTGGTCTTCGCCTAGTTCGGCCTCCTTCACGGCTGCCTCCACCACATCCTCGGTGGCCACGGCCACGCCCGCAACTCGGCCTTTCTCGACCGCTTCTAGGACAGCCTGCTCGGCCTGCCAGGAGCGCCAAGTGGTGTACCTGGCCGCCCCGTGGCGCGCCGTTGGGTTGCAACCGTCGCGGCGTCGTAGCGGCTCGGGAAGCGAGACCGCAGCGTTAGGCCCAGCGCCAAGCGGGGCGACGTCGGGGTGGCGGAGGAGCTCGTCGGCCGCTCGCTCGATCAGCTTCCGGACCGCCTCGGCGTCAGTGGCGGCACCGGGCGCGACGCGCACCGCCAGCGCCTCGACGACGTCCGCCCGGCCCCAGGTCGACCGGCCCCGCTCGATGGTGGCAATGACCTCGCTTGTCAGCATTTCGGCCGAGCCGCGGAGAGCTGCCGGCGCGCCATTGGCAGGCCGTCCGGCTGCCGAGACTTGGCCCAAGGCCGCCCTCACCCAGTTGTCTGGGTCGTGCCCGGACTCGGTAGCTTCCCTTCTCCACCGTGCTCGCAACTGGGCGGTCGTCTCCTGGCCCTCGGCTTTGACCGCACGGGACTGGTAGGCGGCCAATTGGTAAGCGGCGGCCTGTTCCGCTGCGTTCAACCCGCGGCCCAGGGCCACTTCTTTTTGACCAATGACCTCGCTGGCGCGGGCCTCGACCTGGGCGCGGCGCTTCGAGAAGTGCTCGACCAACGCGGCCGGCACGCCCACGACCTCGGCCCCTCCATTGGCGTCGACACCGCTCCAAGTGACTCCCAACCGGGTCCTCAGTTCGGCCCGCAGCCCGGCTTTGTAGACGAGCCCGGCGGCCTTTTGCGCCTCGAACACTTCCCGGCCGTCGAGAGCGAGCCAGGCCACGTCAGAGCTAGCCCGCACTTTGGCGGAAACCAAGACATGGGTGTGCAATTGCGGGTCACGAGCTCTGGATGTGCGGTGCGTAAAGGCGGCTGCCACATGCCCATCTGTGTCGGCTTGGATCGCTCCCGCATGGCCCCGGCGGGTGAAGGCAGCGTGGTCTTGGAGGAACGCCAAGGCGGCGTCGACGGCCGCGTCATGGGCCGCCCGCACCTCTGCCGAGACGGCTTCGTCGGCCAGCGCCCACAGCAGCGAAACACTCTTGGGAGGCGAAAAACTCAGGGCGTAACCGGCCACCTGCCCAGCTCCGCCCTGCCCCTGTTTGCCCGTCTCGGGGCCACTCGTCAGGCTGCTCTGGCGGGCGAACGGACGGCCCAAAGCGGCCCCGGTCTCGGGGTCGCAGCCCTCCCCAAAGAGCCTCGACATTTGCTCTGGAGTCACGGTCCCGGCGAGCCCGAGGGCCTCGGTTCCTC
>Ga0335073_10009011_pt1 | contig 14000 bp, 8 predicted proteins | sample Lox_Sample_22_FD_207093 | JGI IMG/M metagenome (GOLD analysis project Ga0335073, IMG submission 207093) | Soil microbial communities from Loxahatchee National Wildlife Refuge, Florida, United States - Lox_Sample_2.2 | ecosystem: Environmental > Terrestrial > Soil > Wetlands | place: USA: Florida... | reverse complement strand
AATATCGGCTCCGCCCCAGAATCGCCAGCCGTGAAATAGATGGTCTTCGAGTCCGGGCTCCAGGCTTCTTCATCGACCCAGCGGTCGAAGTTGGGCAATAGCTCGCGAATGCGAGATGCGCTGGCCGGTTTTTTGCTGACCGCCTTACCGCTGACCGTTTCATCGCTGACCGTTTTTTCGCTCCTGTCGTAGAGGACTAAGCGAAAGCGGTCGCTCTCATACCCGGCGCGCTGCTGGCTGCGCCACGCGATCCACTTGCCGTCGGGGGAGTAGCGCGGCGTGAAGTCGCCGCCGGGGCTGGTGGAGATTTTGACGGCCTGGGCGTTGGGCTGATCGAGGGCGAGCGTGAAGATGTCCACGTTGGTCGAGAGCGCGGGGTCGTCGACCTTCTTCTCTTCAAAGGCCAGCTCTTTGCCGTCGGGCGAGAAATCCCAGCCATCCGGTTCGCCGAGAGAGAAGGGCGGGACGTCGTGCGTGTCGCCGGGGTTGAGGTCGCGGAAAGTGCCGTCTTCGGCGGAGGCGAGGAAGAGGTGGCCGCGCTTGTCGCCGGTGAAGTGGTTCCAGTGGCGGTAGAGGAGGGTGGTGAAGATCCGAGCCTTCACCTTCGACTCCCTCTCCGCCTCATCGCGCTTCCTGTCGCACGCGTCCTCATCGGCCCCGGAAACCGCCGCCCCCGCACCTCCGCTGCACTCCGGATACACCGCCGACGTGAACAACAAATGCTGCCCATCCGGGTCCCACGTCACGTTGTCGGCTTCGGTGGAGATGTGCGTCAGCTCGCGCGCCTCGCCCATCGTCCCCGCAGCACCGTCAAAATCCGCCAGCCAGATTTGCGTTCCCTGGCCGCGATCGGTCAAAAACGCAATCTGCTTGTCATCCGGAGAGAACCGGCCGCGGCTCTCGCCCGCCATCGATGCGGTCAGCGCCTTTTCTTCCCCACCACTGACGGGGACGATCCACAGATGCGGCGTCTTCAGGTTCTTCGCGAGGTCCACATCAGTAACAGTGAAGAGCACCCATTTGCCATCGTGGGAGACGTCGATATCGCCGAGGCGGCGCATCTTCTGCAGATCCTCGAAGGTCATGGGACGCTTTGGGCCGGCGGCGGGTTCGGGTGCGGGATTCTGGCCAGGTGAAGAGGGACTCGCCAGCACAGCAACCAGAAGAACAAGGATGGAACAGGGCAATGCTTTCATCTTGGCCTCAATGGCAACGGATCATGGTACACGCAGCGTTCAGAGTGCAGGGACAGAGCCCATGTCCCAACACCAGGGATATGGGGCACCCCGATTCGGCGATCGGAACTACATCACACGGGTCGGGGTAAGGGTGGACGTGGCGAGCGGGTCCGTGAGTTCGGGAGGGCTGTTGGGGGAGGAGGAAGGGAGTTCGATGACGACGGCGGCGCCGCGAGGGAGCGCGTTGAGTGCGGAGATCTGGCCGCCGTGCTCGCGGATGATGGAGTAGCAGATGCTGAGGCCGAGTCCGATGCCTTCGCCCTGATGGCGCGTGGTGTAGAACGGGTCGAAAGCGCGGGAGGGCTCGGCGAAGCCGGGGCCGGTGTCGGTGAAGGTGATCTGTACGCTGCTCCCCGAGACGTAGGCCTCTACGATGAGCCGGCGCTCAATATCCTCAGGGAGATCGTTCATCGAGCCGATGGCGTTCTTGACGATCTGAAGGAAGACCTGACGAAGCTGATCGCCGTCGGCCTTGACAGGCGGTAAGCCGGGAGTGACGCGCATCTGGAGGGTGATGTGTGCGCCCTCAAGGTCATGACGCATGAGCTGGCCGATGTCCTGAAGGAGAGTGTCGAGCGAGACGGGGCCGCGAATGCCGGGCGTGGCTTTACGAAAGCGGATGAGGCTCTCGATGATCTGCTTCATGCGGCGGGCTTCGTTCAGGATGACGACGGCCTGATCGTGGGTGGCGCCGTCGGAGTCAGTGAGGAGTTCGGCATAGCCGGTGATCACGGTGAGGGGATTGTTAAGCTCATGCGCGACGCCGCCGGCGAGCTGGCCGAGCCCAGCAAGGCGCTCGGTCTGCAGGATACGGCGCAGAAGCAGCTGATGCTCGCGGGCGGTGCCGAGGCGGGCAACGAGCAGCTCCAGGGGGAGAACGTCTTCGGTGAGCAGCGGCTCTTCGGGCTCGCGAAGTCCGGAGAGGAGCAGGGTGCCGAGCAGTTCCTGGTCACGGCCGCGGATGGCGATCGCGTATACGGTGAGAAAGTTCATCTGCAAAAGCTCGTCACCGGGCTCCAGCAGCGGGGTGAGGTCGAGCAGGACGAGGTGGCCGAGGACGCGGGTGAAAAATTTCTCGCCGAGCTCGCGGATTCTGTCGCCGCCGGTGCGGCGGGCCATGGCATCGAGGGCCGCGGCCAGAGCACCGTCGAGGCCGGCACTTCCGGTAAGGCGAAAGCGGCGATCGGGACTGCGGAGGACGATGGCGGTCCTGCTGAAGCGGCTGGCCGTGGCAATGACTTCGCAGATCTGGTCGAACTGGGTGGTCTTTTCTTCCAGGGGCATGGCCTCGAGGAAGATTTCGGTGTACTTCTCCATCTCCTCGCGGGCGCGGCGGTCGCGCAGCTGGCCGGCTTTGTTGGAAGTGATCTCGTCTTCGAGGACGAGCACGATCATGCCGAAAGCGGCGATGACCTTGACGAGGTTGAGGGCGCGCAGGAGCACGACGGGAACTTCGGCGGCGCCGACGATGGGCGTCAGCATGACGGGCAGCGACCAGGCGACGAGTCCGCCGACGGTGAACACCACTCCGGCAGAGACGCGGCGGAAGGCGGCGGCGAAGAGCAGGGCGGTAACCAGAAGGATGCCGCTGTCGGCGAGGGCGAGGACGCCCTCGTACTGCTGGCGCAGTGTGAGCCAGATGCCGAATCCGCAGACGCCGACGACCAGGGCCAGAGCCAGCCAGACGGGGAGCAGGTGCTTCTCGATGCTCCAGCGCGCACCCACCAGCGAGACAGCGAGGACGCAGAGCAGAAGCACTCTTCTCATCGAAGGGCCTGGCGCAGGATCGATGGAAACCAGGATCGTGAAGACCATGAGAGGCAGGGAGACGGCGACGACATAAAGAATGTGGAAGCGGCGGCTGAAATACTGGGGGGCCATGGACCCGAGGAACATAACGGCCGCCATCAGGAGGCAGGCGCGGGAGACAGCGATCCAGATGCCGGGCTGGGAGCGGCCGAAGACCTCCATTTCGAGCTGGATGGCGACGAACATCCAGCCCACCAGCCACAGGAGCTGGCGGCGGCGGGCGGTGGTGGCCACGCCGGCGCGCATGCGCAGAGGAGGCAGGGTGCGCCGCTGAAGCCAGAGCGCACCAAAGACAGCGACGAGCACGAAGAGCAGGATGAGCGTCGGCGCCCGATAGAAATCCATGAAGTGGCCCTGTTGACTCCCGAATGTAATTTTCGGGCTAAGTGGCTCAAAATGCATTCTTGGATGCTGTGTTCCCTGCCGAAGGTCACCCGTTTGGTTAACGGTGGGAAATGGGCCCGTTTTGGGAAAGGGGCACCGAAGGCAGTACAGGGTGTCGGGTGCAGGGTGCAGGCGAACCGGTGGCCCATGCGGGCTTTGGTGCGTCTATCCTTTCAGTAGCCCGAGCCTGGGGTTGGGAGTACGCAGCAGGCAATCGCCAACAGGAGTCTTCGTCGTGGTCTTTGTTCCCGGGTTGCGTTCAGTTTTGAGTGCTGTTGCTGTCTGCGCTCTGGCTTTGCCGGCGGTACAGGGGCAGGTTTCCTATACCTCGATGCCGCTCGATCAGGGTTTTGGACCGCTTGATCCGACCCCGCCCGCGATTCCGGTGCAGGAGATTGTCACCGAGTTCACCGCGAAGGAAGCGGTCTTCCGCCATGCGCTGGACAACTATACCTGGACGCGGAGTGTGCGGGTGCAGACGATTGACGACGACAACAAACCCGATGGGCAGTATTACCAGGTGGTGGACATTGTGTTTGACGCGGACGGGCATCGGACCGAGCGGGTGCTGGACGCGCCGGAGAGCTCGCTGACGCGGGTGATGATGTCGCCGGCGGATTTTCAGGACATCGAGGAGCGGCTGCCGTTTGTACTGACCACCGAGGACGCACCGCAGTATGACATTGCGTATGTGGGCAAGCAGAAGATCGACGAGATCGACACGTGGGTTTTCGACGTGAAGCCGAAGGTGATCGAGAAGAAGAAGAGGTATTTTCAGGGGCGGATCTGGGTGGATCAGAAAGATCACCAGATCGTGGTGACGAACGGGAAAAACGTGCCGGACGATACCCGACCTGGGCACGAGGACCTGTCGACGCCGTTTGTGACCTATCGACAACTGGTGGACGGCAAGTACTGGTTCCCCACTTATACCCACGGCGATGGCGTGCTGCACTTCACGGCCGGGCATGGGTATCTGAGCGACAACGTGCATCTGCGCGAGACGGTGAAGTACACGAACTACCACGAGTTCCACACCAGCATTCGCGTGCTCTACAACGGGCAGGACATCACGGGAAGTCCGGACAAAGGACCCGCGGCGGGGCAGGGGCAGCAGCCGGCGCAGAAGCCGGACGACCAGAAGACGCCGGCGACCAAACCGCAGTGAAGTGGAGTTCAGAGTTTAGGGATTAGAGTTCGGAGCCGGGCTGGGAGGGAGGGCCCATGCGCGGTTCCCTGCGCTATTGCCCTGTTGCGTGTTGGATTTGCGCAATCCACTGCAGGGCTTTGCCCCTGTCTTGCCGGGCTAGTACCATAGAAGAGCTATCCTGCCGGGTTGCGCCCGCTCGATCGAGCCGGCCGATCCGCATCCCTCCGGAGGAAATACTTGCCCGCAGCCGAAAGATTTCTCTTTACCTCGGAATCTGTGACCGAAGGCCATCCTGACAAGATCGCCGACCAGGTTTCCGACGCTATCCTTGACGCCTGCCTCGAGCAGGACCCCTATAGCCGTGTGGCGTGCGAGACGCTGACCGCGACCGGGCTGGTGGTGATCGCCGGCGAGATCACGACGCAGGCGTATGTCGACTTTCAGGCGCTGGTGCGCGGCGTGGTGACAGCGATCGGCTACGACAACGCCGTTTACGGTTTCGACTCGAACACCTGCGCGGTGATCTCGACGATCAACAAGCAGTCGGGCGACATTGCCATGGGCGTGGATACCGGCGGGGCCGGCGACCAGGGCATGATGTTCGGCTACGCGACGAACGAGACGCCGGAGCTGATGCCGACGCCGATCTCGCTCGCGCACAAGCTCACGCGGCGGCTCTCCGAGGTTCGCAAGAACGGCAAGCTGCCGTATCTGCGGCCGGATGGCAAGAGCCAGGTGACGGTGGAGTATGACTCGAATCACAAGCCCGTGCGGATCGACGCGGTGGTGATCTCGACGCAGCATGCCGAGACGGTGAGCAATGAAGAACTGCGCGCCGACATCCTGAAACACGTGATCCAGGCGGTGCTGCCGGCGAATCTGCTGGACGAGAACACGAAGTATCACATCAACCCGACCGGGCGGTTCGTGATCGGCGGGCCGATGGGCGATACGGGCCTGACGGGGCGCAAGATCATCGTGGACACCTACGGCGGCATGGGCCGGCACGGCGGCGGCGCGTTCAGCGGCAAGGATCCGACGAAGGTGGACCGCTCGGCGGCGTACATGGCGCGGCACATCGCGAAGAACATCGTTGCGGCAGGCCTCGCGGAGCGCTGCGAGGTGCAGCTGGCGTATGCGATCGGCGTAGCCGAGCCGGTGAGCGTGCTGGTGGATACGTTCGGCACAGGAACGATTCCTGACGCGGCGTTGGTGGCCCTTGTACGGAAGAACTTCCAGCTGACGCCGAAGGGGATTATCGAGAGCCTGAATCTGCGGCGGCCGATTTACCGGAAGACGGCGGCGTACGGGCACTTCGGACGCGTGAACGAGCCCGACTTCACGTGGGAGACCACGGACAAGGCTGGGGCGCTCAAGGAAGGGGCCACGGCGAAGGCTGAGGCGGTGGCTGCGAAGTAGCCTCAGTTGAGTTGGGTTAAGGAGAAGGGCAGGCCGAGAGGCCTGCCCTTTTTTGTCTGCATCAGTGGGTCCACTGGAGGCGTACCCAGGCGCTGCGGGGAATCCGGGAGGCAACGGCGTAGTCGATAGACGGGAATTCGGGATGGTGAGAATCGAGCAGATTGGTCGCGCCGGCGCTGAGGTTGAGGTTTTCGCCCAGGGTGCGGGCGAGGCGGAGATCGAGGCGTGCATAGGCCGGAACAAGAAAGGCGGAAGGATTGTTTACGGCGATGCCCATCGATGAAGAAGTGGAGGAATTGCCGTTGAGGATGGCCCCCACGGTCCACTTCGGCACAGGCGACCAGAATCCGCGAAGATCGAAGGCATTGCGGGGCGTTGCCCAGTCCTGATTGTTGAGGGGAACGATGGCAGGGTTGCCGTGATTGTCGAAGCGGTTTTGCATCCAGGCATAGCTGCCCTCGAAGCGGAGCGAAGTAACTGGATTCCAGAGCAGGGAGGCTTCCCCGCCCTGGGAGTCGGACGACAGCGCATTGACGTAGGTGGAGGAGATGAGGAGAGCCAGGGCGGGAGCGAACGTCAGCTGAGGCGCGGCGATAGCTGTACCGCCGAGGCTGGAATAGTGATTGATGAAACCGGCAAGGTCGAGGGAGAGACTTTTGCCGAACTGGCGGCGATATCCGGCTTCCGAGGCGTGGAGAATCTCGGAGCTGAAGCGGGGATTGCCGGTGATGAGGATGTCGAGGGGCAAGCCCTGCACAAGGCCGGCGGAGAAGGCAAGGCGGTCGTCGCGGTCCAGATCGGAGGGGGTGCGGACGGCACGAGATTCGGAAGCCCACAGGGCCTGGGTGGAAGTGGGCTTCCAAAGCAGGCGCAGGCTGGGCTGGTATTCGAAATGGGAGTAGGTATTCCAGAGGAGTTTGCCGCCGGCGGTGAACACGAGGCGGCCGGGGAGCACGGTGATTTCATCCTGGAGGAAGGCGCTGGACAGGTTCACGATGTGGTCGCGGTGCTGGAACAGGGGGTGAGCTGCGGCGGTGGTGTCGGAGGTGGAGCGGTAGCCGGCGCCCCACACCAGGTTCTGGCGCGTTCCGAGTGCCCGGCGATCCTGGAGGTCGAGATCGAAGCTGCGCATGTGGACGAAGCCGCCGATTTCCGCGCGGCGATCCTGGCGCAGGTACGCCTGGAACACGGTTGAAGAAGAGGCGCTGCGGGTGTGCTCCCAGCGGGCGGAAGCGAAGCCGCCCGCGGCGTGGACCGCGCTGAGGCTGGATGCAGTGGAGTCGTAGTCGAAATTGACGCGCTGCTGTTCCGCGTTGTCGTAGAGGTCGCCCTGCAGGGTCACTGCGTTCCGCGAAGGAAGCGACCAGTCGAGACGGATGCCCGCGCGTTCGATGTCGGCGGTGTCTTCCACGGAGGAACCATCGGTGGCGACCAGCGGGTTGCGGTGCAGATATTTTCCGTAGATGCGCCATGCCGCGGAATCGCCGAGGCGTCCACCGTACCGGGCGACGGTCTGCTGGTCGATGCGGCCGGCTTCGGCGACAAGTTCGGTTCCCTGGGTCTGGGTGGCCGGGCGGGTGACGATGTTGATGACGCCATTGACGGCATTGGCACCCCACAGGGTCGCACCGGGGCCGCGCACGACTTCGATGCGTTCGACGTCGTCCAGAGAGACGTCGGTCTGATCCCAGAAAACGCCGGAGTAGAGCTGGTTGTAGACGGTGCGGTTGTCGATCATGACCAGCATCTTGTTGGCGAAGCGATTGTTGAAGCCGCGCGCGCTGACGGCCCATTTGTTGGCGTCGATCTGGGCGACCTCGACGCCGGGGACCATGCGCAGGACCTCAGGAATGCTGGTGGCGCCGGAGCGGCGAATGTCATCGCGGGTGATCACAAAAACGGCGGCAGGCGTATCAAGGAGCGGCTCATCGTGACGAGAAACGGAACTGACCTGCACTTTCGTGAGCTGTTCGAGGCTCATGGCGAAAAGGTCCTGCGCGGCAGGGTCGTTCGCAGCAAACGCGCCGGGGATGGCCATCGCAGCCAGGACGGTGGCAGAGGCAGCGAAAATCCAGGGGCGTTGCGAGGACGCCATGACGAATCTCTCCTGAAGGCACAGAGGCGCGATTTGCGTTGCGCGCCCGGCCTATGACTCGCATATCGGCAGGATGGAGAGTGACTTCAGAAGACGGGCGCTGGTGGCCCGTGGGCTAAATCAGCATTCCGACCGAGTCTTCAGCGCCGTGTGGGCCGGGAATCGGGCGAGCCGGGGGTTGGATGCCGGTGTGCGTACCGACGAAGTCCGCCACCGCGGCAGCCGGCATGGGGCGGGCGAGGAGGAAGCCCTGGAGAGCGTCGCAACCCAGCTCGGTCAGGGTCCGCCGCTGCAGTTCGTTCTCGACGCCCTCGGCGACGGTGACCATCCCCAGCAGATGCGCCATGGAGACGACAGAGTGGACGATGGTACGGCTGTCGTCGGCGCGGCCCAGGCGAGCGGTGAACGAGCGGTCGATCTTCAGCAGGTCGAGGGGCAGCTGATGCAGGTAGCTTAAGGAGGAATACCCGGTGCCGAAGTCGTCCATGGCAATGCGGATGCCCATCTGTTTGAGTTCGCGCATGTGCTCGCCCGCCTGCGCGGGATTCTGCATGACGACGGATTCGGTGAGCTCGAAGGTCAGGGATTCCGGAGAGGCGCCGGTTTCGCGGATGACGTCGCGGACCTGCTGGACGAAATCCTGGCGGCCCCACTGAACGGCGGAGATATTGACGCCGGCTCGAAGGGCGGGAACGATGGCGCGCTGCCATTCGACCATCTGGGTGCAGACCTGGCGGAGCACCCAGCGGCCGAGGGGAAGAATCAGGCCGGACTCCTCGGCGATGGGAATGAAGACGGCCGGGGAGACGGGGCCCAGTTCGGGGTGGCGGAAGCGGAGAAGAGCTTCGAGTGAGATGAGCCGCCCGGAAGCGGCAAAGATCGGCTGATAGTGAACTTCGAGGAGGTTCAGGTGGGGCGCGGTGTCGAGCGCCAGGCGCAGGCCTTCCTCGATGAGGAGAGTGCGGTCGTTTTCGGTGCGGATGGCTGGGGAGAAGGTGCACCAGCCCAGGCTGCGCCGTTTGGCCTGATACATGGCGGAGTCGGCGTGACGCTCCAGGTCTTCCGGAGTTTCGCCATCGCGGGGAAACATCGTGATGCCGATGCTGGCGCCGACGGTGGCGGTTTCTGTGCCCAGCCACAGGGGCTCACTGATGGCCGCCGCCAGTTCGGAGGCAACCTGCTGGGCATCCTGTTCCTGCTCGCAGGACTCCAGCAGAACGAGGAACTCGTCTCCACCCATGCGGGCCACGGCGCCGTTAACGCGAGGATGAGCGGCGACCCGGCGCGCCGTTGCCAGCAGCACTTCGTCGCCGTGGGAGTGGCCGTAGAGATCGTTGACGCGCTTGAATCGGTCGAGGTCGATCCAGAGAACGGCAAACGATTTTTGCCCGGCGGCGGCACGGACGATGGCCTGATCGAGGCGGTGTTCGCCGGCGCGGCGATTGGCGACGCCGGTGAGCTCATCTTCGTAGGCTTTGCGGCGGAGCTCGCCATTCATGCGGTGGACATCGGCGACGAGGACGGCGAGGCGCACGGCGGCGTCGAGCACCTCGCGATCGTTGTCATCGGGAATGCCAAAGAGGCGGGAATAGATGGTGAGGGTACCGAGGGTGCGGCCGTCGCGGACGACGAGGGGCAGGGACCAGGCGGACCGGATGGCGTTGGAGGCGAGAAACTCACTCCATGGCCGATGCTGGTCGATCATGGAGGCGATGAAGCAGGGCTTGCCGCTGGACCAGGCGACTCCTTCGGGCGCGTCGGAGAAGCCGGCAGCAATGGTTTTGAGGTAGTGCTCGAGGCGGTCGGAGACGCGGGAGCTGGCCACCAGTTCGAGGGATTCGTGGTCAGCGTCGACCAGATGGATGGCCGATTCCCAGGAGCGGCGCTGGACGGCGATGCTGGCCGTGAGTTCGGCAAAGATTTCCTCAAGCGGGGCGCCGTTGGCGAGCAGTTCGAGAACGCGTTTTTGTCGGCGGTTGCGATCCTCGGCGCGGCTGCGCTCTTCCACTTCGCGCTGCAGCTCGGCGGTGCGGGCCTCGATGCGGGCTTCCAGTGAGGATTGTTCGCGGCGGAGCTCGGCTTCGGCGAGATTGCGGCGGCGGGTTTCGCGGCGGCTGACCTCAAACGACCAGATGCCGAGGAGGATGATGGAAGCCATTCCCGCGAAGGAGAGCGACTCCCACATCACCTTGCGGCGGCGGACCGCCTGGCCCTGCTGGACGAGGGCCCAGGCCTGGGTGTCGAGGGTTGGCTGCCCGGCGGTGGCGGCTCCGGAGTGGGTGGGGATTGCTGTCTGGGCCTGGAGACCTTTCGCGTGAAGGGCGAGCGCGGTACGATGCATGGCCGCCAGCGTGCGTGAATCACGCCACTGGTGCCAGCAGGCAGAACTTTCCAGTGCGATCAGGCAAATGAGCAGCCAGAATCGTTTTCCCATGCATAGAGCCCGGGCCCCGTTTAGCGGGGCGTGCTTGTTCTCAGACCTTTCAGGAAAGGCTTTACTGCAGCTTATCGGCGGTTACGAAAAAAGTGTCTAGCCCATTCGGGGCAGACGCTGGGATTCTCTGGCGATTTCATTGTTTGTTCATGGAGCAGTGGTGTGGAAGAGGCGCGATGCGATGAGATTGCAATGCGATGACGGTGGGGAGATTCCGGGAGGTTCGGCCGTGAAATCTCGGCACCCCAAAGAAAGCAGGTCCATTCGACTCACGTCTGGGTTTATTCAGCGTGCGAAGTGCACGCGCAGGATTATTCGGAGAGCTCGCTCAGGCTGACAGAGTTGAACCAGATGCAGGATTCGAGTGGAGAGGGACGAAAATCTACACCGGTTCCAAATGTGCCGTGAAGTGTCTCAGGAACGGCGCTTCATACGTCAGCCGGAGGCCGCGAATCTGGTCGCGATTTTTCCAGACTTCGAGGATGACTTCGACCAGATAATCCACATGGCTTTGCGTGTAGACGCGGCGCGGGATGGCGAGGCGGACCAGATCCATCTGCGCGGCGGCGGCGAACATGAGCGAGCCGATTTCGACCGAACGGACGCCGCCTTCGAGGTAGAGTTCGGCGGCAAGGGCGACGCCGGGGAACTGCTCCTGCGGAATATGCGGCAGAAACGCGCGCGCGTCGAGATAGATGGCGTGGCCGCCGGGCGGCTGCACGATGGGCACGCCGGCTGCGGCGATGTGGTTGCCGAGATACGCCGTCGAGGCGATGCGGTAGCGCAGGTAGTCCTCGGCGAGCGCTTCCTGGAGGCCGACGGCGATGGCTTCCAGATCGCGTCCGGCGAGGCCGCCGTACGTGGGGTAGCCTTCGGTGAGGATGAGCAGGTCTTTTTCCTGCTGGGCGAGGATGTCGTCGTTGGTGCAGAGGAAGCCGCCGATGTTGGCCATGCCGTCTTTTTTGGCGGACATGGTGCAGCCGTCGCCGTAGCTGAACATTTCCTGTGCGATTTCCTTCGGAGTCTTGTTTTCATAGCCCGGCTCGCGCAGCCTGATGAACCAGGCATTTTCTGCAAAGCGGCAAGCGTCGAAGTAGAGCGGAATGCCGTGACGGCGGCAGACGGCGCTGACCGCGCGGACATTTTCCATGGAGACGGGCTGGCCTCCGCCCGAATTATTCGTAACCGTCAGCATCACTAATGGAATTCGTTCGCGGCCGTGTGTGGCGATCAGGGCTTCGAGCGCTGCCACGTCCATATTGCCCTTGAAGGGCGCCGAGACTTCAGGGCGGCGGCCTTCGGCGGTAAGCAGATCGACGGCCTCAGCGCCGGTGAATTCAACGTTGGCGCGAGTAGTGTCGAAGTGGGTGTTGTTGGGGATGACGGAGCCTTTGCGGCTGGCGACCCCGAAGAGAATGCGCTCGGCGGCGCGGCCCTGGTGGGTGGGGATGACGTGTTTGTAACCGAAGATGTCCTGAATTGAGGTGCGGAAGCGGTCGAACGAACGGCTGCCGGCGTAGCTCTCGTCGCCCTCCATGATGGCGGCCCACTGATGAGTGGACATGGCGCCGGTGCCGGAGTCGGTGAGCAGGTCGATGAGGACGTCGTCGGCGGGGAGGAGGAACATGTTGTAGTGCGCGGCGCGGAGGAGGTTTTCGCGCTGGGCGCGGGTGGTCCAGCGGATGGGCTCGACGGACTTGATGCGGAAGGGCTCGATGATGGTGCGAATGGGCATTTTTCTTTCGTCCAGTGAGTGGGGCCGGTCACGGTGCGAATCTGCGCGAGCGCCCAGCCTATGGTAGACCGGGACGATGGATTCGAGGAGGGTGAGGGTCGAGTGCTGACGGCGGCGGAGCGCGAGGGGCTGAGAGTGGTGCTGGTGCGGAGCCGGAATCCGCTCAATATTGGCGCGGCGGCGCGGGCCATGGCGAATTTCGGATTCGGACATCTGCGCGTGGTCGAGCCGTATGAGGCGGGATTTCGCGAGGCGCGATCGGCGGTGGACGCGGAGGAGGTGTTGCGGGCGGCAGGGGAGTTCGCGGGCGTGGGGGAGGCGGTGGCGGACTGCTCGCTGGTGTTGGGGACGGCCGAGGGCAGCGGGCGGCGCGCGGAGCTGGAGCGGCTGGAGGTTTTAGGCGCGGAGATGGTGGAGGCGCTGCGCAGCGGAGCAAAAGTGGCGGTGCTGTTTGGCTCGGAGAAGACGGGCTTGTCGAACGAGGACCTGGGCCATTGCCAGCGAGTGTTGCGGATACCGACAGAATCAGCGCAGCCTTCGATGAACCTGGGGCAGGCCGTGGCCGTGGTGCTGTATGAACTGGCGCGAGAACGCGAACCAGAGTCGGAGCAGGAGCGAACCCAGATGGCGATCGCCGGCGATCGCGAGCGGCTCGCGGCCCTGCTGGCAGAGGCGCTCGAGCGCAGCGCAGGCGGTGGCCAGCCATCGGGTCAGGGCGCAGAGGAGAGAGCGCGGCGGCTGGTGCGGCGCATGGACCTGAGAGAAGCCGATGCGCACGAGTGGATGGGAGTGATGCGCCAGTTGCTGTGGAAACTGAACGGCGGAAAATCGCAAGGATGACGAGAGAGGCGAGGCGAACGACGCGAGTTCGCGTTGCCGGCGCTGCTACTGCATTCTCGTGTAGGCGCGGAAGATCAGCATGCAGCCGGTGAGGCCGAGCAGGAAATAGGAGATGCGATTGGCGGCAAGGACCGCGGGTTTAATGTCGCCCTGGTAGCGCAGCAAGTCGTACCACTCGAAGACCCAGGTCTTGAGAATGCGGGTAAAGAGGTACGAAGGGACCAGGAGAACGATGAACACACCGAGCAGGGCGTAGGACTGGCCGGGAGCGTCGGCCATAAGCTTCTGCGTGACCCAGAAGGGCACGAACTGCATGTGATCGAAGACCGCGCGCATGCCGCCCGGAAAGCCAGCCCAGGAATCGAGGCCGGCATAGACGGCCCAGGCGAGGGGAAAACCGAGCCCGGTGGTGGCGGTGTTGATGGTGGCGACGGCGATGAAGGTGCGGCGGAAGCTGGTTTTGAGGCGCGACTGGAGATAGATGAACTCGATGATGATGACCAGCAGGAGGAAGAAGAGCATGGTCTCCGGCGTGATGGGAAGCATGGCAATGCCGGCGTCGGCGTGGGCGGTCGACGGAAAACAGGCGAGAGCGGCTGCAGCCGCCACAGCTCCGGCAACACGGCGCCTGTTTTTCGATCGCATTACCGGGATCATAGCAACGCGCGTTCGGGGTAGGACATTGCACCTGGGTGTCAGTAATCGAGTTGTTACGTCTGTGCTGGCGGCTGTTCTGGGACTGGCGATCGGCGTGGAGCCGGTGACGGGGAAGGCGTCGCATGGGACCGATCCACGGCAGGATGCAGACTGGCCGGCGTACAACGGGGGCGTGAATGGGGATCACTATTCGCCCCTGACGCAGATCAATCGGACCAACGTCGGGCAGCTGACGGTCG
>Ga0335073_10009010_pt1 | contig 14000 bp, 4 predicted proteins | sample Lox_Sample_22_FD_207093 | JGI IMG/M metagenome (GOLD analysis project Ga0335073, IMG submission 207093) | Soil microbial communities from Loxahatchee National Wildlife Refuge, Florida, United States - Lox_Sample_2.2 | ecosystem: Environmental > Terrestrial > Soil > Wetlands | place: USA: Florida... | reverse complement strand
ATCGTATCCGTTGTCGTAGGAAGAAGGGTCAATTTGCTGGGCGCGTTCGAGGAAAGGCACCGCTTTGGAGATGTTTCCCATGCGGACATAGAACTCGCCCAGATTGTGATTGGTATCGAAGTTCTCCGGCGCGAATTCTGCGGCCTTCTTGAACTCTTCTTCTGCCGCGCTCATTTTTCTCAGTCGCACCAGGTTTGCCGCGAGATTGGTTCTAGCTGGAGCCGAATTCGGCGTTAGACGAACTGCATTTTCCAGGTATTCGGTCGCCCTGGCATCCTGGGACTCGGCGGAGTAGACAAGTCCGAGAAGCTCCTGAACTTCAGGGTTCTTGGGAGCCACGACCACAAGCTTCTCGAGTTCTGCTCCGGCTTGCGCAAGTTTTCCCGAGTTGTAATCGGCAACGGCAGCCTGGAATTCACGATCCAGATTCTTTGCAGTTTCTTGAGCGGAGCATAGTACGGGATAAGCAGCCACCGCTGCCATTAGGAAGAGACTCCATCGGTACTTCGGGTTCACGATCTTGGGATGGTACCACCGCGATCGCACGGAGTGGGACTCACAATCGGGAACCGTGAGCGATCCCACTCAACCCAAAAGCGATTGAGTGGGCCACTCTCTCTATATCGGTTCTGAACTCAGTAATAGAACTTCAGCGCGAACTGGATCTGTCGTGGATCGTAAGGAGCATCGCGGGTCGATCCAATCTCGCCGAAGGCCGAACTGGTGAAGTTGCCCGAGTTTGGAACCGCGACGACACCGTTGCCTCCGAATCCAGGAGCATTGAAGTTCGGATGGTTCAGGATGTTGAAGAACTCGGCGCGGAACTGCAGCATGTAGCGTTCGGTAAAGTGCATATCTTTGAACGTCGAGAAGTCCCAGCGTTTAAACGGAGGTCCGGCTACGGGCGTGGGTGGACCTCCGAGGACCGCAAGTGAACAAGGCAGCGCCGTACACGACGGCGGTTGAGCGAATGCGCTGGGATTGCTAAAGAAACTCAGTTTTCCGTTGGAATCGATGTGCAGTCCTCGGTCGATCGACTGGCCTGGCACAATGAGGTCGTAGCACCCGCTTCCCGAGCTGGTGCCTGAAGGACAGCTGAAGGTAATCGGTTGGCCTCCTTCCAGCACCACAATGGGCTGGATGCTCCAACCACCGAACAACTTGTTTGCTGTTCCCGCGGTAGCCAGATAACGCTTGCCCGTTCCAAACGGCAATTCGTACTCGCCACTGAGGTGGAAGACGTTGCGAATGTCGAAATCTGCCAAGCCGTAGTCATATTGGATTCCTACGCCGGGCACGTTTGGCGCGCGGAATCCTTGCAGACTGCCACCGTTCAGCAGGTCGCCGGCATCGGTTCGAGTCTGCGACCAGGTATAGGTGGCCAGAAAATCCAAACCGCTGGAAAAACGTTTCTCAACCCTGGTTTGGAGACCGTGGTAATGGCTATTGCCAATCGTGGCGGCATAGCTGCTGTTCTCGCCAAAATCAGGCCAAGGAATACCACCCTGAGCGGCGGGAAATGCCCCACTTCCGACCGTCCCATTGGCCCCCGCGGTATTGGTGAGTTGCGTGCCGTTCGGCAAAATAGCGGTCGGCAGGTCTGACCCGGGGAACGATTCCAAATGACGCGCCAACGAAGTCACATAGCCGGCTTGGACGGTCATCGTGGGCGTGAGCTGGTATTGCAAGGTAAAGTTGCCGCTCATAGTGTACGGAGTCTGATAGTTGAACTGAATTCCGCGCAAGCTCAGGCCATTCGCGAGCACCGCAGTCGGAGTGAGTGGAGTGCAAGCAAACCCCGTCTCGAAACTCGCGGTGTAGTTGACTGTTGACCCCATTCCAGCGCCGCCTGCGTTCGCACAGCCCGCGAAAGTGATGGGCGTCCAATCATTGGGAGGGGTGAAATTGAAATCGAACTCAAAGGGATAGTTCTCCCCCAGGTTCGGCGAATATCCTCGATTTTCAAATCCGTTGAAGAAGATGCCGAATCCGCCACGGGCGACCAATTTCGGGGTCGCCTGGTAGGCGAAGCCGAAACGAGGAGCGAAGTTCGTTTTTTGGGCATTGCCCAATCCTTTTCCGTACTTGCTCGTAATGGCGAGATTTATACCGTCGGCTGCGAGCAAATTAGTGAAGCTCGAGGAAAGGTTCGCTGAATTGGTACTTCCGGGCAGTATATACATCGGAGCTCCAGTTGGCGCTCCTCCCGGAACAAAGTTGGCTTGCGCGCCATGGTGCTCGTACACGAGTTGGAAGTAGTCCCACCGCAAGCCCAAATTAAGAGTCAGCTTGGGAGTGACCTTCCAGTCATCATTGAAATAAGTCCCATAGTAGTTCTTGCCATTGTCGGTGAGATAGATGTTTGACGCATAGATGTTCGTCGATCCACCAACGTCAAACGGCACTCCACCGGCCACTGTCGAACCGATTGGAGTCAGCAGAAACGCCGCTCTTCCCGTGCTGCCCTGATCGGCCAGGTTGGTCCCTGTGCCAGTGACTCCGCTATTCGGGATTTCCGTGAAATCGCCGTCGTAATCGAATTCTCCGTGCGACCACGACGGTTGCAGCGTGGAGAATTTCACATGTTGCCACTCGAAGCCCATCTTGAATGTGTGCTTGCCGTAAATCTTCGTGAGGTCGTCAGTTAACTGAAAGGTGGAACTGATTTCGTCCGAAGGCAGGAACGAATTACTGCCCAACGTCGAGAGTCCATTGATTCCGAATGCCGGCAGACCGCCGTTATCCGACTCTTGCGGAATGTCCTGGATTCCATACTGGCCGGGAATATTCGTGAGCTCGGTGGCGACCGGACCCCAGCGCGTGGTTTTCAGATAGTTCAAACCGGCACGGGCCACATTGATCAGGTTTGCGTTGAAAACGTGAGTGTAGGCGAGAGCGCTTTGCTGCGCGTTTGCCGTTTGGTTGCCTTGCTGGAACGCCCCGCCATCGGCTACACCGCCGAAAATGCCTGGGATGAACTGCGGGTCGTCTTTGTAGCTGAAGCGGTAGAACAACTGATTGGCGTCGTTGAAATCGAGATCGAGCCGCGTGTCAAAGGCATTGCTGTGCTCATCGAGCTTGGGGGAGTTGGCGAAGTTTGAAAACAGAGATCCGTTCGTTGGGTTCGGGTATAGATTGAGCAGCTTGATGGCATTAGCATCGAGTCGTGTACCGCTGATCTGGTTGAGACCGCAGGTGCTTGCGTCGCCAGCGCCCCCGAAATTCGTTGTACTGGCCGGGCAGCTGCCGAACGGGTCGCGAACAAACCCGGTTTCGGCGGCGGTTATACCAGAGACAGGATCCGTCTTCCCAGCAGTGACAGCGCGTGTGGTTGCGGGGTCGAGAATGGTGCCGTATGGCATACTCCGGCCAAGCTGGTCGGTGAGGGTACCTGAGCTAGCCTGCAGCGTGATCAAATCGGCAAAATTCGTGTAATTACTGGTGCGCTCCGCAGTGGTGGGAACGTTGCCGGTGAGAACCGTACCCTGAATGCGACGCAATCCCTCATAATCGCCGAAAAAGAAAACCTTGTTCTTGATGACGGGACCGCCGATTGTGCCTCCAAATTGATTCTGTCGCAGCTCACCCTTGGGAATTCCACCGGCATCTTCGAAATAATCGGGAGCATCGAGTTTGTCATTGCGGAAGAATTCCCAGACGTCGCCATGGATTTGGTTTGTACCGGACTTGACGGTGGCATTAAGCACGGCGGCACCGGAGCGGCCATATTCTGCGCTGAAATCCGATGTCTGCACCTTGAATTCCTGAATGGCATCGACGGGAGGAAGAACAACAAAGTTGGTGCCATTCAGAAAATCGACGTTGTCGGCGTTGTTGTCGATTCCGTCGAGCATGTAGTTATTCTGCGCGGGGCGATTGCCGTTCGCAGTGAACGCGCCACTCGCGGCATTGCCGCGAGTATCAGCTTCGGGAGTGTTCACGCCAGCGGCTAATTGAGCCAGGAAGGTGAAGTTCCGGCCGTTCAGGGGAAGGTCGTTGATGTCGCGCTGGCCCACCACTTGGCCTACCGAGGCGTCCTGACTCTGCAGGACGGGCGCGGCTGAGGTGACTTCAACCGTTTCAGTAACCGCTCCGGGCTGGAGTTGGAAGTTTTGCAGCACACGCGCGCTGACGTCGACGACGATGTGGGTCTGTACCTCCTTCTTGAATCCGGAAGCAGAAGCATCGAGTGTATAGCTGCCGATACGCACCGGGCTGAAGCTGTACGTGCCGTCGGCTCCCGTCTGAGTCGAGAGGGCGATTCCGGTGCCTTCGTTGGTGAGCGTCACCCTGGCGCCGCTGACCACCGCGCCCGACGCATCGCGGACCGTGCCGGTGATAGAACCGGTGTCAACCTGCGCTCGTAGGAGGGAAGCGCTAAACAACAGGGCGAAAATCATGCCGACGATAGACGCGAAGCGGGGCGAACAAGGCTTCATGGCCTTCCCTCCGGAAAGATTTTTCTGAATCCCCAAGAACCCACAGCTACGAACAACAAGCGACTTCTAGTACGGCAACAATGTAAACGTGTACATTTTGGCCGCTACCATAGAACAGGTTGAAATCCGTTGTCAATAAAAAATTAGTAGTTTTGCATTATTCAGTAGAACGCTCTGCCATCGAAAAAGCCTAAATCCTTTTGTCGCGAGACGTTCGCCGGGCTGGTGGAGAAAACATCCACTCGCTCTCGACGTTCGAAGGCCTGTATCAGGGGGGCGGACGGCGCCGACCTCCCACATTTCTGATCGCCGAAGTGCTAACATGGGACCCCTTGCCGATCAGGCTGCCTAGGATGTCGTATTTCCCTGCCGAGGACGGATTCACCCGCAGAGATTTTCTGAAGGTGATCGGTTGGGCGCCGGCGCCATTCATCGCCGCCCCGTTTTCGCGGTTTCTTCGGCACAACGTGGGACTTGCTCGATTCGCGGCGACTGAGTTTCGCCTGACTCCGAAGTATCCGGCGAAGTCGCCGCTCGACGATGTCCTGCGCCTAGTTCAGCCCGGTCTAGACAAATTCATCGCCGAAAAATACGCGCTGGAGATTATGCAAGTACTGGCCGTTTGGAGCCAGACTCTCACTGGCAACGCAGCCGCGAATCACGCTGCGAACTTTCTTGCAAGCACCATAGAAGCCTGCTCGCTGCGCCCCACGGAGGAGAAGACTCTTCGTTCCGATGCGCTGATCGAAGTGGTTCGGCGAAACTTCAGCTCCGAATTGATTTCTGGCCGCGAGCGTTTTCTGCATGAACTTGCAAGGTATTTTTCCGAATACGAACGGGTGGAAACGGCGGAGTTCCAAATCGTCCGCATTGAAAACTCGTCCAGTTCCGCCCCGGTGCAGGCGGATGTTCGCTACGACCTAGTCGGTTCGGGCGAGAACGGCGTTCGAGAAGAACGAGTCGGTCTCTGGAAAACGCAATGGCTGCGAAGCGATTCCGGGGAATGGAGCGCGGTTCGCTGGGAAACGCCCCAGGAACTTGTGAGCCGCGTGCGAGGACCGGCGTTTTTCGAGGTTACGGCGGCGGCACTAAGCGCAAACGACTCATACAAAAACCAACTGCTGCACGGCGTGGACTTTTGGCGGACCACCCTCGATGGAGCCAGCGGTATCGATGTCTACGGAAATAACGGACTGGCAGTCGGCGATCTCGATAATGACGGCCTCGATGATCTCTATCTGTGCCAGCCGCCGGGATTGCCAAACCGGTTGTATCGCAACCGTGGTGATGGAACGTTTGAAGACATCACCGACAAATCCGGTGTCGGACTGCTCGATGGAACGGCCTGCGCACTGTTTGCCGATTTCGAAAACAAGGGCGCACAAGATCTGTTAGTGGTCTGCGCCACGGGGCCGCAGCTTTTTGTGAATCAGGGAAATGGCAAGTTCCAGCGAAAGCGCGATGCTTTCAAATTTGCTCAGGCTCCGCAGGGAACCTTCACGCACGCAACTGCGGCCGACTACGATGGTGACGGAAAACTCGATATTTACTTTTGCTTGTATTCGTACTATCTGGGTCTCGATCAATATCACTATCCTGCGCCATACTTCGACGCCCGCAACGGTCCACCGAATTTCCTGATGCACAACGACGGGGACGGTAAATTTTCCGATCGCACCGAAGCTGCCGGTCTCAACGAGGAGAACGATCGCTACAGCTTTGCCTGCGCGTGGGGCGACTTTACCAGCGATGGGCATCTGAGTTTGTATGTTGCCAACGATTTTGGGCGGAACAATCTTTACCGGAATAACGGAGATGGAACTTTCACCGCGATTTCCGACCAGGCTCATGCCAACGATGTCGGTGCGGGTATGAGCGCAACGTGGCTCGACTACGATCACGACGGCCGGCAGGACGTTTACGTTTCCAATATGTGGTCGGCGGCGGGGTTGCGAGTTTCCGGGCAGACCGTCTTTCACGAGAAAGAGTCCGAGGAAGTGCGCGCGCTTTATCGTCAGCACGCGGGGGGCAATGCTCTCTATCGCAACTTAGGCAACGGACAATTCAAGAATGTGGGCAGCGAGAGCGGCGTCGATATGGGCCGGTGGGCCTGGTGTTCCGACGCCTGGGATTTCGACCACGACGGTTATTCGGATTTGTACATTGCCAACGGATATGTTTCCGGATCCGACCGGCGCGATTTGGGTAGCTTTTTTTGGCGGCAAGTCGTCGGGAACTCTCCCAGCACTGCCAGGCCGTCGCCTAATTATGAAGACGGCTGGAACGCGATCAACGAACTCATACGTTCGGACACTTCATGGAGCGGATACGAGAGAAATGTCTTGTATTTTAATAATCGCGACGGCACATTTTCGGAAGTTTCTGGTTCGCTCGGTCTCGATTTTCCCGATGACAGCCGCTCGTTTGCACTCGCGGATCTCGATCACGACGGGCGATTGGAATTGATTCTTAAGAACCGTAACGCGCCGCAGATCCGGATTGTAAGATGCGTAGCGAAAGGAATTGGGCATTCGATCGTTTTCCGCCTGCGAGGAAAAACCAGTAATCGCGATGCAATTGGGACCGCGGTTACCGTGGAAGCCGGGGGAAAGAGACAGATAAAATATCTGCAAGCTGGATCCGGTTTTCTTGCCCAGCATACGAAAGAACTCTTGTTCGGAGTTGGCGAGCACCATCACGGCATACGTGCGACGGTGCGGTGGGCGAGAGGTTCGACTCAGATATTTGAAAATTTGCCTGTGGATCATCGCATCGAAATGGAGGAAGGGTCGGCGAACATTCGGGTTAAACCATTTTCCGCAACGCCTGCTGCGTGGATGCGCGCTGATCCTGCTTCGCAACCGGAGAGCCTGCCTGACACTGTCGAGACTTGGCTGATCGAGCCCTTGATGGCTCCCGCATATTCATTGGCCGACACCAATGGCAACGTTCACGAACTTCAGTCAGTTCGTGGGAGCTTTGTCCTGCTGGTTTTCTGGGGCCTTGCAGCTCAAGAGAGCATTCTGCAACTGCAAGAACTGCAGCAACGCGGGCCTGATCTTAAGGGGAGCGGAATTGACGTTGTTGCGATGAATCTCGACGTGGGTGCAGATTCAGCCGCCCTACGACAGACCTTGGCACGTCAGGAATTTTCGTTCCCGATTCTTCTTGCGACCGACGAGGTTGCGGGAATCTACAACCTCCTGTTCCGCTATCTTTTTGATCGGCGCAGGGACGTGCCGATTCCGACGTCGTTCTTAATTGATCCTTCCGGAATGATCGTCAAGGTGTACCAGGGAGTTGTCCTGCCATCAAAAGTGGTCAACGATGTACGATCGCGTCCAAACACAGAGGCCGAGCGGCTGCAGCGAGCATTGCCGTTTGCCGGAGTTCCGCCGGAAGATGGTTTTCAAAGAAACGATTTCACATACGGAATTGCTCTATTTCATCGCGGCTACATGGAGCAGGCCGCGGAATCATTCAAGCAAGTAATCGCCGCGCAGCCCAAGTCGTCGGAAGCTTATTACAATCTTGGAACTCTTTGCCTGCGGACGAAAAAATTAGCGGAAGCGCAGGGTTATCTTGAGAGGGCGGTTCAGTTGCAGCCCAATTACGCGGAAGCCTGGAACAACCTGGGAACGATTGCGGCCGAAGAGGGACGCTCCGACGAGGCGGTTGCAAATTTTCAACATTCGCTGTTGCTGAAACCAGGATACGCAGTTGCGTTGGTGAATTTAGGAAACCTTTATCGTCATCGTGGCGATTACGATCAGGCGGCGAAGCTTCTGACGCAGGCTCTCGAGATTGAACCGAACGATCCGGAAGCCAATTACAGCGCGGGTATGCTCTACGCCCGCCAATCCGACTACGATCGGGCTTCGCACTATTTGCAAACGGCTCTCAAAATAAAACCAGATTATGCGGAAGCACGGAATAATCTCGGCGTGCTGCTGGTGCAGATCCATCGTTACTCGGAAGCAGAAGACGAATTCAAGAGCTGCATTCGCGTGGCTCCGAGTTTCGAGGACGCCTATTTGAATCTGGCGCGCTTGTACGTGCTATTAAGAGATACTGCGAAAGCACGAGACATTCTGGAGGAGCTGCTTCGGCAGCGGCCCGGAGACAAGATGGCGCAGCAGGCGCTCGAGGTGCTGCACTGACGTTTTCTGATAGCGAATGCTTATGGAGAGAATGCAAAGGCGCATTTCCATCTTTCGATGCCCGGGCACGCCACTTGCGCCGCCAACCATGTTAGGACTTGTGCTCGTTCTTGCAGCTTATTCTGCCCTTGCCCAGCAGCATTCCGTGTCCGCGAGTGCGCGTGAGTCAGAATCTGCGGAGTTGGTGGAAGCAGAGACGCTATTGCAGCAAGGTGCGATCGACGAAGCAAAACGAAAGATCCAGGGAGAACTCGCGCTGCACCCCAGGAGCATTGCCGCCTACAATCTGCTGGGAATTGCCTGCGGTAGCGCGAAAGATTACGAAGGCGCGCAGCGGGCATTCCAGCATGCGCTGCGCCTCAATCCCAAGTCAGTAGAAACGCACAATAATCTCGGAAATCTTTATATTGCCGAGAATAAGACCGATCCTGCACAAAAAGAATTCGAGACGGCGCTGCGTATCGACCCAGCCGACAACGATGGGAACTACAATCTGGGCTTGTTGCTGATGTCGAAGAGCGAATCGGCAGCTGCTATTCAGCATTTTCAGCGCGTGCACCCCCAGAACATGGAGACCCAATTCAATCTGGTGCGCTGCTATTTAGTCACGCGGCAAACCACCTCGGGGTTGGCTCTAGCCAAACAAATCTCATCCGATCACCCCAATGATGTTCGCCTACACTTCAGTCTCGGAGCGTTCCTGGCATCGGCCAAACAATACAAGCTAGCGGAATTCGAACTTGAGAAAGCCAACGCGCTGCAACCGGAGACCTTCGAGATTCTCTACAATCTGGGCGAGGCTTACCTGCGCAGCCACGATGACGGGGACGCGGAACTTGTCCTCGCGCGCGCGCTCCGATTGAAGCCGGATTCCGCGGAAACGATGTATCTGTTGGCGCAGGTGGACACGGATCAATCGAAGTCTGTTGATGCGCTCGATCTTCTGGCGCGAGCCCATAAGCTGGCTCCCGAAAATACGGATATTATCTTTCTGCTCGCTCGCGTCAGCATGTCGCAAAACTATTTCGAAGATGCGATTCCGCTGCTGGAATCGGGAATCAAACTTGCTCCCAAGCGCCTCGACCTGCAGGCGGCGCTGGGCGAAGGCTATTTCATGGCCGGGCGGGCGGATAAGGCCATTGAGCAATTCAAGAAGCTGATCGAGCTCGATCCCGCAGCGAGATCGTACGCCTTTCTGGGACTTTCGTACCGGCGGCTGGGCCGTTTCGACGAAGCGCGGAAGTATTTCGAGGAAGGGCTCAAGCACGATCCTCACGATGCCGTCTGTCTTTTCAATCTCGGATACATGCAAGAGCGCCAGGGCAACGAGGCGGCGGCCGATGCGTTGTTCGAGCAAACGCTGCGTTACAAGCCCGATTTCGCTGAGGCTCTGCTTGAGTTGGCGAACCTGAGAATCGCGAATCGAAAATTTGCCGAGGCCGGGGGGTTGCTTCGCAAGTACGTGAAGTTGAGTCAGAATCCGTCGACCGGCTATTACAAACTTGCGATGGTGGAGAGGAGTCTTCACCAGAGTGAGGCCGCGGACCGCGATCTACGTGTTTTCCAAACCCTGGCGAAAGATGCGCCCACCGGCCCGTATCCCTACCAGCACCTTTTCGATTACCTCGATAACCGTTCGGAACTGGGGCCTCTGGCGCGCACGGAACTTGACCTGACTGAGTTGAACGAACAGATTCAGAAGCATCCCGACCAGCCGCAGGATTTGTATTTGCTGGCCGAGGCGTATTTGAAGCTCGGAAAAATCGACGACGCGCGCAAGGCCATCGCCCAGCTTGATCAGTTGAGCGCCAATGATTTTCGCACGCAGACCGGCGTTGGAGTATTGCTCGCGCGTTTTCATATCTACGATGACGCGATACTCCACTTCCAAATGGCATTGCGAGCCAATCCGGATTCCGACGACATCAAATTTGATCTGGCGGATGCGTACTTCCGCCGAGGCTTATATTCGCAAGCGCTCGAAACGGCGCGGACCGCCTCCGCTTCCGGACGAAAGGACGATGCATATCTCTCGCTTCTCGGGGACGTCTACGCTCATCTGGGCGATGGCACCAAGGCAGAGGAAGTTTATCGCAATGCGATCGCGCGCAATCCGGATAACGATCAGTATTATCTTTCCTTGGCGCTGCTCGAATTACGGCAAGGGAACACAGCAGAGGCGCGCATAACATTGCAGAAAGGTCTGGCCCGGATGCCGAGTTCCGGGAAGATGCTCTGGGGGTTGGGAATTGTCGACGCGCTCGAAGGCAGATCACAGGAAGCAGCGCAGCGCTTGGAGAGTGCGGCGGATTTGCTGCCGGAGTGGGTGGGCAGCTATTCCATCTTGGGCGTGTTTTACTATCAGACCGGTCAGATCGACAAAGCGCGAGAAGTGCTGAATCGTTTCAAAAACAGCGGCTCCGGCGGACTGGATGTGAATCGGATCGAGGATGCACTGGCAAAAGCGCCAGCACAATCGAGTTCCAGTAATGGCCAACTTTCGACGGAAGCGCGACAGCAACTGCTGCAATTCGCGCTCGCTCTTGCCGATCGCACGCTGTGAATCAAACGTTCGCTGAGGGAAGTTTCCTGTCATGCTCAAGTCTGGGGGATCTAGTCGTTTCGAATTCCTGGTAAAGAGCGGCTTGCTTTGTGCAATGGGAGCTGCGCTTGTCTTTGTACTTCATCTGACCGCGTTCGGAAATCAACCCGCTAAAATCCAGAATCCGTCGATCCCAGTGCACTTCACCGACATTCTCAAGCAGACGGGAATCAACTTTATGCAGGATGCGACCGCGACCGATCAGAAATACTATCTCGAGACTATGGGAACCGGCGTGGGCTGGATCGATTACGATCAAGACGGCCTAATGGATTTGTATTTTGTGCAATCCGCTGCGACCGATATTTATAAGCCGCCGCATCCTCTGCGCTCGGCGCTGTATCACAATAATGGCGACGGAACTTTCACCGACGTGACGGAAAAGGCCGGTGTCGGCGGGTTCGGACATTACGGGCAAGGTGTGGCCGTCGGAGATTTCGACAATGACGGATATCCGGATCTGTATGTCACCGGCTACGGCCGCGCGATTCTTTATCACAACAATGGCGATGGAACTTTCAGCGATGTTACTGCGAAAGCCGGTGTAGCCGATGAAGGGCAATGGTCCACAAGCGCGGGCTGGTTTGACTACGACAAAGACGGCTGGCTCGATCTGGTGGTGCTGAACTACATCGATTGGTCGCCGAAAAACAACATCTGGTGCGGCGATCGGCGTCCCGGCTATCGTTCTTATTGTCATCCCGGCAACTACAAAGGCCAGCACATCAAGCTCTATCACAACAATCATGACGGAACGTTTACCGATGTGAGCGATGCTTCGGGAGTGGGCAAGCCCGAAGCCAAAGGCATGGGTCTGGTGCTCGCCGATTTCAACAACGATGGATGGACAGATATTGCAGTCGCGAACGATTCCTGGCCGAATTTTTTGTTCATCAACAAACACGACGGAACGTTCGAGGACGATTCGTTCACGTCGGGAATCGCGGCCGGAGAAGATGGCCGTTACGAGGCCGGCATGGGCATTGACGCCGCCGATGTGAACGGCGACGGCTGGCAGGATGTCTACATCACTCACTTGGATTTCGAGCTCAACCGCCTCTATCTCAATCATCGCGACGGCACCTTTGATGACGACACGTTTCACTCCGGTATCGGCAACAAAGCGATTCAGATGAGCGGCGTAGCAATGAAGTTTTTGGATTATGACAACGACGGGTGGGACGACATTCTGCAATTGAATGGCGCGATGCTCGACAACGTGAATCTGTATCACAGCGAGGTCACGTACAAAGAACCGTTGTTGATGTACCGGAATCTCGGTAAAGGAGAATTCGCCAAAGTCTCGAGTTCGCTAGGTCCGGATTTCGTGCATCCCATCGCGGGGCGCGGCTTGGCGACTGCGGATTTTGACAACGACGGCGATATCGATATTGCCCTCAACGTGCGCGGCGATCGTCCCGAACTGCTGCGCAATGATGGCGGCAATGCGAATCATTTTCTGGAAGTTCTATTGATCGGTACGAAATCGAATCGTGACGGCATCGGCGCTTCGCTCAAGCTGACTTCCGAAGGAGTCGTTCACGTCGAGCAGGCCAAAGGAGGGATGAGTTACATGTCGGCCAGCGATCCAAGAATTTTCTTTGGCTTGGGCAAGCGTGGCAAGATCGATTCGCTCGAAATCACATGGCCCAGCGGTCAGATCGACCGGCTGACGAATGTGGGGATCGATCAGATCATTGCGGTCAAAGAGGGAGTTGGCATTGTCCCGCATCGTTTCCCGAAGGTTCCGACTCGATAAGCTATGAATATTCCCCGCCGCCGATTCCTGGGATCGTCATTCTTTCTTATGGGAAGCACTCTGCTCGACGCCTTAACGACTCCACTCTGGCGCTGGGGTAAATCGCGAGCGCTGCAGGCGTCAGCGTCACCATCATCTCCGGTCGTTTTCGTCGATGTAGCGCGAGAGGCTGGTTTGAATACTCCCAATGTTTGGGGCGCGGTCCACCACAAACGGTCGATCATTGAGGCGAAAGGCAGCGGCTTGGCTTTCTTCGATTTCGACCAAGATGGCTGGCTCGACATTTACCTGACCAACGGCAACCGGCTCGATGCGAACTGGGCAGCAGGTCACGCGCCGACTTCGCACTTGTACAAGAACAATCGCGATGGAACATTCACTGACGTAACGGAAAAATCCGGACTCGCTCGGACCGGCTGGCAAACCGGCGTATGCGTCGGTGACTACGATAGCGACGGTTGGGACGATCTCTTCTGCTGCTTCTGGGGACACAATATTCTTTTTCACAACAACGGCGATGGCACATTCGCCGATGTGACGCGCAAAGCCGGCCTGCACGAGGAGCAAGTGCGCTGGGGATCTGGCTGCACGTGGCTCGACTACGATCGTGACGGTCGTCTCGATTTGTTTGTGTGTAATTACATCAAGTTAGACCCGGCTACGATTCCTCCTGTTGGCCACGAAACTCTCTGTCAGTGGAAGGGCATTCCGGTGATGTGCGGGCCGCGCGGCCTCCCCGGCGAAACGAATATTCTCTATCGCAACAATGGCGACGGAACTTTCACCGACGTTTCCGAAAAATCAGGAATCCTGAAGACTGGGCCGCGTTATTCGATCACGCCGGTGTCTTATGACTTCGATAATGATGGCTGGCCAGACATTTACATCGCTGTCGATTCCGAGCCAAGCATTCTGCTGCACAACAATCACGACGGGACGTTTACCGACATTGCCGTGCTTGCGGGTTGCGCTTACAGCGACAATGGCCACGAGCAAGCGGGCATGGGGATCGCCGTCGGGGACTATAACTGCGATGGCTG
>Ga0335073_10009009_pt1 | contig 14000 bp, 10 predicted proteins | sample Lox_Sample_22_FD_207093 | JGI IMG/M metagenome (GOLD analysis project Ga0335073, IMG submission 207093) | Soil microbial communities from Loxahatchee National Wildlife Refuge, Florida, United States - Lox_Sample_2.2 | ecosystem: Environmental > Terrestrial > Soil > Wetlands | place: USA... | reverse complement strand
GAACGGGCATCCAGGCAAAGCAGGTGGGCATTGTCGGTTTCCATATAAATACTGGTGCCGAGGATGCCGACTCCGCGATTATGGTGCTGCGCTGCATCGTCAACCAGCCCTGAGGAGATCGGATACGTGTGGTGCCACAGGACCTTTCCCGTTCTCGCATCGAGCGCATACGCGTCGTTCGCGCTTGTGACAAACATGACACCCGCTACAACGAGCGGAGTCACTTCGAGAGGACTCACGGTGTGCGGATGGAATACCCACTGCGCCGTCACGTGACTCGCGTTTTCCGGGGTGATTTCTCGCAGACTGCTGAAGCGCTTGCCGCTGTAGTCCCCGTTGTAGGAAACCCAATTGGCTGCCGGGGTTTTCTGGAGCAAATCTGTCTGCTGGACCTGGATTTCGCCGAGCTTCTGATCCTGGTGAGAAGGACCATGAGGTTCGACAGGTTTCGTTGTTCCAGTCTGCGCGTGAACGCAAGCGGGTAAGAGAAGCGCAAGAAGGCAGGAGAAAAGCAGGTGTTCGCGTGCTGATTGCGCTGGCCTATGCTGTACTCGTTGATTCGAAACGCCTGATATCTTGCCGGTCAATTGCCTTGCCTCGTGCTTTTGTTTGAATCCCGGGCCGACACAATGAGGAAACTGACGATGTCGTTGAGTTGTTTTGGTGTCAACCGAGTCGCGTAATCACGCGGCATCAGAGAGTGATCGGTGTGCTGGATGTCGGAGACATCGCTCATCGGCAACATGTGAAAGCGACCGTCTTCGGTCTGTACGTCAATGCCGAAAGCGTCCTCGTTACGCAGAACTCCAGTGATGCGTTGGCCTGCACTGGTGGTCACGTTTACGACGCGGGACGAATGGATGAGCGGATCATCCGGAGAGAGGATGGCATGCAGGACGGCTTGGGGAGTACGGTTGCGGCCGTAGTTGGTCAGACCGCCGGCGATGAATCCGCCTTGTCCCTGCATCATGTGGCATGTGAAACAGCGAGCCTTGCCAAAAAACAAGTCCTGTCCGGCGGCGGGATTTCCGGGGATGGACGATTCCGATCCGGTGCTGCCGGCTGCGGTTCCTTGAAGGACGCGGAGGTAGTGGATGACGGCGGCTATGTTGGTGTTGCCGATCTGAGCGAAGGGCGGCATGCCCTGACTTGTTCCATCATGTATAACGCGGATAAGGTCATCATCGGAGGCGGCAACGCTTACGGGGGATAGCAGCGAAGGACCCTTGTCACCGCCTCGCGCGTCGGCGCCGTGACAGGCGGCGCAATATTCCACAAACCGCTGGGCGCCCTGGTTGGACTGGGCTGTCGATGGCAGAGGACAGGCTCCCAAGATCAATGTCGAACACAGTGTTGTCGGGAATGCAGACCGCCAGCGCAGCATTCGTCAGGGTTCTCCTGTTTTTTAGAGCCGAGTGTGCAGCCGGAAGTTCTCTAAAGAGAAGAGAAATAATCGATACAAGCAGGAGCAACTTCGGTCTGTGGCCTCCAGTCCAAGGCGGTAGCAGTATCCGTGGTAGCTGCTCCCCTGCGGCTTCGGAGCAGCGGAGGGACAAGATGCGCGCTTCAATTTTTGCGGGGCTATCTGTTTGCATTGCCGTCAGCTGCGGTTCAGCCGTTTCCCAGGCGCCGGGCAAAGTCGGCGCCGTTCGAATGCATATCGAAGGAATTAATATTCCTCACATCGCTAATGCGCCGTTCAGGGCCAAGGTGGTTGTGCGATGGGATCAGCCACTAGTTGGCGGGGGAACCGTTTCCAAGATGTATTACACGATGGTGGCGAGGGATTCCCAGGGACGCGTCCGGCGCGAGAGGCGTAGTTTCATTCCGGCAGATTCCAGCGACGAGCCTCCTCTTCTTACCTTCAGCATTACGGATCCGATTTCGGATACGAGCACCATCTGTACTGAGACGACGATGGCTTGTTCCAGAGGCTTATTTCGCGCCAGACTGGATTTCGTTGACGATTCGAACGATGGTCTTCCCGCCGGCAACAACAGTACACGTACGAGCCTCGGCCAGCAAACCATGAACGGCCTCACCGTTGTTGGAACTCGGGAAACCGAAGCCGGAACTGCGGGATCCGGAGGAAGCCGGCGAGTGGCTCTGACGTCGACCGAGGTCTGGTATTCGCCTGATCTGCACGTGGATCTCAGCGTGATTCGCAACAACCCCCAGACCGGCAAGGTGACACTCACGGTTACGGATCTGGTAAGAGGACAGCCCGACGCCTCGTGGTTCGCAGTTCCTTCGGGATTTTCGCTGAAGACGGCTGGCGCGAACTGAAAAGGACGCCGTCAGCTTTCTTGATCGAGCTGGATAAGACCGCTCGATCAGCTTCAATCAACCTTGGGATCACGGGAAATTGAGGCGACTGTTCTCTCATCCGGTGCGGTCGAAAGCGTGAAGTCTACAGGAGCAGATTCGAGCGCAGGAGCGAAGGGCGCCGATGCCTTGGGTTGAAGCTCGAAGAGCGCGGCGACGTTCGCATGCGGATTCCGCGCGATATTGATGGCAGCGGTTGCCGTGTCGACGGGAGCGGATCCTGAGTCGCCGTGGTTCCGGGCGTGCGTTAGAAGCGCAGTGCAAGGGACTGAGCTTGCTGAATCGGAATTCACGCACGCCGCGAGAATATTGGCGATGGTATGAATCTTGTTTCGGGGAAGAATCTTTCCGGTTGAAGTAGCAAATCCAGTTACGACACTAGCAAGATCCGAGGCATCCAGCGCGTGGGACGAATCCTCTGTAACAGCAGGTCCGGAGACGTGTGTTGCGTCAGCGGCAGCATTGGCCATGGCGTAGGCTGCGGCCACAGTGGTCACTTCGTTGACGAAGATGAACGGAGCCTTGGAGTCGAAGTTGCCGGTTTCAGGGCATGGTCCAAGGGAGGCCATCAGCCCAATGGCTTCGTTCGATCCATCGCCTCCGCTGTTTCCGCCTTTGACGTAAACATAAACCTGGTGACCGGCCGTACATGTGTAATCGCCTGCGATCGAGAACCCGCCTTCTGAATTGGTGAGGACGTAATTGCCGATGGAATCGCGGGGGTTTCCGGTTGCCGAGGTCAGCAATGAGACGGACGCATTGTTGAAGGGGCTTGAATTCACCTGGAGCAAATAGAGCCGCGCACCGGCAACCGCCCGAGACTGCCCGCCATTTACAAGTCCTTGCATCGGCTTGCCGGACAAAGCCACGGTTTCTGAGCTGGGGAGATCGAAGAGGGAATGACCCAGACCGGGTACGAAGGCGCCGCCCGAGCCTCCGGATCCGCCGGATCCTCCCGATCCGCCAGACGTCCCGCCAGACGTCCCGCCGGACGTTCCACCGGACGTTCCGCCGGATGTTCCGCCAGATGTTCCTCCGGAGGTTCCTCCAGATGTCCCGGTCCCGCCGGAGCCGCCAGATCCACCTGAGCCACCGCCGACTGCAACGCCACCTTCACTCACACCGTGTCCGCCACAACCGGTTAATGCCGCACTGGCCAGGACAAATGTCGACAGGCAACAGACAAGAGCACGCATACAGGACTCCAGAACTGCTACTAGCTTTTTTAGATAGGCTCTGCAGCGGGAAGGTTCTCTGCGGAAATGGGGCGGGTCAGCTGCGATTCCTGAACGAGGAGGATGCCGGACGGAAGCCTCTCAATGGAACTGAGTTGGTGAGGAGGGATTTGGTGGAGCTGAGCGGGATCGAACCGCTGGCCTCCTCGTTGCGAACGAGGCGCTCTCCCAGCTGAGCTACAGCCCCACGACCTAAATAGTTTACCAGTGAGCGGGCAAACGGCAAAGTTACCGGTGGACTGCCGCGAAACTGCTGTTTCATAAACCGCTTGGAAAGTCCGCCAGCGCACTTCCTCAGTAGTAATACTTCGTCTTCAGCGCCCACGGCGACTTGGAGTAGCGGCGGTGCAGCAACTCAAATGCGGCTTTGCCGATGGGCGTGTACTCCGAGCCTTTGCCGGTGGGAGAGACCGAGCCGGCAGATGCACAAGCAAAGTGTCCGGCGCGCACGGTTAATGCCAGCGCCTCGGGAACCAGCGGATCGTCAGGGTGGTCGCGAGCATAGTCCACGACGCGCTGGCCGATGACGATGACGGAGTCCGGGAGTTGCTGCAGGCGGGCGTATTCGGCATCGGCGAGGGCCTTCTGGCCGGCGTCGACGAATGCGGGGACGACGACCGGCAACGGCTTGGAAGGATCCTGGTCGCTCATCTCCTCCCAGGGTTTGCACCACCAGTTATTCCGGTAGTCGTCGAGTGTGCTGAAGCTCGCCACGCGAGGAACACCTGGCTCGAGGTAAGGCCGGATCCCGGGATTGCGAAGGATGGCGAGGTCGGCAGCAAAACCGGCGCCGTTGCCGGCGGTATCGCGAATCTCTTTGGGAAGCAGGGGAGCAAGTTTTGCGGCAGATGCGGCATCGTCGAGGATCACGCTGCGGGTCCACGCCTCGATTGCAATGGCAGTGCGAAGATTCTGGGGGAGGGCCGGCGATCTTGCGGCATCGGCAAGCATGGTGAGCGGCGTCAGGCGATTCAGCACCCCGGCGGCGTCCTCATCGAATTGCATCGCGTTCAACTCGGGGCAAGGGGCGTTGCCGTTTTGAACCTTGGCGCCGGCATTGCATTGCTCCTGTAAATCCTCTACTCCCGGAGAACCTTTCTCGAGTACATTGCGAGGGGCGAAAGTGAGGAACTCGCTGAAGTTGCGAGCGGCCTGCATGCGCTCGCCGAGGAGCGCATTGCGATAGGATCCCGGCTGTTGAGCGCGAGGCAGCGCCAGTTCGGCATCGAGCAGGGTGCGGGCCTCGTCGGCGCGCTTGATGCCGATGAGCAAGCGAACGCGATGGAAAAAGACGGTTGCGTAGGCTGGCGAGCCGGGGGCGATGCGGGCCGCGTCGTCGATAAGTTTTGGCGTGAATGGATCAGCAGGTGCGGCCTTGAACAATGCCATCACCAGCCAGGGCAGAGCATGGGTCTGCTGCCATGTGGCGTATACCGATGCCGACGTGCCGGAACCGCGCCAGGCGGCGATCCATGCCAGCAGGGCCGGCGGATTTTCGACATTTACCTGTCGCTCGAGAATCCAGCCGAGGTCGTTCAGATCGTTGTGAAAATTGGGATCGGGTGCGGGACCGGCAAGAGCTTCACTGATCTCGATGGCGCGCTTTTCGGGCTCCGTGCGGATGCGGATGAAATTGAGTTCATCGAGGATGATCGTCCCTGACGGCGTGGGATTCTTCTGCCTGAGCAATGTCTCGAGCATCTGTTGCGCCTGGTGCATGGTTTCGATGTCGAAGGTCGCCTGATCGCCGCTGTAAGGATTGGTCGCTTTGCCCATGGCGAAGGCTTTGCGCACTGTGGCGCGAGCGGCGAGATAGGTGCCCCAGATATGCCATGGCGAGGCGCTGTCCGCGGCGATGGCCGCAAACTGCTTTGCGGCATCGTCGAACTGCCTGGCATAGAAAGTGGCTGATGCGATCTGATAGGAGCGATCGGCTCGGAGCAGCAAGGGGCTATCCGATGGAGCAGCGGCCGGAATGGAGATGTTTTTGCCTGAGCAATTGGAAAAGACTGTATCCTGCGCGTGAATCCAATCGAGGAGCGCAGGGCTGTGGTCGCCCCATGCGGACGTGCGGTTGTGGAGCGTAAGGACAGCATTAGTGAAGGCTCCATCGGGGCAATTGAGGTAGTTTTCGTCGAACACAATGGTGCCCGCGTAATTGGTGGGGTAGGAACTCTTCTGGGCCTCGGGCGGAATGGCCGGGGCAAACCTGGCTCTTTCGAGCAGCCAGTGGCCTGCAGGCTGCTGGTCCATGCGGTCCCGCTCATTTTGCGCCATATATTCCTGATCGGTGGGGTTCATCTGCTGGAATTTCACCCCTTCGCTGGTTGCCGGCGCCGAGAAAGCGTCACGTTCTGCGGAAGAAAGCGTGCCACCGATGAGATATCGAAAGGCGACCGCGTATTCAGTGGAGTCGTACTTTGGCTGGAGGATGCCCAGCTGGCCTTTTGAGAATGCGACCCGATCATCGGGAAGGTTGGTTCGCACGAAGACCTCGGGCTCGAAGAATGGGCCGCAGGCGTCCACCTGAAACGATGTTGGCGAGAGAAGCAAGATCGCAAGCGGGGCAATCGCAAAAATCAACGAGAATCTGCGGGGTCTCATGGAAGTCTCCGTACAATTTCCGCGGGCGAATCGGCGCGCCAGCCGTGATCAGGAAAGATGTAGATTCGTTTGTGCGCGAGGTCGGCTGGCCATGGTTCATCGGTCGAGAGTCCGGCGGATGTCCGGCAAAGCGGTTCGCGGATTTGGAATTCGTCGAGATTTGGCGAAGCGCGGCGGCGATCCGGCTCCATCCGGAAGAGCATGGGAACGGCTTCGTCGATGGGTAGTCCGCGAAGCCAGTCGTCCTGGCTGCACCAGGATGCAAGCGCAGTGATGGAGAGCGGAAGATTCGCGGGCATCTCCTTTCGCAGCTCAATAAGCAGATCGCGATAGAAATCGCGCTGCGAGCGTGTGGCGTCGAAGTCAACTTGCAGGGCGGAGATGCCCGGTTCGCCTGACGCCGAAAGCAGTTCGTCGACAACAGCACGCCGGTGCTCGGCGGTGAGCGTTGCGCCGACGGCGGCCTCGATGCGAACCACAGGAATGCGCGATGCTGAGGCGGGAAGAAAGAGGGCGTCGCGTCGGGGCTGGGTGCGGACGGTCTCGCCGATGGTGATGGTGCGGTAGAGGTAAGCGACCGCGAATTGCTTTGTGTCGATGGCGTGCAGGTCTTCGCGCCGCTCCCACGCCCATAGCGTGATGCGTGGCAAGGCTGCGAGAGAGCTAGAGACGTGAGGCAGAGCGTCGGAGTGAATGGAGAATGCGAAGGGAAGCGCGATCAACGCGCAGCAGACGCCGTTCAAGAGCCTGGCCGAGCGATGCATGATGGTGGCAGTTCCACAATGCACCGGTCGACGGCAGAAAGCAAGCCCGGGGACAGTGTTTGGCAGTTCTGCGGATTGGGCGGAGGCGGCCGGCAAAATACGCTTCGGGATGTAGAGGGAGAACGTGATAAAGTTCGTCCCAAATATGTAGCTCTTCACGGAACGAGCTCTGTTATGTCCTGAGTCTTGAGGTTGGAAAGGCGCCGTGTCGAATTCTCTTCCAGTTGTGCGAGTCCGGGAGACTCCCGAATCCTCGGGAGGCTTCGATCCGTGGCGGGAAACACCGCGAAAATCCATCGTCATCGTTTTGATTTCGGTCTTCTTATTCTTCACCACGATCGGATTTGCAAACAACATCATGTCGATGGGGCGCCAGCAGACGGTCGCGTTCTTGCTAGGAACTGTTCTTTCCGGATTGTTCGCTGTGATCTACGCCGTAGTGAGCATTTCACTACGAAAAAACTGGTGGAAGGGGGCACTGGCGATCTTCGTGGTGCAGTTCGTGGTGATGGGTTTTGTGGGGCACTCGTTTCCCAATCGAGCGGTGCCACCCTCCATGAGCGCGGCAGAACTGGAGCGTCTGCGTATCCGATTGACCTGGGATAGTATCGCCACCATGACCGTGGTCAGCCTGGGCTATACGGGCTTCTTTTACGTTTCGGTGAAGGAAGCGCGTCGATACGTGAAGACTCGCATGGAAAAAGCGCTGCTTGAAAGCGAAATGACGGCGGCGCGCCAGGTGCAGCAGGTGATCGTGCCCGACGCGAATCGATCAATTCCCGGATTCGCTGTTGAGTCGGCCTACAAGCCGGCCCGCGAGGTAGGTGGCGATTTCTTTCAAATCCTGCCCGTGGAGAACGGCGGACTGCTGTTTGTGATTGGCGACGTTTCAGGCAAAGGACTTCCAGCTGCGATGCTGGTTTCGATGGTGATTGGCTCGATTCGAGCAACGGCGGAGGAGACGCACGACCCGGTTCTGCTGTTGCGCAGATTGCATCGTCAAATCCTCGGACACACTGCGGACGGATTCGTTACGGCGCTCGCGGCATTCCTGGCGAGAGACGGCGCGGTCACCCTTGCCAATGCGGGACATTTATCTCCATATCTGGACGGCCGGGAAATCGAGCTGCCGGGTGGATTGCCGTTGGGGATCAGCGGGGGCGGGCAGTACGCAGCCGCTACGATGGAACTGCCGAAGGGCAGTCGCATGACATTCCTGTCAGACGGCGTTGTAGAAGCGCAGAACGAGAACGGAGAGCTATTTGGCTTCGATCGCACCAAGGCAATGGTCGGAGCATCGGCATCGGCGATGGCCGATGCGGCCATGGAATTTGGGCAGGCCGACGACATCACAGTGGTGACCATCGAGCGGCGCGGATCGGACACTTCGGGTACGACCTTGCACTGAAAAAGGCCGGGGAATTATCCCCGACCTTTTTGCCAGCTGCTGGAAAACTAGACCACCTAGACCCCAGAGCTGGAAGCACCTGCGGTGCGGCCGACCAAGCTGTCGGCACTACCCGCGCGGCTACAACTGGTTCATGTTGGTGAGGAACTCGGCGTTGTTGCGGCGCTTTTCGAGCTGGCCGATGAGAAGCTCCATGGCTTCGACGGGCGACAACGGGTTGAGTACTTTGCGCAGAATCCAGATGCGCTGGAGGTCTTCCTTGGGGATCAGCAACTCTTCCTTACGCGTGCCGGAGCGCTGGATGTCGATGGCCGGGAAGACGCGCTTGTCGACGAGCTTGCGGTCAAGAATGATTTCCATGTTGCCGGTGCCCTTGAACTCTTCGAAGATCACTTCATCCATGCGGGAGCCGGTGTCGACGAGGGCCGTGGCGCAGATGGTCAGCGAACCGCCTTCTTCGATGTTGCGGGCCGCGCCGAAGAAGCGCTTGGGGCGCTGGAGGGCGTTGGAGTCGACGCCGCCTGAGAGCACTTTGCCCGAGGGGGGCACGATGGTGTTGTAGGCGCGAGCAAGACGAGTGATCGAGTCGAGCAGGATGACGACGTCGCGCTTATGCTCGACCAGGCGCTTGGCCTTCTCGATGACCATCTCGGCGACCTGCACGTGGCGGGCAGCGGGCTCGTCGAAGGTCGAGCTTATGACCTCGCCTTTGACGGAGCGCTGCATGTCGGTGACTTCTTCCGGGCGCTCGTCGATGAGCAGGACGATGAGGACCACTTCGGGATGATTGGTGGTGATGGAGTTGGCGATGGCCTGCAGCAGCATCGTCTTGCCGGTACGCGGAGGAGCGACGATGAGGCCGCGCTGGCCCTTGCCCAGCGGGGTTAGTAGATCCATCACGCGGCCGCTGGTGGCCTCGCGCACGGTTTCCATCTTGATCCGTTCCTGCGGATACAGCGGCGTGAGGTTGTCGAAGAGGATCTTGTTACGCGTTTCCTCTGGCGACTCGAAGTTGATGGCCTCGATTTTGACGAGGGCGAAGTATTTTTCTCCTTCGTGGGGCGGACGCACGTTGCCGCTGATGGAGTCGCCCGTCTTCAGGTCGAATTTGCGAATCTGCGAAGGCGAGACATAGATGTCGTCGGGTCCGGGCAGATAGTTGTAGTCGGGAGAACGAAGGAAACCATAGCCGTCGGGCAGGATTTCAAGCACGCCATCGGCAAAGATGTGGCCTTCCTTTTCGCTCTGGGCCTGAAGAATCTTGAAGATCAGGTCCTGTTTGCGAAGGCCGCTGGCGCCCGGGATCTCCAGGGTGCGCGCAATACGGCTCAGTTCAGTGATGTTTTTTTCTTTCAGTTCGGCGATCGTCATGTTCACCTGCGAGGGGGTAAGTGAGGGACCCGAGAGGGGGGAAACACTCCAGGAAAATTAGGCGGGGTTTAAGAGCGGTCCGTGAAATTCGCGCCAGAAGACGCAACCGCAAATGGAACCTTCGACTGCTTGGAGAAAGCGGCCACTCACACATTGGCGCAATGGCCGCACTACAAAAATTGTTTGCTTAACTCGTTCAATAATACAGGATTCTGCTTAAGCTGCGCGACGTGCTTCGAGTTGGCGAGCAGCAGGAACTTCAGCCTCGGCCTTGGTTGCAGGATTCGTTGAACGGAAACGGACCAGGACTTCATTGGTCGTATCCTGCAAGCGGGTATTCGGCTTGTGCAGTTTCCGGGTAGCCTTGCTCGCCAACTGGCAGAGCTGGTAACGATTGGACACATGAGAGAGTGCCCCAAAAACTAAATCAGAACGCATGAAGTGAATCTCCTTCCAGAACTGTCCGACCCGGCGCTGCCTGGCACCAGCGGTTCAGTCAATCGGTAAAATATAATGAGTCGAGCTGCTGCCCCAAACAGCCTATTCTCACCCTTTAGACGCACGAATCGAGTGTCAAGTTCAAAAAACTTTTGCCCGCGCACGACATTCTGTGGAAACAGGCCGATTGCCCTGTACGAATAGAAACGACTGCATCAGTTGACTTTTGCGCCCGGCAATTCCCACCCCAAAAAGAGGCCTACAAACGCACCCCGGCGATCTTTTGCCGAAGCCCGAAGATGAGGTGGAAAGAGCAGAAAAACGCACGATCGCGCTGTGCAATCTACCCCTACGGATGGCAATCATGAATGTATAACGGGGCCGGTTTAGGGTCAACAGAAATTTTACGAGCCGGACTCTTTTTGTGACATTCCTCTAAACCTTGTGTACTTAACGCAAGTAACAGAAAAATATACTGTTAGTGTCAGGATGGCGGAGATCATGGGGAAGACCTTGCCTTCCTTTTGGTTTCTCAAATCAAGGAAGCATTGGAGTTACAGGCGCTATGTGATGTGGATCACACATATAGCGCTCTTTGTGCATTTTTTGTTGCCGCATCCGCGGTTCAGCGGGGGACCTTGGTTCACTGCGTCAGGGCGAGTGGAGCCCGAGGGCTTCAGCTCCAATAACTCCGATCCAGGGTTCTATATTGGATGGCCTCCGCGAGGTGGGCAACTGCCAGTTTTTCCACACCGTCGAGGTCGGCAATGGTGCGGGCGACCTTGAGAATGCGGTCGTGGGCGCGCGCGGTCAGACCCTGCTGCTGCATGGCTCGTTCGAGCAAACGCTCTGCGTCCGGTCCGAGCTCGCAGTGGGCGCGGATCTGACGGGTAGACATTTGTGCGTTCGAGAAGACCTTGTCGGCGGATTTCTTGAAGCGCTGCTTCTGCCGATCACGAGCGGCCATTACGCGGGCTCGGATCTCCGCCGATCCTTCTGCGGCGGCGCCCCCGCGCAATTCTTTGTATTGGACTGCGGGCACTTCGATATGAATATCGATGCGGTCGAGGAGCGGACCGGAGATCTTGGCGACATAGCGCTGGATCATCGGCGGGGTGCACATGCACTCGCGGGACCTGTCGTTGAAATATCCGCAAGGGCAGGGGTTCATGGCTGCGGCCAGCATGAAGCGCGCCGGGAAACTGAGCGACATGGATGCCCGGGCGATGGTGACGGTGTGGTCTTCGAGCGGCTGGCGCATCACTTCGAGGACGTTGCGCGGGAACTCGGGCAGCTCGTCGAGGAAGAGCAGGCCGTTGTGAGCGAGAGAGACTTCTCCAGGGCGCGGGACGATGCCACCGCCAATCAGCCCGGCATCGGAGATGGTGTGATGGGGTGAGCGGAACGGTCGCTGCGTGACGAGTCCGGCAGTTGGGTCGAGGACACCAGCGACGGAGTGGATCTTGGTGGTTTCCAACGCTTCTTCAAAGGTGAGAGGCGCAAGGATTGATGGCAGGCGCTTGGCCAGCATCGTCTTTCCCGAGCCGGGAGGACCGATCATCAGGATGTTGTGGCTGCCGGCGGCGGCGACTTCGAGCGCGCGTTTGGCTGTTTGCTGTCCGCGAACATCTTTGAAGTCGAGCGAGAAGTGCTGCAATTCGCCGAGCAAATCTTCTGTCTTGACGCGGAAGGGTTCGCGCGGAACCGACCCAACAATGGTGGAGTTGAGCAGGTCGATCACGTCAAGAAGGGAACTGACCGGAAAGACATTCACGCCTTCAACGACGGCAGCTTCAGCGGCGTTAGCGGCGGGAAGGATGAGGTTTGCGATCTTTTTTTCGCGCGCCATTATTGCGACGGGCAGCATGCCGGGGATGGGGCGCACGCTGCCATCGAGTCCGAGTTCGCCCACGAGGAGAAATTGATCGACGTTGTCGACACGCAGTGCGCCATAGGCGCCGAGGATTCCAACGGCGATGGGCAAATCGAACCCCGAGCCTTCTTTCTTGAGGTCGGCCGGGGCGAGGTTGATGGTGGTGACCGTGGGCGGAATGCTGTAGCCGGAGTTCTTGATGGCCGCGCGCACTCGGTCGCGGCTTTCGCGCACCGCCGCATCGGGCAGGCCGACGGTGTGAAAGATTTCCTTCTCGACGACTACACCGCTGTAATCAACCTCTACATCGATCAAGTTAGCGTCGATTCCATATACGGCTGCACTAAGAGCTTTAAATAGCATGGCATTGATTTTGCGGGGAGTGTAGCAGAGGACAGGCAGTGAAGGTCTGTGATGGGTGAACAACGCAGGGACCAAGGGACCGACAGACATAGGGAATAAGGACTTCGGTCATATTGCGACCGCCCCCTGTTCACTGTTCCCTGGCCGCTGACCTACAATCTTCTGCGTGACGACCAGTCTTTTCGACCTGTACAAAATCGGCGTTGGACCTTCGAGTTCACATACGATGGGGCCGATGCGAGCGGCATGCCGCTTTGCGCTTGCTCTCGAGTCAAAAGGTGAACTGGCGAGAGTAGCTCGTGTGCAAGTGGATCTTTACGGGTCGCTGGCGCTGACGGGGCTTGGGCACGGCACGGATCGTGCGGTGCTGCTGGGGCTGGCGGGCAACGAACCGGCCTCGATCGATCCCGCTGCAATTGAATCCACGATTGCGGGGATTCGCGGGACGAAGAAGTTGATGCTGGCGGGAAGCCGGAGCATTTCATTTGATGAGACGCAAGACCTGCTTTTCCGACGCGAGACGATGTTTCCTCCGGGCGCGCGCATGCAGCATCCCAACGGGCTGCGGCTGGCGGCCTTTGACGCCGAGGGCTCTCGCATCGAGGAGCGAACGTACTTTTCGATTGGCGGCGGGTTCATCGTGGAGGATGGAGTCGATCCTGCGGCAGCAGCCGGGACTGAGGCGGAGTTGCCCTATCCGTTTCACAGCGCGGCAGAGTTGCTGGGGTCGGCGCGGGCGCATGGATTGAAGATCCATGACCTGATCTTCGCGAATGAGTGCGCGCGCCTGCGGACGCGGCATCCGAATGCATCGGAGGAAGAGATTCGCGAACTGGTACGAACCGGCATCGAAGCAATCTGGCGGACAATGAAGGGCTGTATGGATCGCGGCATCTCGACCGAGGGGATCTTGCCGGGTGGATTGAATGTGCGGCGCAGGGCTCATCGCCTGGCGGAACGCCTCAAGGAAAAAGAAACGGCGGGACAGCCCGGCGATCCTCTGGCTCCTCTTGACTGGGTGACGGTGTACGCGATGGCGGTAAACGAAGAGAACGCCGCTGGAGGGCGTGTGGTGACGGCACCGACCAACGGAGCGGCGGGTGTGGTGCCGGCAGTCGCGCGCTTCTACGAGCGATTTGCGCCTGGAGCCGATCACGAAGGGATTATTCGATTTTTCCTAACTTCCGCGGCCATTGGAATTCTCTACAAGGAGAATGCGTCCATCAGCGGAGCGGAGGTTGGATGCCAGGGCGAGGTGGGTGTCGCCTGCTCGATGGCAGCCGGAGGTTTGATTGCCGCGATGGACGGCACCAATGGGCAGGTTGAGCACGCCGCTGAGATCGCGATGGAGCACAACCTGGGCATGACCTGCGACCCTATTGGGGGCTTGGTGCAGATTCCGTGCATCGAGCGCAACGCCATGGGCGCGGTGAAGGCAGTCCATGCGTCGCGGATTGCGATGAGCGAGTCGGAGGAGCACAAGGTCTCACTCGATCAGGTAATCAAGACGATGTACCAGACCGGCCTCGACATGCAGTCACGCTATAAAGAGACGAGCCTGGCGGGACTTGCGCTCAACGTGATCGAGTGCTGACCCGGCAGCTCTCGATAGGTACAGC
>Ga0335073_10009007_pt1 | contig 14002 bp, 15 predicted proteins | sample Lox_Sample_22_FD_207093 | JGI IMG/M metagenome (GOLD analysis project Ga0335073, IMG submission 207093) | Soil microbial communities from Loxahatchee National Wildlife Refuge, Florida, United States - Lox_Sample_2.2 | ecosystem: Environmental > Terrestrial > Soil > Wetlands | place: USA... | reverse complement strand
TCTTCGCTTCGATGTGAAAGCGAAGCTCATCTCTCACGTCAGACGCAGGGTCCGCACCGAAGAGGCGGTCATAGCGTCGCCACAACGGAAGCCGTTTCATGCGGCCTCCTCGGGCATCGGAGGCTGAGTCGCCCCGAGCACCTTGGCTACGGCCGCGGCATACTTTTCCCACGTTTTCACTTCATCGCGGAGGTGACGTCTCCCGGCAGGCGTCAAACGATAGAACTTGGCTTTCCGATTGTTCTCCGAGAGACCCCATTCGGAATCGAGCAGTCCCTTGGTCTCCAAGCGCCAGAGCGCGGGATACAGCGTACCTTCTTCGACGATGAGGGCATCGTCACTTTGGCGCCGGATCAGACCTGTGATCGCGTAGCCATGGAGCGGGCCCCACATAAGGGCTTTCAGAATCAAGACATCGAGCGTGCCGCGAAAAAACTCAAGTTTTGACGTGTCGTCCATGGGTCCCCTGAGATTGCAAGGGGAAGATTCTCACAACTCCCCTGTGAATGCAAGGGGAAATTCCTGTCGATCGGCGATCCATCAGCCGGTGAACGAAGACCTGGGAGGTTCTGGGAGCGCAAATCTCTATTTAGAAGAGATGAGAAAAATCGCGAGCAACCCGCTCGAGAATCTGTGCTTCTGAAAGGGGAACCATCCTCGACCAACCTTGATTCTCGCTGCGAGGCAATCGTTCTTTCAAGGCGCAATAGATAGAAAACCAAGGAGGAAGATCATGAAAGTGAGCAATCATCCTGGAGAAGCGCTCGCACTCATTCTGGGGGCAGCTCTCTGTGCATTCACTCCGGGCCTGGCTGCCCAAAGTGGCAGCAATCCCCCTCAGCAGGGTCAACCGCAACAAGCCCCGCAGGGAAACAAAACATTCACGGGCACGATTCAGAAGCTTCCAAGTGGGCAGTATGCCCTGGTGACAGGCCAGACACCCGAAGGCAAATTAGCCGGACATTTCCTTGACGACCAGGAGAAATCGAAGAAATACGAAGGCAAGCAAGTGAAGGTCACTGGGATCTTCGATAGCGGAACCAACACGATTCACGTGACCGATATTCAGGCCCCGTAGTGGCTTAGAAATCGAGCGTTGACGCAAAGGAAGAGGACTGTCGCTGGTGGCGGTCCTCCTCGCTCTTGCGTTGCCGGCAACTATTCGTCGTAGTGAAGCAGGCTGAAGACGTCGAATTCCTTAAAGCGATCACGCCCCTTCAGGAAGTCGAGTTCGACAGCGAATGCGAGGCCTGCGATTTCGCCGCCCAGTTGTTTCACCAGCTTTACGGTGGCCTCCATGGTGCCTCCGGTGGCAAGCAGGTCGTCGACCAGTACAACGCGCTGGCCAGGCTGAATGGCATCCATGTGAATTTCCAGGGTATCCGATCCGTATTCGAGGTCGTAGGTGACCCTCGCAACGGGCGCGGGCAGCTTGCGCGGTTTACGCACCGGAACGAATCCCGCATTGAGACGATAGGCGAGCGCCGGTCCGAAGATGAATCCGCGGGCCTCAATGCCGAGGACCAGGTCGATTTTGCGCTCGATGTAGTGGGCGGCCAGCGCGTCGATCAGCTTGGCGAATCCGGCTTTGTCTTTCAGCAGCGTGGTGATGTCGTAAAAGAGAATGCCGGGCTTGGGGAAATCGGGCACGGTGCGAACGAGCACCTTCAGGGATTCCACATCGATTTTTGATTCGGCGGGCTTGATTGCTTTGGGCATTCGTCTGCTCGTTCCTCGAGTCTTTGGGATACCGGGAGAGAACCGTTGAGTTGTCAGGTTTGCTTCCTTGAAGATTATAAAAGAACAGGGATTAGAGATTAGGGATCAGGGATTAGGACAATCCGTGGCGCGCGCTTGCGCGCCTTACCATGCTCCTTCAATGCGGAACGCGTCGAGGCTTTTGGCTTCGCTCTCGTCGAGGTGGTGTTCGATGAGGCGATCGACACGAGCGCCGCGCGGGCCGCGGCGAAGGCTCTCGCGCAAGTCGGCCAGATCTTCGGCTGAGCCGGAGGCGACTACTTCCACATCGCCGTCTTCAGTGTTGCGCACCCAGCCACGCAGATCGAGCTCGCTGGCTTCGCGATGCACGAACCAGCGAAAGCCTACGCCCTGCACGCGTCCCTGAATGAGGAAATGGAGAATCATTTTGCGGCCACCCGCGATTCGACCAAGCCAGTTTTTCAGATGTGCGCAGGCGGGCGCAACCGATGCCGCAACCCACCGCGCGGCAGATGAGGTGCGATTGCTATTTTTCCAGCAGTTGCCGCAGCCGCTTCAGTGCGGCGGCAATGTTGACGCGCTCTTCTTGCGTGGCATGCGCGAGAGCTTCGAGCAGCGGTCCGCGATTGAGCACGGGAAGGCGCTCCGCGACGAATTCACGAACCGCAGTTGAGGGATAGATGCAGCTCACGCGGCCGTCGCGAGGGTCGGGACGGCGTTCAATGAGGCCGCGCTTTTCAAGGCGGTCGACGATGCCGCTCACGGTGGAGTGAGCCAAGCTGACAGCGCGGCTCAGGTCGCGCAGATTGATGCCCTCACGCTGCACGACTTCGCGCATCACGGCCTTCTGCGGTACAGTCATGTCGCCTTGCGCAGTCAAGGCCTCGAGCGGGCGGCGCATGGCGCGGTTAATGGCGCTGAGGTTTCGTTCCCAGTCGAGAGCCTGGGTGGTGAGCTCAGAGTCGTCTGATGGTCTTGCAGGGTCGGCCATGGGAATCCTCACCAAGGGTTTCAGAGCACGCCGGGAATGAGTGCTTTGACGCGCTGTCGATAACGTGGATAGGACTCCGGGAAGGTTTGCAGCATCAACTTCTCTTCCTGGCCCATTTTTGCGGCGAAGACCATCGCGAGGAGAGCGAATCCAAGAAAGCATCGCCACTCGGCCATGGCAAGGCCGGTACCAACCGCGCCAATGAGCATGCCGGTATAGATGGGATGGCGGGCGATTGCGTACGGTCCTTTCACGATGAGTTGATGACCGGCTTTGACCGTGGCTCGCCCGCTCCAGTTGGAGCCGAGCGTGATGCGAGCCCAGATGGCGAACAGGCAGCCGGCAATAGTAATGCTCAGGCCGAGAGTCTCAAGGGCGGGAGTGGGTTCGATGAAGTTTCTGCCCAGCCATCCTCCGCGAATGTACTTGCTGCCCAGGAGCAGAAACCCGAAGAGAACGAGGACCATCTGGAAGACGCGCTGCCCAATGGGCTGAGAACGCACGGTGCGCTTCGTGAAGGCCAGTCCACCCAGCCAGACGATGCCAAGGATTTCCCAGGTGTAGCCAATCACGTTGATGGTGAATTGATGAGTCATGGGGACCTCCGTCGTATACGATACGTCGTATACGACATATATTAGAGTGCACGGGATTCTATGTCAAGGGCTTTTGATTTGGGGTGAAAGCAGGTCCTCGGTTTACATCTCCAACTTTCCACCCCAAATGAACGCCTTGTCGTTGGGGACCTCGGGAGGAAATCTTCGAGGCCCCGTGAATCAGGACCCGCTTGATACAGGTGAGTGCGCTCTGGAGAACGCTACTTCTTGCCGGCCAAACTAAGGAGAAGCAGATCCCTTGCGTCGCTGAAGAAAGCAGCTCCGCTTCAAGGATGACACCCATTTTTCGCCGGCCGATCGGGAACGCAGATTTATGGGCACTGAAGCGCGCGCTACACTGGACACACCCATGGTCTTTGTTCTCGATAACTACGATTCATTCACCTACAACCTTGTGCAGTATCTGGGGGAGTTTGGGGCAAAGGTTGAGGTTCGCCGCAACGACGAGGTGACGGTGGACGAGGTCGAGGCGATGAATCCCGAGCACATTTTGTTGTCGCCAGGGCCTTGTACGCCGGCGGATGCGGGGATTCTTGTTCCGCTGATCCGGCATATGGCTGGGAAGGCGCCAATTCTGGGTGTATGCCTTGGGCACCAGGCGATTGGCGAGGCGTTTGGTGGGCAGGTGGTGCGCGCCCATCATCTGATGCACGGCAAGACGAGCAAGGTTGAGCACGACGGCAAGGGCGTCTTTTCCGGATTGCCGACGCCGTTAACCTGTACTCGCTATCACTCGTTAATTGTGGCCGAGGAAACGCTGCCGAAGGAACTCGAAATTACGGCGCGCGCTTCAGAGACGAACGGCTCGGGAAAGCCCGATGGCTCTGTGATCATGGGTCTGCGTCACCGGACATTGCCCGTTGAGGGTGTGCAGTTTCATCCTGAATCGGTGCTGACCGAAGGCGGTCACCAGATGATTCGCAATTTCCTGGAAATGTAGGCTGCAATGGTTCCGCGCAGGGTGCCCGGCTATTTCGTGAACTTGCTGTTCCTGCCAGCGGCGGTGTGCGCAGCGCAGATTCCCTATGGGCAGGCGTCTCAGCAGCCGGATGCGCCACAGGCACCAGCCCCCGTGCAGCAGTCTCCGCAGAACCCGGTCATCAATCCGGCTGGGATCCAGGGCGTGCCGACGACAGCCGGTCCGATTGCGATTGTGTCTCTCGACAGCAAAGATCCCGCGAGCGCAGCAATGGTGACGGGCGCGCTGCAGGTGGCGAACGGGAAGGCAATGATTGCCACGAACGGGGCCATAACAGCGGGAACGAACACGACGGACGTCACGTTGCCGCATCGCGGAGTGCTGCGTGTGTGCTCGTCAACCACCGTGAAGCTGGCATCGGATGCGAGCGTGCCGAAGGATGAAGTGCCGGGATTGATGATGGTCATCGATCACGGCGCGGTGGAGGCGAGTTTTGCAACAGGACGAAACTCTGACGTCTTGCTGACGCCCGATTTCCGCATTCTGATCGGAGGTCCGGGCTCTGCGGACGTGAAGGTGCGGCTGGGGCAGCATGGCGATACCTGCGTCGACAACGCGGGCGCGAATGCTCCCTATGTGCTGGTGACGAGCGTGTTCGATAACGCTCTTTATCGCGTGCAGGCTGGACAACGGGTGATGTTCCAGCACGGCAGCGTTTCTGCGGTGGTGGACGCGGAGAAAGAATCGTGCGGATGCCCTGCTCCGCCACGGCCGAACACGAACGAATTTCCTGAGGCACAGAGTGCAGGTCTTGCGCCGCTGGCGCCGCCGGGGCCTCCGGGAGCGGCGCCGAAGAATGTGCCGACGGAAGCGACGGACACGTTTGTCCATAAGAGCGAGGATCCGCCGCCCGCGACGGATATCGTTACGACCACGGGTGGAACGCCGACTCCACGCATCCAGCCTCCGCCTCGACCACGAAAGGCGCCGAAGATAAAGGGCGAAAAGAAGCCGACCTTCTTCGCGCGCATGGGGCATTTCTTCCGGCGTCTGTTCGGAGCGGAATAGGCTGGCGCTACAATTCGCGGGCGTGCTCGATGGCGCGGATTACGGCCTGTGCCTTGTTGAGAGACTCCTGGTGCTCGAGTTCCGGCACGGAGTCGGCAACGATGCCCGCGCCGGCCTGCACGTAACCTTTGCCACCGGTGGAAAGCAGCGAGCGGATGGCGATGCAGGAGTCCAGGTTGCCGGAGAAGTCGGCGTAGAGCACGGCACCACCGTAAGTTCCGCGGCGGGAGGGTTCCAGTTCTTCGATGATCTCCATGGCGCGGACCTTGGGCGCGCCGGAGAGGGTACCAGCTGGAAAGCAGGCACGCAGCGCATCGACTGCGGTCAACTCCGGGCGGAGCTTGCCTTCAATGGTGCTGACGATATGCATCACGTGGCTGTAGCGCTCGACGAACATCAGGCGATCAACTTTCACGCTGCCAAATTCGCTGACGCGACCAACGTCGTTGCGGCCGAGATCGACGAGCATCACGTGTTCGGCGCGTTCCTTGTCGTCGCGCATCATTTCATCTTCGAGGCGCAGATCCTCTTCTTCGCTGCCGCCGCGCGGACGTGTTCCGGCGATGGGACGGTACTCGACCCGGCGGTCATGGACGCGGACCAGCAGCTCGGGGGATGAGCCGGCCAGTTCGACCGTCGCGGTGGGCTTTGATTTCTTTTGAGAGCCAAGCGGGCCCTCCGGCGTGAAGCGCAGGAAGTACATGTACGGGCTGGGATTCACGGTCCGCAGCGAGCGATAGACCTGGAATGTATCCATCCCGGTGGCGACGTCGAGACGCTGCGACAGGACCGCCTGAAAGATGTCGCCGGCAGCGATGTATTCCTTCGTACGTTTCACGGCGGCAAGGAAGTCTTTCTTCTGGGTGCGGCGCTTCACCGGTACCGCCTTCGCGGAGTTGGAACTGGGCAGTTTGGGAAAGGGCCGCGCGAGGCGCTTTTCGAGAGCTTCGAGACGCATGACCGCGTCGGCATAGGCTTCTTCGGGCTTGGTAAGGGTCACGTCGGCAGTGGCAACCATCCAGATCTGTTTGCGGACGTGATCGAAGGCCAGCACTTCATCGAAAAAGAGCAGGCAGGCGTCGGGCACGCCGAGTTCATCCTTGGCGTGGCTGGGCAAGCGCTCGATCTGGCGCACGGCATCGTAGGCAAAAAATCCGACGGCTCCCGCGGTGAAGGGCGGCAAACCGGCGATGCGGGCTGGTTTGTGACCTCCGAGCGCGTCGCGAAGCACGTGGAAGATGTCGCCCTCGATGTGGGTGGTTCGACCTGCCTCGGTGATGTCGATGTAGCGGCCACGCGCGACGATGCGCTTGTAGGGATTTATGCCGATGAAGGTGTATCGGCCGATCTGTTCCCCGCCCTCCACCGATTCCAGCAGGAAGCACTCGCGCTCACGCCATGCCGCACGCAAAAAAGCCGAGACCGGAGTCTCCAGGTCGGCGGTGAGTGTGCGGTACACAGGAACGAGGGTGTGTTTTCGAGCAAGCGCCACAAAATCCTTGCGGCTTGGCTGGATGAGGTTGGATGAGGGCTTCACAGGAATCAGTGTAATTGGGGAAGAACGGGGAACAGGGATCAGGGAACGGAGTTGGTCGCGCCTTTGTTCGGAGTTCTGATAAGTGGGGACATCGATAGCTGAAAAGGCTATTCCCGATTCCCTGCCCCTCTGTTCCTGGCTTCACCACTGCAGCGTCTGCACTGAATCCGCAGGCAGGTTTACATCCAAGGTGTTTTCATTGAGCAGCAATTGAACCCGTTTCTCTGCGCCGCGGTTGGCCAGCACTACGACAAGGGTGCCATCGTCATTTTTGAAACCGGCGTGAGAAACACCGGCCTTGCCCAAGTCGCCCAACGCATTGGTCGCAAACACGTGCGCCCCGCGCCTGATGTGTTTTGCGTAGTGCGCGAAAGCCCAGTACTGCCCGCTGTAGGTCACCTTGTGTGTTGCATTGTCGATGGTGATCGTGCCGCCGCAGGAGAATGGCCCGATATCAGGCCTTCCCTTTTCATCCAAGGCTACGTTCCATGCTGTGATCGAGCGTGCCCAATTATTCAGGATGCCATTGAACTCGTTGCACCATCGCGCGAAATCCGTCTGGTAGTCGGGCTGAGTGATATCCGGACCACCCTCCGTCCAATAAGCATTCTTCGCTGGAAACGCATCGTGTACCTTGGTCATCGCTGACACGTCGCCCACATATCCATGCCAGGCAATACCGTCTACGGCGTCGTAAACCGAGCGATCGCTCAGTTCATCCACGGCGCGTCCCCACAGGCTGTAGTTGTGATCAAGCACCCAGATTCTCGTATCCAGTCCAGCCTTGCGAATCGCGGGCGCAAGAAATTCCGCCGCGAACTGCATCTCCTGCTCCTGCGCCCACAGGCAGGCCGGCATATTTCCCTCCTGCTCGGCGTCGGTCTCGTTCTGAACCGTGACGGCGTTGATAGGCACGCCCTCGGCCTTGTATGACTCGAGGAACTTCACAAAATAACGGGCATACGGATCGAAGCTCTTCTTCCGCATGGCTCCGCCCAGCATTGAGTTGTTCGGTTTCATCCATCCCGGCGGACTCCACGGCGACGAGAACAGAAACAGATCGGGATTGACCTTCCGCGCCTCGCGAAGAACCGGCAGATAGAACTCCTTGTCGTGATCAACGGTGAACCTCTTCAACTCCGGATCGGGCTCGCTGCTTTCGTCGTAGCTGTACACCTTGGTCGCGTAATCGCTCGATCCAATGCACGTGCGGCAAACATTCAGCGCCATCTGATCGGGCGCGAACAGGTCATGCATGATCGGCGCGCGCTCCGCGTCGCTAAGGCGGCCAAGCACATAGGCCGAGGCCTCGGTGATCGCCGCGCCAAATCCCAGAATCTCCTGCTTGGTCGCATTGGTATCCAGTTGAATCGCATCTGGCGCAACCGGCCCGCCGCGTTTCCACTGGAGCCCTGCCTGCGCCGCATGCCGCTGATCGCGAAACGTCCCCCATACCTTCACCGGACCGGGCGCGTCGCCGCCGGGCTGAGCCAATGATCTGCGGTCGAGTGCAAACACCGCCGCCGTTGCCGACGCAGCTTTCAAGAAATTCCTGCGCGTGCCGAATTTCATCGCAATGCTCCTGGTTCAAAGACAAATGATTGTCTGCGGAATGATACACAAACCGCGCGAGCGCGTAAAATCGTTTTACTCAAGGCGGGAGGGACAGCACGAGTACTGTTATCCGGCCCCAACTCCAAGGTGTTTATTGGCTGGACTCGAGTGCTCGCAGAATTTGCGGTCCGAGCTGGCTCACGCTACCCGCCCCAAGGGTCATGATCATGTCTCCCTCGCGGGCATCGCGCACAACATCGGCCACTGCCGCACCGAAGTCCGGCGCAAATTGCGCGCGGGCCGACGTGATCTTCGATACCAGCAATTCCGCCGTAATCCCGGGCAGCGGTTCTTCACTCGCCGCGTAGATCGGCAGTACTGCAACGCTGTCCGCACCTCCGAACGCGCTACCGAACTCGTCGAGCAGGTCGCGGGTCCGCGTGTATCGGTGCGGCTGGAAGACGACGTGAAGCTTCCCGTGGCAACACTCGCGCGCGGCCGCCAGCGTGGCACGAATCTCGGTTGGATGGTGCCCGTAATCGTCCACCACGGTCACTCCGCGGGCATTTCCGCGGATCTGGAAGCGGCGGTCGACACCGCGGAAACTGGCGATGCCCGCTGCGATTTTTTCCGGCCTCACCTCGAGTTGGTGTCCGATGGCGATCGCAGCCGTAGCGTTGAGAGCGTTGTGACGACCTGGCACGTGCAGCTCAAAGGGTCCCAACCCGCCTTCCGGCCCATGCACGCGGAAATGCGAGAAACAACCCGGCTTGGGCTCAAGCATTTCGAGCCGGTAATCCGCGTTCTCAGCTATCCCGTAGGTCAACACCCGCCGATGCGCGCGGGGCAGAATCGCCGCCAGCATCGCGTTGTCCATGCACGCGGTCACCGCGCCATAAAACGGCACCTTGTCGATGAATGCGAGGAACGCATCCTCAACGTCGCACATATCGCGATAGCAATCCATGTGCTCGCGATCGAGATTCGTCACGACCGCGAGGATCGGCGGCAGCTTCAGAAACGACCGGTCGCTCTCGTCGGCCTCGGCTACCAGGTATTGCGTCGAACCCAGCTTCGCATTCGAACCCAGCGCATCAACGCGTCCGCCCACCACCACCGTTGGATCGAGCCCGCCCGCCGCAAGCACGGTTGCCACCATCGTTGTCGTGGTTGTCTTCCCATGCATGCCAGCAATCGCAATGCCGTACTTGAGCCGCATCAGCTCCGCCAGCATCTCCGCGCGCTGAATCACGGGAATCTTGGAGGTTCGCGCCTCAACCACTTCCGGATTATTCGGCGAGACGGCGGAACTCGTTACTACTACCGTGGCTCCGGCAACGTTTTTCGCGTCGTGTCCTTCGTAGATGGTCGCACCGAGCTGTGCCAGTCGATCCGTAACCGAACCACGCCGCAGATCCGAACCGGAAACCTGGAATCCCATGTTCAACAGGATCTCGGCAATGCCGCTCATCCCGATCCCGCCAATCCCGATGAAGTGCGCGTGCTGTGAAGTAACGAACATGTAGACGAAGCTTCAGGTTACAGCATAACCAGTGTCGATGTAACTCTGAGGGCGAAGTCGCCGCACGCACTGCGATCGCAGTGACGCGAATTGTTTTCCGGGCTACGGCAGGAAAAACCAGCGCGAAATGGCTGCGAACGTCGGTGGTCCAACGCGTTCCCCTCAGATTTGGACTTTGCTATCAGGCTCGCATTTGGGCATGAAGAGTTGCTGATTCAACGATGGCCGGTTTGGAGGTGACTATAGCGGTGAGCAGGCAGAGCGCGGTAAGCGTGTCTCCAATGAGCGGCGGAGGAAAGAAGAGCACAGCGGCGTCGGCGGCAAGAGCCGTATACGCGACGAAGAACATCCACAGAATCGGGCGCAGTCGGCCGCGGAGGATTGGGCTTCGACGACTCCATCGGTGATCAAGGTAAGGGCGTCGCAGATTTTCCTGCTGACGGTCTCCCGAATTCGACGTCAAGAGCAGGTCAAGAATATTTGTTGCAACGAATAAACTCCCTGGCGCGTCCATAAAGCAGGTACACGTAAACTGTCTCTCTGGCAAAATCCCAACCGGCCAGTGCACCTGGCGCAATCCCGAAAGGAACTATCCCCGATGAAACATCTGGCACTTACTCTTGGCGCACTCGCGATTCTCTCGCCCCTGGCAACGTTTGCTCAGACCTCCACCTGGACTCCCGACAAGGCCCACAGCGAAGTCGATTTCACGGTCCTGCACATGAGCCTTTCCAGAGTGCACGGCCGTTTTGGTCTTGCCAGCGGCCAGGTCAACTGGAATGAAGCCGACGTCACGAAGTCAAGCGTGAACATGACCATCGATGTGAATACCGTTGATACCGGTGTGGGCCCGCGCGACAACGATTTGAAAAGCGCAAATTTCTTTGATCTTGCCCAGTTCCCCACCGCGAATTTTGTCAGTACCAGCGTGTCCAAAACGGCAAATGGCCTGACCGTCAACGGCAACCTGACGCTGCATGGCGTGACCAAACCGGTGGTGCTGCAGGTCGAGGGTCCGATGGGGCCAGTCCCCGGAATGGATCACAAGCCGCATGCCGGCTTCTCCGCCACGACCACCATCAGCCGCACCGCGTTCGGGATCGGAACGAAATATCCGCCCGCGGTCCTCGGCGACGATATCCAGTTAAGCATCGAACTTGACGTTGTGAAGCAGTAGCTTGCTGCGCGAGCCTGGCCCCAGGATGCAGGCTCGCGCAGCGGGAATCGGGAACTCAACATGGCAGCTTTGAAACAAGAGATAGCGCAGCAGCGACCCTTTTCAAGCGTGGAAGAAGAGGCTCTTCTGAACATCATGCGCACCTCCGACTGCCTGCAGCGAGCCTTTCAGCGCAGGACGCGGGAGTGGGGGATCACATCTACCCAATACAACGTGCTCCGCATCCTCCGGGGCGCGCATCCGCAGGGACTGACCTGTTCGGCCATTGGCGAACGCATGATCACCGCCGTACCGGACATCACTCGTCTGCTGGCGCGCATGAAAGCCCTGAAACTCATCCGCCAGCAGCGGGACAAACAGGATCGCCGGGTAGTCTGGACACAGATCTCCACCAGCGGTCTCGATCTTCTCAGCAAGATGGACGATGAGGTATCGCGAATGCCCCGAGAACTTCTCGGCCATCTCAAGCGCGAGGAAATCGCTGAGTTCATTCGTTTGCTGGAGACAGCAAGGAAGCACTGCGGGGACACGCATGCGCCGGTCAGCTGCACAGGCGAAACATGCGAGAATGCCTGATCAGAAGAATTCTTCATAAAGCAACAACGCCACCCTGAGGTGGCGCTGCAACGTTCTTGAAACTCGGCAAAAAATATCAGCGAGTAACGATCTTCTGCGCGATAACGACCTCGTCGGCATCCGACTTGATGATCTTGTTGTGCAGACAATACAGGGCAAGCTCAAGCCGGTCTGAAACGCCCAGCTTGTCATAGATTTTGCGCAAATAGTTCTTGATCACCTGCTCGGTGGTACCAAGCTGAAAGGCAATCTCCTTGTTGCGCTTGCCTTGCGTAATGCAGGTAATGATTGCCGTCTCTTTGGGCGAAAGTCTTGGCTGGGTGCGTGGGCTTACCAGCGCTGCTGCCTGGGCTCGATAGGCTTCAATCACCCAGTTCACGGCTTGATTGTCGATCCAAGTTTCTCCGGTGGCGATACGCCGGACGCAACGAACCAACAGGTCCGGAGAGATGGAGCGGGAGATGATCCCGCGAACGCCGCGGCGATACAATTCGACCGTCTGGCTCTCATCGCTGCCAATCGACTGGACAATCAGCTTGACGTCGGGGTTGATCCGAAGAAGATCCGGAATAGCATTCGGGGAACCGGTCAGGAGACCACCCTCAATCAGGACTACGTCCGACGGGTGACGCTCAAGAGAAGATTTCAGGTTTTCAAGGGAGTCGGCCTGGGCGACAACGCGAATGTCGTCCTCAAGCGCGAAGATCTTGCGGATTCCGACGCGGTAGATCGCCTGAGAATCCGCAAGGATAATGCGGATCGCTCCCGGCTTTATCGGTGCTTCCAGAATCTCGCCATCGGGTGTTTCGTCGAGAAGTTCCATAGTGGCAGCTACAGCCGTCCAAAACCAGGCACTTACTGCTCTACGAAGTGATACTCATCTATAGTCGCAGCAGCCTGATAGTGACTTTGGCTTATGGAGCAGCGTACCACACGTCCACGACAGTGAACTAACACATCCTGGGGAGTGCCCAGCACACTTCCTGGCATGCGCAGATGGAAATCAAGCACGTCACCCACGTCCAGCGGTCCACTCAGTTCGAGCAGGACGCCGTTGGCCGAGACATTGCGCGTTACGGCCGGCGCGTCCTGTTGCTTATCGTCCGGAAGCTCCACCGGGAGAGAAAGCGGAAAACGAACCGCGCATCGAACTTCTTTCAAAAAGTTAGCCTGTTCCGTTGTGCTGCGGTCGTCGGAGGGTGCCTTTTTCGAGATCTCCATCATGCCATTTCCTTATGCCGCTTTTTCGTCCAATGCTGAATGTATACAACTTCTCCGGCAGAACCTAGAGCACGAAAGTTTAAAAGTAGTAATCGAGAAGGTAACTCTGTCAAGGACTTGCGTGCTTCTTCGACGAACCAGAGGTTATCAGAAAACCAGTGTTCTTGTTCAAATATAAAAAGCGGCTGAACCACCAACCCATTCCAGATCCTTATTATGGTCGACACCCATCATTCTGCCCCGACCCAGGCGAACCAGGGATAGTGCCGGGGTCAGATCGCCATTGTCGGGCCAGAAGTACAGGATGCGGATCTCTGCCTGGGTTGGTCCGAACGGGGTGATGATCGTGGGCTCGAACCGCATCTTTTCCTGCACCAGGTAGCTTGCCCGGTCGGCTGGCGGAATCCTCTCCAATCGCGCCTGCGACGGCTCAAATTCGATCCCCTTTCCGGCAAACGAAAACAAGGGTTTCAGGAGTAAGTCCTTATAAACCGCCTCCCTGGTTTCCAGCAGCCGGACGCCTGCATCGGCAAGAAATTGGCGCCCGGGGCCGGCCAGAAAGTCCTCCACAAACACCCCCGGCGGCACGACCGGAAAGCGATTCGCACGCGACAGCCAGGGAATCGAGAATTTACTGATCAAAAAATACCAGTTAGGATGCCCTGCCCACTCAACCTCCCACTCACGCGCAAGGTCAAATGAAAGACGCACATTGCGCGCAATGAGTTCATCGACAATTGCGCGGTTATAAATCCGATCAATCGGAACCAGGCGCCCAGCTTCATTTCGATAATGCAGTTTGTTATCGACAGGCTCAATGTGGGCGATGTCTACGATCGGGATGCCAAGCCGTTGCGACGTGACGTGGAAGTCAGGATATGTCTTCTGGCGCAGCGGATCGATCTCCGCCAACACAACATTTTCGGGGTGATGATCGGCTACGACTGTCAGCCTGAAGAGTTCCCAGTATGAAGACTCGTCCAACTCCCCAAGAAACATTCCTAAGGAACGCGGCAAATCAAAAGCCCTGGTATAGGCGTGGGACAGTTCCACCTGGTAAGCAAACACAGACGGAAACGCCTGAATCTCCACCAGTTTAGG
>Ga0335073_10009006_pt1 | contig 14002 bp, 13 predicted proteins | sample Lox_Sample_22_FD_207093 | JGI IMG/M metagenome (GOLD analysis project Ga0335073, IMG submission 207093) | Soil microbial communities from Loxahatchee National Wildlife Refuge, Florida, United States - Lox_Sample_2.2 | ecosystem: Environmental > Terrestrial > Soil > Wetlands | place: USA... | reverse complement strand
ACCCGCCGCTCCGTAGTGATAGTCCATTGGGTACTGCTGGTAGGTCATCGCGATCTTGTCCGACAGCGACATTGCACCCAGCAGCATCTGCGCCCGCTGGTTCGGCGAGAGCGACGTGTTCATCCACGGGCAGGACGCTGCGCTCGCCGCACCCGGCGTCACAGCCACGGCCACGATGACGACTACGGCCGCAATCGCCCCACGAACTGCAGTGCGCATGGACTACCTCCATCTTCGCCAGGACGCGCGGTCGCTGGACTGAGGTCACCTGGATCGTGCCGTTGTATCGCAAGCGCGGAGCGCCGGGCGCCAGTTGCGAACGTGTGGTCGCGGCTGCAATTCAATCCACCGCGGCCGGCGCGGCGGTATAGCGTAGGCCGTCATGACAGCCACATCAGCTAGCGCCGGCCGGTATTTGGGTGCCCCCAATCGTGTAGTCAGCGCCGCAAACGGGGTCGACTATGCCTACCGCGACATCGGTGAGGGTAATGGCGGGCCGGCCCTCGTGCTCCTCCAGCACTTCCGCGGAAATCTGGACAACTGGGATCCTGCCCTGCTCGACGCGCTGTCCTCGGGCCGGCGAGTTGTGACGTTCGACAACACCGGGGTGGGTGGCTCAACCGGCGTGACGCCGGGAACGATGAGGCAGATGGCGGTCGACGCAATCGCGTTCCTCGACGCGCTGGCGTTAACGCAGGTCGACGTTCTCGGGTTCTCGATCGGAAGCTTCGTCGCCCAGGAGATCACGCTGATCCGCCCGGCGCTCGTGCGCCGTCTGATCCTCGCGTCGTCGGCTCCCCAGGGTGCGGCGGGCATGCACGGGTGGGCGCCCGAGGTGATCGGAGCCGTCGGCCAGCCGGCCCCGAACCCCGACGGATACCTCGGCGTCTTCTTCGCCGGCTCCGCCGAGAGCCGGCAGGCCGGTATGGAGACGCTCGGACGGTTGACGGCACGGACCGAGGACCGCGACAAGGCCACGACCTGGCAGACCCGCCAGGCGCAATATGACGCGGTGTGCGACTGGGGGATCCCCGATCACGGCCTGTTGGAACGGGTGAGCGCGATCGACGTACCCGTGTTCGTGGCCAATGGCGACAGCGACCCGATGATCCTGCCGCACTACTCCTATCTGCTCGCGGGCCTCATACCTCAGGCCCACATCAAGATCTACCCCGACTCAGCCCACGGCTTTCTGTTCCAGCACCACGCCCGGTTTGCCGGCGACGTCGACGCGTTCCTCAGCGCGCCGTAGTCGCCACGGGGGCGGCGGCGTTCAGGATTTCGGCTAGCTCCTCCTCGGGACGGTTGGGCGGGAGAACGAGGTTGACGCTGTCGGCGCCGGCGGCGAACCACTCGGCGATCGCGTCGTGCGCCTGGTCGTAGGTGCCCAACAGGGTGACGTCGCGGGCGAGATCCTCGGCTATCGCCGGGAGTTCGGGTATCTGGCTGTCGCCCGCCGCCTTGATGACCGAGTCGACGGCGCGCGCCATCCCGAATCGTTCGGACAGCATCCGGGGATAGAGAGGACCCATCCGGGTCGCGTACGTCGCCAGCCACCACGCGGCAAGCCGGCGCGCGTCGTGCTCGTCGGGTGCGAGAGCAACCGGAACGCCGACGGAGACGTGCGTAGGGCCTTTCGGGAGCTTTGAGATTGACTCGCCCTCTCGCAGCTTCGTCCGCCCGTCGTCTATGCGAGACCGCGCCCACAAGAATGGGGCCCACCCATCGGCGAGCTCGCCGGCGAGGCGAATCGATCCGGCCGACAGCGCGGCCAGGACAATCGGCACGTGGAGCTCGGGGACGGCGCCCAGACGAAGCGGACGGGCCCCGTCAGCGGGGTACGGTTGCCGGTCGCCGCCGAGCAATGCTTTTACAGCCGTCAGGGTGTGGCGAAGGCGCGCCAGCGGCCGGTCCCAGGCAACGCCGTGAAAGCCCTCGGTCAGCGGCGGGCTGCTCGCGCCGATCCCGAGCGAGAACCGACCTCCGCTGGCCCGCTGGAGGCTCGCCGCGCCGAGGGCCATCGTAGCCGGCGTCCGTCCCCACGCTGACACCACCGAGGTCCCCAACCCGATCCTCTCGGTTCGCTCCGCGACCTGCGCGAGCAGGACCGTCGAGTCGTGCGTCCATCCCTCAGCGATGTCGACTCGGTCAAAACCGAGCTCCTCTGCCTGGCCGGCCAGCCGCAGGATGACATCCGCGCGCGTCTCAAATGGCGTGAACGCCACGCCCACGCGGCGCGGCTCCTCAACCGTCTCCATTGTCTGTCCCGTCTGTCGTTCAGCAGTCGTCCACGCTGGCCGCGCTCTTGGCTCCTCGGCCGGCGTTCGTTGCCATGACGTACCGCGGACGGCGATCCTTCCCGGGTACGCGGACCGCCGCGCCGGCTACCCCGAGTCCGCCGGCGTCACGGCGGCGCCGACAACCTTGACTACCACTGAACCTCGGCCGAACAAGGTCACGCCGCCGTTCGAAGCGCGGGCCGGATGACGTCTGCCCGTGGTGGCAAGGTAGCGGCACGTTGGATCCGTGACACCGATCGGAGACGAGACTTGCACATCATGGCGGTGGACTGGGCCGAGGTCACGGCGATCGCAACGTCGCTCTTGGCCCTCGGGGTGGTGGGCGCCTTCGTGGCCGCGGTGTTCGCCGCACAGCAGGTGAGGGAGGCTAAGAAGGGCCGCGAGGCCCAGGTGGCGACCGAGTTCTTTCGCAGATGGAACGACGAGGCCCTGGTGGAAGCGCGACAAATGGTCGGACGGTTCAAGTCACCGGACGCGCTGGGTGACGCGTTTTTCGCCTACGCGTCGACAGATGCCCCCGAGGTCTACGTTCTGTACAGGGAGCTCGACTTCTTCGAGCAGCTGGCCGCGTTGGAGAGTCGGGGTGCTTTCGATTTGGATCTGATCAAGCTGCTGGCGGGACCGATGCTGATCGACCGGTGGGAGATGTGGAAACCCGCGGTTGAGAAGGCGCGCCAAGCCCGAGGAGCGAGCGTGTATCCGCTCTTCGAGGGCCTCGTGCAGAAGTTACAACGCGCGCGGGACGAACCGTCCGGTGCTCTCGACGGCTGACGATCAACGCTAACGTCACCCCAGCGTGGACTGTCGACCCGCGGCAGAATCTCTACCCAGCGTTTCGCTTTCGACCTTCTGGTCCAGGCTCTTCACGCGCGTTGTGGTGATAGGGATCGACTCCATCCGATCATGGCGGCTCTTCGGACTCGCCGTTCACGCGATCGCGTCCCCGTGATCAGCCGTGTACGTCGGTACTTCTCCGCTCACCGTGGGCACGAGTGCGGAATTGTCCGCACCGCCGCCCGTGGCTCCCCACGATGCCGGCCGGCGCGGCCTGGCATAGCGTCGGTGCGTGACGCGATCGCGGTTCAATGATGTCATCGACGCCGTCTACCAGTGAGCTAGTTGCGCTCGGCGCGCCGATCACGCTGCGCGACGGCTCGCTCATCCGCATCCGGCAGGGGCACCACACCGATCGGGACCTACTCCTCCGTGGGTTCCAGCGCCTGAGCCCCGAGTCGCGCTACCGGCGCTTCCTGGTCCCGGTCGCCGAGTTGACCGAGGCGACGGTGCGCTACCTGACCGAGATCGACCACCACGACCACGAGGCCATGATCGCGCTGGACGAGCACACCGGCGACGGTATCGGAGTTGCCCGGTACGTCCGCGACCCGGACCGCCCCGATGTGGCAGAGGTTGCGGTCACCGTGATCGACGACTGGCAGGGAAGAGGCGTCGGGACGCTGCTGCTCGACGTGATCAGCGCTCGGGCGCGGGAGGAGGGCATTACGAGCTTCACGGCGTTGATGCTGGCCACCAACAAGGAGATGATGGATCTCCTCCAGGAGCTTGACCCGGTGCGGATCGTCGATCGAGAGCTTGGCACGGTGGAGATCGAAGTACCGATCCCTTCAGTCGGACTGGCGCCCGCGCTCAGGAAAGTCATCCGTATCGCGGCACAGAACGACATCGCGGTCCCGCTCACTCATCACCACCGACGACGCCGCATCGCTGACGACGATTGACCGAAGCCCCCACCGGTCCCGGCGGAGTCGACCGCGACCAGGGTTCGTAAGTCGATGGTCCGCTTGTCCCCATGAGATCATCGCGGGTGGTGATCGTGGGTGCCTGAGCTCAGCGGCAGCGAGCTACTCCGCGAGTGGCGGAAGGTCATGGACTCCATGGTCTCGGCCGCTGGGTCGGCGGGCAGCCCGGCAGAGGTCCCCCGTCAGCTGCTCCAACCGATGAAACGGCAACTGGAGCTCGTCCAGGATGTGATCGAGCGCGAACGTCGCGTGCAGAAACAGTTAGCGGGGCTCGTTTTCGGCCCTGTCGATACGGTCTTTCAGCTGCTCGAGGAGACGGGGACGATGCTGCGCTCTCAGGCGCAGGAGCTCGAGGCCGCAGGCCGCGCGCTTGAGCACGCTGCTGGGTTGATGAAGACTCAGGCCGAACTCTTCGAGCGGTCGATCGCGGCGTTGCGAGAACCAGTCGATCTCGCGCGGGTGGCCACGGGGCTCGAACGACGGGCGCGAAAGAGCCCGGCCCGCCAACCGCGCCGCCGTACTCCCCCGCGCAAGTGATGCCCGCCGCCGACCTGGCCCGGCGCCGGATCAGGCGTAACTACTACTGACCGCGGATGCATCCGTCCTCGGATGCGACGCCGGGCCACGCGAATGTACGGTCTCGTTGGAAGAAGTGGACGCAATACGTGTGATGCGTTCTCGTGATCCCGAAGAGACATATTTCGGTGGCGAAGCCGCCAGCTTGTAGTTCCCGCGCCGCACTCGGGTTTTGGATTGTCGTCGGCATGGTGCTGAGCGCATGCGCGCTCGCCCGCCAAGAGGTCAGCGACGTGCGCGACGGGCCATACACATCTGTGCAAGAGGAGAGTCGGTCATGAGCAATCGTTTCACCGGCGCGGACGCCGCGTGGCTGCACATGGACCGGGCGACGAACCTGATGGTGATCACCTCGGTGTCGCTGTTCGATCGTCCGGTCGACTGGGAGCGGGTCAAGCAGATCCATCAAGCGCGGGTGCTGGACCGCTATCCGCGTTTCCATCAGCGCGTGGTGGAGAGCCGGCTGCCGCTGCGTTCGCCGAAGTGGGAGGAGGATCCGGACTTCGCCCTCGAGCATCACCTGCACCACATCGCGCTGCCTCCGCCGGGGGACGAGCGGGCGTTGCAGGAGTTGCTTGGTGATTTGATGACGATGCCGCTCGACCACAGCCGGCCGCTGTGGCAGACCTACATGGTCGACGGGTTCGGCGAGGGCGCGGCGATGATCAGCCGGATCCACCACTGCATCGGCGACGGTGTATCCCTGGCCCGAGTGATGCTCTCGCTGACCGACTCCGCCCCTGACGCCGGCATCGAGCGATCAGAGTCCGAGCATCCCGCACGTGCGCTCGATGGAGGGCTGCCCGGTGTCGCTGCCTTTGGGGTGCGAGTGCTGAGCGGGGCCGGGTCGGTCGCCTCGGCGGCCGTACGCCAGGGGTTTGAAGTGGTCGCATCGCCCTCACACGGGGCGCGTCTGGCGGGCGCGGTAGTGCGCGACGGTGGCACCGCGCTGCGGTTGGTGATGAAGCCCGCTGACGCCCACACGGCGCTCAAGGGCGACCCGGGTTTGAGCCGGCGAGTGGCTTGGACTCGTCCGATCCCGCTGCCGGATGTCCAGCAGGTCGCGCATGCCAACGACGCCACCGTGAACGACGTGCTGCTGGCCGCGGTCAGCGGGGCACTGCGTCACTACCTCCAGGAGCGGGGAAGCCGGGTGGGAGAGATCCAGGCGATGGTGCCGGTCAACCTGCGGCCGCTCGACCAGCCTGTCCCACGTGAGCTCGGAAACAAGTTCGGACTGGTGTTCCTCCCCCTGCCCGTCGGCGTGAGCGGTAGCTACCGCCGGCTGATCGAGGTGCACAAGCGGATGGACGAGATCAAGGACTCGCGCGAGGGCGTGGTCTCCTATCGGGTGCTCGGGCTGGCCGGGCACACGCCCGAGCCCGTCGAGCGGCGCGTCGTCGACATCTTCTCCGGCAAGGGCACCGCGGTAATGACCAACGTGGTTGGGCCGAAGGAGCCGGTGTACATGGCCGGCACCCGGATCAAGAGATCGATGTTCTGGGCCCCCACGTCCGGCCACATCGGCATGAGTATCTCGATCTTCAGCTACTGCGGCGAGATCACGATTGGGCTGATGGTCGACGCCGGTCTGGTTTCCGAGCCGAGCGCGATCATCGACCAACTCGAACGCGAGCTTGAGTTCATGCGGGGCCTGTCGGTCGCCCGCGTGCGCCGGCCTCGCCGCCCTCGATCCCCGAGCGGCTCGAGGCGATCCAGGGATGCGCATCCGCCGTCCGAGCTAGGAGGTAAGACGAGATGAGCCTGAATCTTGCCACCATGCTGCGCGAGTCGGCGGTGGCGCATCCAGACAAGCCCGTCGTGCTGTTCGACGGCGGCCGTCTCAGCTATAAGGAGCTCGACGCGTTGTCTGATCGGTTCGCCGCCGGGCTGTCCGCCTCTGGCGTAGAGCCTGGTGACAGGGTCGGGCTACAGCTACCCAATATCCCTCAGTTCGTGATCGCCTACTTCGGCGTACTCAAGGCCGGGTGTATTGCGGTGCCGCTGAACGTTCTGCTCAAGGCGCCTGAGCTCGCCTACTGCCTCGGTGACTCGCAGGCTCGGACGCTGGTCACCTGGGCGGGCATCGCCGAGGAAGCAATCAGCGGCGCCGACGCCGCCGGAGTCTCAACCGTCTACGTCGTAACCACCCCCGGGGTGCCCGATGTCCCAGCGGGTCGCCGGTTCGAGGAACTGCTGGGCACCGAGCCCAACACGCCTCCGATGGCGCAGACTGACCCTGGCGACACCGCGGTGATCGTCTACACCTCCGGGACCACAGGCGTCCCTAAAGGCGCCGAGCTGACGCACTTTCAGCTACTCATGAATGCAGACACGCCGGGCCGGGTGTTCGGCATTCGCGACGACGACATCGTCATGGTCGCACTCCCGCTGTTCCACGTGTTCGGACTGAGTAGTCAACTGAACGTCTGCGTGCGCTTCGGCGCCACCATGTCGTTGGTACCGCGATTCGACGCCACCAAAGCGCTCGAGGTGATACAGCGGGACGGGATCACCATCTTCGAGGGTGTCCCCACGATGTACATAGCAGTGCTGCGCCACCCGAACGCTGACGCCTTCGACGTATCGACATTGCGCATCGGAATCTCCGGCGGCGCACCCCTGCCGGCCGACGTTCTGGATGCCTTTGAAGAGAAGTTCGGGATCGTAATCCTCGAGGGATACGGATTGACCGAGACGGCTTCCACGACCACCTTCAACGTAAGCGCCGACGAGCGCAAGATCTACAGCGTCGGAAAGCCGATCTGGGGCGTGGAGGTGGAGATCTGGGACAACAAGAATCGACCTCTACCTGATGGCCCCGACAACATCGGCGAGATCGTCATCCGCGGAGTCAACACCATGCGCGGATACTTCCGAAAGCCGAAGGAGACCGCCGAGGCCTTCACAGGCGGCTGGTTTCACTCGGGTGACCTCGGATACCGCGACGACGATGGGTTCTATTTCGTTGTCGATCGGAAAAAGGATCTGATCATCCGGTCCGGCTACAACGTATATCCGCGCGAGGTCGAGGAAGTTCTGTTCACCCACCCAGCCGTCGCCAACGCAGCCGTGATTGGCGTACCAGACGACCTTGTCGGTGAGGAGATCAAGGCCTTCGTACAACTCAAGACGGGCGCGACTGCCAGCGAACAAGAGATCATCGACTACGTCAGGGAGCGGATCGCGGCTTACAAGTACCCGCGGACCGTGGAGTTCTCCGACGATCTTCCGATCGGACCCACCGGCAAGGTCCTGAAGAAGGAGCTCAAGGTTCCGGTCGCGGGACCGTGACACCCGAGAGCAAGCTCAGCATCAATGCCCGGTGGGCGCGGGCGCGGCGGGGATCGACCCGTTAGGCGAACGGTTCGGCCGACGGCGCAAGAGCTTCAAAGCGGCCGTCGTGCGCTCGTAGCCGGTACGGATCAGCTCTGGCCAGCGGCTGCGGTCGATGAACAGGTCCATCAGCCAGCCGCCGCGGCACAACCTGGGGTCGGCGGCGTCGATGATCGTCAGCGCGTCGCCGAGCTCGCGCTGTGCGCGACGCGCGAACTCGACGTGATAGGCCTGCTGCAGCTCGCGGCTCGCCAGTACGATCCCCATCGGCTTTCTGTGCCATCCGGTGATGTCGTCCGGCGTCAGGCGCTCGGGCAGCATGAAGTTCAGACCGACGACATGATCGAACGGACCGTGGTCGAGCACCGGCTGGATCGGCAGCAACTCCACGACGCCGCCGTCGACGTACAGGTGACCGCGCACCTCGACGGCTTCGATGAACGGCGGCAGCGCGATCGTGATCCGCACGACCCGTCCAAGCGAAACCTCAGGCGTCGCGTCCGTGCCGAGATACTCGATCAGTCCGAGATCGGTGTTGTAGACGATCGTCGCCAGCGGAATCGGAAGCTCGCCGACGGCAAGGCTGCCGAACCGATCATTGAACAGGCGCTCCACCGCCTCGCCCTTCATCACCCCCGAGAACCCGCGCAAGGCGCTTAGCAAGAAGCGCGGGAAGCGCAGCCACTGCGGATCGAGGTAGCGCTCCGGCTCCCACGACAGAACAAAGTCGGCCATTTCCTGCGCCGAGAGCCCGGCCGCCCACAGCGAGCTGAAGAGCCCGCCGCCTGAGCAGCCGCAAATCAGCTGCGGTTCGACGCCCGCCTCCTCGAACGCCCGCGCCGCACCGATCACGGCTACGGCGGCGCCACCACCACCTGACACCACCACCGCCACGCGCTTCCCCGCCAGGGCCGCGGCCGGATGCTTACGAAACGGCGGAAAGACATCGCTCGGCGGCGGCTGCCGTCGGTCGATCAACGGTAACGGGAGCAGGGCGCGTCGCGCATGACGCAGTAAGTCGAGGTCCACCGAGTTGCGCAGCCGCTGCCCGACCACATCCAAGCGCTCAAAGCCATGCTTGATGTTGTAGATGTCGGGGTCCGGACCCACCGCTCCAGAGTCGCAGCCCAATGGGCGCCCGCCATCGCCGCAAACCCCTCTTTGAACTGCGGCGATATACGGCGGCTGATCATCAGTCGCGCTGCCGGCGTGCGTTAGCCGTGCACGTTGACGCGATGTCCCTCAAAGGATTCGATTCGATCCGCCGCCGCCTCGAGTAACTGATGCGAGAGATGTGAGAGCGCGCGGGCTGCGGCCAGTTCCTCACCGATCACGGGAACGCTGGGGTCCCCGGGCGCACGTTTGGCGTGCCCGAAGCCGTGGAACTTCTGGCTCGCAAGCTCCATGGTCGCATCCGCTCGCGTGCGGCCAGCGTCCTCTGAAAACGAAACGTTGACGTGCCAACTGTGCTCAGGCATTCGGCCCTCCTTCGAAGATCCTGACTAAGCCGCCATACGTACTGCCAAATCGCGGTGTCCAGAGAAGCGATTGAGAGAGTCGAACTCTCGCTGCTCGTTATCGAGCGCCGCCGGACGCCTGAGCAAGGGATAACATCCGCGACACCGCCACCGGACGGACCAATCGCCTGTGACTCCATTGTCACCCGGGCGACCGGCACCCGTCATCCGCACAGGTTACGCAACGACGTAGGTAAAACATGCGTGATCGCTCCGACACGAGCTTCGGCATGTACCCACCGGACCCGCGGCCGCGATCGCAGCCAGCACGGACGCCCCGAAAAGGGCAGCCACACAAGTTGTGGAAGCGGTTGCTGTTCCCGGGGGAGCTCGTATCGTCCGCCGAAGATGGCGATGATCATGGCTGCGGTTCCTCGGCCGGTGTCGCTGCATCGAGCTCCGGGGCCGGTTTGGCGCCTCGCCCGAGTTCGGCCTTGAGTCTTGCCAGGTCCTCGTCCACGGCGTCCGAGCGCCCGAGCTGTTCGAGCTGGCGGTCGATGTCGTCCTGCGCCGGCCCGAGCTGCGTGATGTCCTCGAACGTGCCCGCGGCCTCCAGTTCTGAGACCGCGTCCGCACGCGCCTTCATGTCCTCCGTCTTCTCGAGCGCTCGCCGCATGGCCAGGCCAACGTCGGCCATCTCCTCACCGACTCCGGTCGCGGCCGTCGAGATTTGCACCTGTGCCTCGGCGGCCGAGTATTGCGCCTTGATGAGCTCCTTCTTTGTCCGGAACGCCTCGACCTTCGCCTGCAGCTTTTGCTCGGAGTCGGTCAATTTTTGCTGCTGGTCAGCGAGCTGCGCCACCTGCTGGTCGAGCGACTCCATCTCACCCTCGGCCAGGTGCTTGCGTTCAAGCGCCGCCCGCGCTAGGTCCTCACGACCGGCGGCCATCGCTCGACGCGCTTGCTCGTCGAGCTTGGCGGTCTGCTCCGTGATGGCTGTCTCTTGCAGCTGCAGTCGCTTTTTCGCGGTTACGACGTCCGCGATCCCTCGCTTTACGTTCTGCAGCTGCTCGAGCTGCTTCTCGTAGCTGTAGTCCAGCGTCTCGGCCGGGTCCTCGGCCCGGTCCAGGAGGTGTGAGATCTTCGCTTTTATGACGGTCGACATGCGGCCGCTCAGGCCGGGCATCTGTACCTTCTCGGGTTGGGTTCGGGGGCAGCGAGCTGGTACCTGGCATGCGATTGGCGTGCCGCGCGAGTCAGCTCTGTTTCACGACGGCATACACCACACGCTCCGAGACATCGATCACGGTTTCCCCGATCCGGAGGCAGCGGCGATACAGCTCTCGGCGCGCGATGCGCTCGCTCCTGCTCTGCTCCTCTAGCAGGGCGGCCATACCGCGATAGTAGGCACGCTCGAGCTTCTGCTCGGCCGCGATCGCCTCGTCCGCGGCCGCCGTGGCGGCGTTGGGGTCGCTGCCGAGGTGGGCGAGGGCCTGGTCGATGTGACGTACTGCCTCCCCGAGCAGCGTCGCCATCTCCGAGATCACCGGATCGGGTGGACATGCCATCGCCTCCGACTCGGAGATCAGATCGCGCGCGTAGTTGAGGATCCAATCGATGCTGCGGGAAAGCGCGAACACGTCCTCGGGCTCGAGCGGCGTCACGAACGCCGCTCGCAGGGCGCCCAGGAGCGCTCGCTTGGCCGCGTCGCCGCGCTCCTCGTCCTCGCGTACCCGATCAGCGGCCTGGACGTCGCCCTGCGACCATGCGCCGAACGCGTCGACGCCTTCGATCGTCACGGCGAGCTGAGCGCGCAGCAGCCCCAGGACGTCAGGCGTCTCCGGCAGGAACCAACGTCCACGCCTCACGCCACCCAGCTCCAAAGCGTGTAGACGCCCGCCGCGAGGCACGCGGTGGCGGGGAGCGTTATCAGCCAGGCGACCCCGATCTGGCCGACGACCTCCCAATGAACGTGTCGCCAGCGCCACCGGCCCCCGCCGACGCCCACGACCGACGATGCCACCACCTGAGAGGTGGAGGTCGGCGCTCCGAGCAACGACGCCCCGAAGATCACAGCGGCCGAGGCGCCCGTGGATGCCAATCCTTCGATCATCTGAAAGCGATAGATGCCGCGTCCCACCGTGCGAATGATCCGCCAGCCGCCCAACGCCGTGCCCAGCGTCAGCGCCCCCGCGCACACCACGATCACCCAAGTCGGGGCCGCGAGCGTGGTGATCCGACCGTTGGCGAGCAGCAATGCTGCAATCACCCCGACCACCTTCTGCGCGTCGTTGGCGCCGTGGCTGAATGCCAACGCAGCGGCCGTCGCCCATTGTCCGCCCCGGACCGGGATCGCCCAGCGGCGCGTCGCGCGACGGCCCATCCGCCTCAGCGCGCGGATGACCGCCAACGCGCTGAGCGCGCCCAGCGGCGGCGAAATCGCCAGCGACACCAGGGTGCCGAGCACGCCGACCGGACGGCCGTCGGTGAACCCACCCCAGTTGACCGCCTCGACGCCGCCCTCCGCGAGCGCCGCACCGACGAGACCGCCGACGAGCGCCTGCGCCGAGCTTGAGGGAAGGCCTCGACCCCACGTCGCGAGGTTCCAGGCCACCGCCGCGACGAGCCCCCCACCAATCACCTGATTGGCCGCCGATGGAGCCACGGTCACGATCCCGCCGATCGTATTCGCGACCGCGGCACCAAGGAGGAGCGGCCCTAGCAGGTTGAAGATGCACGCAACCACGATCGCCTGGAACGGGGTCGCGGCACCGGTGGCAACCAGCGCGGCGATCGAGTTGGCTGCGTCGTGGAAGCCGTTGGTGAGGGCGAAGGCGATCGCGAGCACGATCGCGGCTACGAGCCCCGCGTCCATCAGCGGACTCTACGGCTCGCTCGCCGGCATGCCGCATCCGTAAAGAGCCACATGCGGCGAGTGCAGACTCGACCGAGGCGGAACTTCGCGTCACGCTCGCGCTGCGCAGCTGACAGTCAAAGCGAGCGGATCAGGGTTTTCCACGCCACGACGTCGGCGCGAATTCCTCACCGCGTAGGACGCTCGTACCGGGGTCGAATGACGCGCCCGACTCGCTGACCGCGGTCATGCCGCACGCTCACGGGATGGTTTGAGGTTTCGCTCGAACCACGCTCCGGCCAGCTTCGAGACCTCCTCGAGCGCGCCGGGTTCCTCGAACAAATGCGTCGCGCCGGGGACGATCGCCAGCTCCGAGGGCGCGTTCAACCGTCGCTCGACCTCGCGGTTCAGCTCGAGCACGAGCTCGTCGCGGCCGCCGACGATCAGCAGCACCGGTGCCCGCACCTTCGCTATCCGGTCAGCGGCCAAGTCCGGGCGCCCCCCGCGGGAGACGACCGCGGCGACCCCCTCCTCCAGCTCGGCCGCGGCCGACAGCGCGGCTGCGGCGCCTGTACTCGCGCCGAAGTAGCCGATCGGGAGTCCGACCAGGTCGGGCTGGGCTCGTGCCCACCGCGTTGCCGCCACCAGCCGTTGCGACAACAGGTCGATGTCGAACACGTTCGATCGGTCGCGCTCCTCTTCTGGGCGCAACAGGTCGAGCAGGAGCGTGCCCAAGCCACGCTCGTTGAGCGCCCGGGCGACCTGCCGGTTGCGCGGGCTGAACCGGCTTGAGCCGCTTCCGTGCGCGAACACGATGAGGCCGCGCGCATCATCCGGGAGGACGAGGTCGCCCGCGATCTCTTCCGCCGGAATCCGCACCTCGCGGCTGCTGAGCCTCGCCCGTGCCGGCGGATCGGCAGGGTCACCGTCCAGTAGCGCGGCGATCTCAGCGTCGGACGTCGGCTCGAAATGCTCGTACCAGAGCCCGACCGCGAGCAGCGACTCCGGCTGGAGCAGACACACCACAAGGTCGGCCTCTTCGCGGAGCGTGTGGACGGTCTCCGGCGCTCCGACCGGCACCGCCAGGACCAGCCGTCTGGGTCCTCGGGCGCGCACCGCCCGCAGCGCGGCGCGTGCGGTGCCGCCGGTGGCCAGCCCGTCGTCCACGACGATCGCGGTCCGCCCCTCGACATCGAGCGAGGGACGCCTACCGCGATATCGCTGCACCCGCGCCTTGACCTCGACGGTTGCGCGCGCGATTGCCGCCTCCAGCTCCTCGGTGCTTATGAGCAGCGCCCGTATCGTGTCGCGGTCGAGCACTCCGACGCCACCCTCGGCGACTGCCCCGATTCCGAACTCCGGGTTGCCGGGCGCGCCGATCTTTCGCACCACCAACACGTCCAACTCCGCGTCCAGCCTGTCCGCGATCTCGTAGGCCACGGGCACTCCGCCCCGCGCCAAGCCGATCACGACCGGGTCTTCGAGCGCCAGCGAGCTCAGCCGCTCGCCCAGGACTCGCCCGGCGGCGCGCCGGTCGGTGAACCGTTCGGTAGATGGCCTTTCCGCCAGGGTGCCGGGTGCTTCGACGGTCACGCTGCCTGCTGATTGTGGCCAGCGCCAGGGCCGCGCCGGGCGGGACCGGGAGTGACGATCACACCGTCGGCCGGGTAGACGATCGACTCGTGCTCCTCGTCCCAGCGCACCCGGTAATGCTGGTGG